>Ga0265327_10001611_pt1 | contig 27346 bp, 14 predicted proteins | sample 41621metaG_FD_202089 | JGI IMG/M metagenome (GOLD analysis project Ga0265327, IMG submission 202089) | Rhizosphere microbial communities from Carex aquatilis grown in University of Washington, Seatle, WA, United States - 4-16-21 metaG | ecosystem: Host-associated > Plants > Roots > Rhizosphere...
CGTCCTTTCCACCGACGCGACGCTGACCTCCCTCACTCCCAGCCTGGGCACGCTTTCGCCCGTTTTCGACAGCACTACCGGCACCTATTTCCTCGATCTGCCGGCCGCCACCACGCTGGTCAAGGTCACACCAACCGTGCACCAGGCGAACGCGACCGTAAAGGTGAACACCGTCACCGTCGCTTCCGGAGTCGCTTCGGGGGATATCAGTGTCCCCCTCAGCAGTGCCACCGCCATCAGCGTCGTGGTCACGGCCCAGGATACGGTCACCACCAAGACCTATACGCTCAATGTCCGCCATGCTCCGGCATTCACCAGTGCCAACAGCGCCACCTTCACGATGGGCTCAAGCGGGTCCTTCACCTTCACGACCAGCGGCTATCCAAGCGCCTCGGGCGCGATGACCCTGTCGCAGACCGGTGCTTTTCCCAACAGTTTGACTTTCACCGACAATGGCAATGGCACAGCCACCCTGGTTGGCACCCCGCAGGCGGGGCAGGGAGGCATCTACACGCTCAACCTCGGTGCCAACAATGGCGTCGGTACCGCCGCGACCCAGACCTTCACGCTCACCGTCAACGAGGCTCCGACCATCAACAGCTCCATCGGGGCCACGTTCACCCAGGGCGTCAACAACACCTTCCAGGTGACGACCTCCGGCTTCCCCATTGCGACTCTGGCCGCGTTCGGCACCCTTCCTTCCGGTATCACCTTCACCGACAATGGCAATGACACCGCCACCTTTTCCGGGATTCCCGCGGTTGGCACGGCCGGCAGCCACCCCTTCACCATCACCGCGAACAACGGAATTGGCACGCAGGCCACCCAGAACTTCACGCTCACCATCAAACCGGCGGTCGACCATTTCATTGTCAGCGCCCCAGGCACCGCCACCGCCGGCACGGCCTTCAACGTCACTGTCACCGCCCAGGATAACGCGAACGCCACGGCTTCCACCTACACCGGAACGGTACATTTCACCAGCACGGATGCCCAGGCCGGCCTGCCTTCCGACTACACCTTCGTCGCCGGAGACAACGGCGTGCATGTCTTCAGCGTCACCTTGAAGACAGCCGGATCGAAGACCGTCTCGGTGGCCGATACCACCACGCTGACCGCCACCGGCACCAGCGGCTCCATTGCGGTTTCCGCAGCGGGTGCGACCAAGCTCGCGGTATCCGCTCCGTCCTCGGCCACCGCCGGCGTGGGATTCAACTTCACCGCCACCGCCCAGGATTCCTTCGGCAATACTGACACGGGCTATACCGGAACCATTCACTTTACCAGCAGCGATGGCTCCGCCGTTCTTCCGGCCAACGCGACACTGACAAACGGGGTCGGCACTTTCAGCGTTACGCTGAAGACCAGCGGATCGCGCACGATCACCGCCACGGATACGGTCACCCCCTCCATCACCGGCACGTCCGGCGGGATTGCGGTGAGCGCGGCCGCGGCCACGCATCTCGCGGTTTCGGCTCCTTCCTCCGCGACAGCGGGCACGGCGTTCAGCATCACCGTCACGGCTCAGGATGCCTTCAACAACACCGCCACCGGCTATGTCGGCACCGTGCATTTCACCAGCACAGACGGTGGCTTTCCTACCCTCCCTGCCAATTACACCTTCACCGGCGGTGACAATGGCGTTCATACCTTTACCGTTAGTGTCACGCTGACGACGGCAGGCCTCCAGACCGTCACTGCCACGGATGCAGGCACATCTTCCATCACCGGCACGTCCGGCAGCATCACGGTAGGCGCGGCCGCGGCCACCCACCTCGCGGTTTCCACGCCTTCCACCGCCACCGCCGGCACCTCGTTCAGCACCCTCACGGTGACCGCCAAGGACCCTTACAACAACACAGCCACCAGCTACACCGGCACAGTTCATTTCACCAGCACGGACGGCGCGGCCACACTCCCGGTCAACTACACCTTTGTCGCCGGTGACAACGGGGTGCATACGTTTTCCGCCACGCTGAAAACCACGGGGAACCAAACCATCACCGCCACCGACACGGTGACGGGCGGGATCAACGGAACCTCGCCGGGCGTCGCTGTCAGCGCGGGTGCGGCCACGCATTTCACCGTTTCGGCTCCGTCCTCCTCGACGGCGGGAACGTCGTTCACGGTCACCGTCACCGCGCTGGATGCCTTCAATAACACCGCCACCGGTTATGTCGGCAGCGCACACTTTACCAGCACCGACGGCTCGGCCACGCTCCCCGCCAATTACACATTCGTGGTTGGTGACAATGGCGTTCACACCTTCGCCAGCAGTGCCACGCTGGATACTGCAGGTGCCCAGACGGTCACCGCCACCGACACGGTGACTGGCTCGATCACCGGCACGTCGGGCAGCATCACGGTGAGCGCGGGGGCCGCCACGCACTTCGCCATTTCGGCTCCGTCCTCCGCCACCGCAGGCACGGCGTTCAACTTCACCGTCACGGCGAAGGATGCCTTTAATAACACCGCCACGGCTTACGCGGGCACGGTACACTCCACCAGCAGCGACGGCTCGGCCACCCTGCCCTCCAACTCCACGCTCACCAGCGGCACCGGCACGTTCAGCGCGACCTTGAAAGCAGGCGGCAACCAAACGATCACCGCCACCGATACGGTGACCGGCAGCATCACCGGAACCAGTGGAAACATTGCGGTCCAACCAGTCGCCGATCTTTCGATCACCAAGACTGACGGCGTCACCACCGCCACCCCGGGTGGCTCGGTGACCTATACGATTACCGTCAGTAACGCCGGTCCGAGCGCGGTCACCGGAGCGACGGTGGCTGACACTTTCCCTGCTTTCCTAACTGCCACTTGGACGGCAGTCGGCGCGGGTGGCGGCACCGCCCCCGCCTCCGGTTCCGGTAACATCAATACCTCGGCTGTGAACCTTCCGGTCGGTGGCAGCGTGACCTTTACGGTGTCCGCCACCATCTCGCCTGCTGCGACCGGCACGCTGTCGAACACGGCCACCGTCAGCGTACCTGGTGGCGTGACTGATCCGAACACTGCCAACAACAGCGCCACGGACACGGATACGCTCACGCCAAGCGCCGACCTCGCGATCACCATGACCGACGGCGTCACCACCGCCACCCCGGGTGGCTCGGTGACCTACACCATTACCGCCAGCAACCCCGGCCCCAGTAATGCAACCGGCGTTACCATTGCCGATACGTTCCCGGCCTCCCTGACCGCCACGTGGACGGCCGTGGGTGCGGGCGGTGCCACCGTCACTCCCTCCGGTTCCGGCAACATCAATACCCCGGTGAATCTGCCTGCCGGCGGCAGCGTGACCTTCACCGTGTCCGCCAGCATTGCTCCCGGGGCGACTGGCACGCTGTCGAACACGGCTACCGTCACCGCACCGGGCGGCGTGACTGATCCGACCCCCGGTAACAACAGCGCCACGGATACGGACACCCTCACGCCGAGCGCCGATCTCGCCATCACCATGACGGACGGCGTCACCACCGCCACCCCGGGTGGCTCGGTGACTTACACGATCACCGCCAGCAACGCCGGCCCGAGCAATGCGACCGGCGTCACCGTTGCCGACACCTTCCCGGCAGCCCTGACCGCTACTTGGACCGCTGTGGGTGCGGGCGGTGGCACCGTCACGGGGTCCGGCTCCGGCAACATCAATACCCCGGTGAATTTGCCTGCGGGTGGCAGCGTGACCTTCACGGTCTCCGCCACCATTGCTTCCGGTGCGACTGGCACGCTGTCGAACACGGCCACCGTCACCGCCCCTGGTGGGGTGACCGATCCGACACCCGGCAACAACAGCGCCACCGACACCGACACGCTCGCGGCGCAGGCGGATCTGGCCATCACTGTTACGGACGGCGTCACCACCGCCACCCCGGGTGGCTCGGTGACCTACACGATCACTGCCAGCAACGCCGGCCCGAGCAATGCGACCGGCGTCACCGTTGCCGACACCTTCCCGGCGGCCCTGACTGCCACCTGGACGGCGGTCGGCGCGGGTGGTGGCACCGTCGCTCCCTCCGGGTCCGGTAACATCAATACCTCGGTGAACCTTCCCGCAGGCGGCAGCGTGACCTTCACGGTGTCCGCGACTATTTCTCCGGCAGCGACCGGCACGCTCTCCAACACGGCCTCGGTGACCGCGCCCGCCGGCGTGACCGATCCGACTCCCGGCAACAACAGCGCCACGGATACAGACACGCTTGCTCCCCAGGCGGATCTGGCCATCACCAAGACCGATGGCGTCACGACCGCCACGCCTGGCGGTTCGGTGACCTACACGATCACTGCCAGCAATGCCGGCCCTAGCAACGCGAGCGGCGTGACGATCGCCGACACCCTTCCTGCGTCTCTTACCGCCACTTGGACGGCGGTTGGCGCGGGCGGCGGCACGGCCACGGCCTCCGGTTCCGGCAACATCAACGACACGGTCAACCTCCCGGCGGGTGGTAGCGTGACCTACACGGTCACCGCCACCATCGCTTCCTCCGCGACCGGTTCGCTCTCGAACACGGCGACCGTCACCGCTCCTCCCGGCGTGACCGATCCGACCCCCGGTAACAACAGCGCCACGGACACTGACACACTGGTCCGCAAAGCCGACTTGGCCATCACCATGACCGATTCTCCCGATCCGGTGAACGCCACCCAGAATGTGACCTACACGATCGACGTGGTGAACAACGGCCCCAGCGACTCCTCCACCGTGAGCGTCTCCGATGTTCTTCCGCCCAATACGACCTTCGTCTCCACCACCGCTTCCGCCGGTTGGAGTTCCTCCACACCGTCTGTCGGCGGCACCGGCACGGTGACCTTCAGCAAGTCCGCCGTCGCGAATGCCGGAACCGGCCACTTCACCATCGTGGCGAAGGTGGATCTGCTCGCTCCGAACAACTCGACGCTCAGCAACACCGCCACAGTTTCAGCCACGGAAACCGACCCGTCCGGAGGCAACAACTCCGCCACGTCCACCACCCTCGTGAAGAGCGGTGCGGATCTGGCCATCAGCGGCAGTGCTTCCACCCCGGTGGTCGCGGGGACCGATGTGACCTACACCTTCACCGCCACCAACAATGGGCCGCTCGATGCGGATACCGCGGTGGTCACGGACGTACTGCCCACCGGCACCACGTTTGTTTCCGTGGTCACTCCGGCTGGCTGGTCGCTCAACTCCGCGCCAGCGGTTGGAGCAAATGGCACCGTGATCTTCAACGCCGCCTCGTTCGCCAACGGGGCGTCGGCCAGCTTCACGGTGGTGGCCCATGTGAATTCCGATGTGCCTGCCGCCACGGTCCTTCACAATGGCATCGCCGCCAGTTCGGCCACGCTGGACATCTTCCCGCTCAACAGCAGCGCCAGCCTCGATTCCACCGTCACCACCAAGTCGGACTTGGCGGTCACGCTCTCGGCCGCTCCCAATCCCGTCATTGTCGGTGGCAATGTCACCTACACCATCGGGGTGACCAACAACGGCCCGAGCGACGCCACAGGTGTCAATGTCAGCGTTCCGCTGCCAGCGGCCGTGACCTTCGTCTCTTCCACCGCCAGCGGTGGCTGGAGTACCAGTGCTCCGTCGGTTGGCTCCGGCGGTACCGTGTCTTTCACCAAAGCCGCGCTCGCCAATGCCGCCAGCGGCAGCTTCACCATCGTGGCCAAGGTCAAGACTGGCACTTCCAACGGCACGATCGTCAGCGCCACGGCCAGCGTTTCCAGCACTGGCACGGATCCGGTCAGCTCGAATGACACCGCTCCCGGCAGCTTCGCCGTTGGCACGGTCGATCCGACTCCGGTCCAGATCGGCACAACGGGTACCCTCAACAAGCAAAACGGCCTGTTTGAGCTGGCGGTGACCATCACCAACACCACGCCGAACTCCATCAATGGCTTCCGCCTGCACGTGGATTTCAGCGCTTACAAGGCTGCCTACCCGAGCCTGCGCCTTTACAACTCCACCAGCGGGCCTTCCTCCCCGGATGTGTATGTGGACTATCCGTATCCGCTGCCGGTCGATGGCGCGGTCACGATGAAGCTGTTGTTCTACACCAGCTCGCGCACCTTCCCATCGCCCTTCACGCCGATTCTGACGGTGGAGAAACTGGCGGTGTCGCAGGTCTCCGATACGAACGGCATGGGAGTCCAGGCCAGCTTCCGGATTCTTCCGGATGGCACCCATCTGCTCGAGTTCCCATCGGTCATCGGACGCTGGTATCGAGTCCGGTACAGCGCCGACATGACGAATTGGTTCGATTGCCCGGTACCGATCCAGGCCAGCGGCACCAAGACGCAATTTATCGACGCCGGCCCTCCATACACCAATATCTCGCCAGCCGATCCCAGCGTTCACAGCCGCTTCTACATCGTCAACCAGATCGCCACGCCCTGAGCCCGTTCGATAACGCCCAGCTTCAACTACCCATGAAAGTTCTCTCCTCTCTCCTGACGATCGGTTCGCTCGGCGTGATCGCCCCGGCCACGTTTGCGGCTGATCTCGACACAGGCACCAGTGATTCGAAAGCCGCCGCGGCCGTCACCATGCCGGGCCAATCGTCCCCTTGGCGTTTCGGGGCGGACTACGCGCCGTTTCTCGGGCTCAAGACCAACTTCAACGGGCTCGGTCGTTTCCGCAGTCCGTTCGCGCCGCAACCGCTCGGCGGCGGGCGCAACTACGATTACGACAATGGTTTCGTCTACGTGGATTCTTCGGGAAACCTCGGCGGCCAGACGTGGAACTGGGGCTACGCGAACAACAGCCAGTATAATCCGGCTGGTACCGGCTCGATCAATTACACGCTGACCAACAGCTTGGCCAACGGCCACGCCGAGGAAGACGGTGGCGGCAAGGCGGGCTTCGAGCTCACCGGCTACCGCGACATGGGTCCCGTCAATTGGGCGGCGGTGGGTGGTCGTCAGGCGACCTGGGGCCTCCGCGGTGGCCTCCAGTATGCCCATGTCGGGGTCAGCAATCATGACCTGCTGGCTTCAGGCATCACCACCACCACCGACAGCTTCGATCTGGGCGGCACCCTGCCGCCCGGCGCGCCCTACACCGGCAGCTTCGGCGGCCCGGGTCCATTGCTGGGCGATAGCCCGACCCGCACCGTGACCACTGGCCCGGGCGCGCTGATCTCCGGCTCGCGCGACATGGACACCGACCTCTTCATCGCGAACTTCGGGCCTTATCTTGAAATTCCGGTCACCGATCACTTCGACCTCATGCTGGAAGGCGGCGTCAGTTTTGCGGTGGCCTCGGGGAAGTATGATTTCTTCTCCAGCACCACCATTGCCGGAGCCGGCACCCAGCAGAGTACCGGCAGCGCTTCCGATACCAAGGTGCTGCCCGGGCTCTATCTCGGCCTGAGCGGAGTGTATAAGATCAACGACCAGTGGTCGCTGCAGGCGTCGGGGCGCTATCAGTACATGAAGCAATTCGACCTCGGGGCGAATGGCTCGCAGGCCAGCCTGTCGTTCGACTCCGCCTTTGTGGTGTCCGTCGGCGTCCTCTATTCGTTCTAATAAAATAGAGGACGGCGGGAAATCCGGCCCTTGGCGGGCCGGGTGAGTTTACTTGCCGGGCTCGGGTTCCGGAGTTGGAGCCGGAGCAGGCGTCGGGGTTTGCGCGGGAGTGGGAGCCGGGGTTGGATCAGCCGCCGGTGCCACATCTGTCGCTGCGGGCGCGGGCGCGGGCGCGGTCTTGGGGGCGGGCTTCTTTCCCAGATCGCTGAACCACGAACGGCCGGGATTGTCGTGCGAATAATGTAGGGCCATGCCGGCGATGAACGCGCCGGCGGCCAGGACCAGGAACACCAGGAACAACGTCACGCCCGAGCGGCCGGTCGCACCAGCTCCGGTCATGGAGCTTTCCTTGGGCTTTTCCTTCACCACCTCGGACTCCTGGGGACCGATGGCCTCCATTTCCTCGTCGCTGAGTTGAAAGTGGAATGACACGTCGCCGAGATACACCGTCCGGTCGTTGACCAGCGGGATGGTCATCCGCCGTTGCTCGTCGAGCTTCGTGCCATTCGTCGATCCGAGGTCGCGGATCTCGTAGCCCTTGTCCGTGCGCACCATTTCGGCGTGCCGTACCGAGACCGAGCTGCATTCGATGGGGATGTCGTTCTCGCTGCCCCGGCCGAGGGTGACGGTCCGGCGGTCGAGCTGGAAGCGGTAAGGCTGCGGCGGGCGGTCAGGGACGGTGATGGTGACGCGTGGCATGGGAAAATGGAAACGAGGCTTTCTTGATGGTTCTAGCGTGGAAATTCACCGATGTGCACGGAAATTTCCGGCAATTTCCGGACGTAGTTGAAAACGATGAAAGTGCTTTTGACTCTTTTGACCGCCGTTTTGCTCGCCGCGCCGGCCCGCGCGGAGGACGGTCAGAAGCTCCTGCGCGTCCTGAGTTGGAGTATTCATCATGGGGAAGGGGTTGATGGTAAGCAGGATATGGCTCGGATTGCGGCGGTGATCCAGGCCCAGGAGCCGGACGTGGTCATCCTCCAGGAGGTGGACAACCACTGCAAACGCAGTGGCTCGATCGACCAGACCGCCGAGCTCGCCCGCCTGACCAGCTTTCAGTCGGTGTTCGCGAAGGCCGGAGACATTGACGGTGGCGAATCCGGCCAGGCGATCCTGTCCCGTTTCCCGCTGTCGGACCTGAAAATCCATCACCTTCCCGGAGAGGGAGAGCCCCGCATCGCCATTTCCGCCCAGGCTGACACCCCGTTCGGGCCGGTCACCGTCGCTGGCATCCAGCTCGACTACGCCGATCCGGTTCGCCAACTGGTCCAAGCCCAGGTGGCCTCCGCGGCGCTCCTCGCCGTTTCCTTGAACCCGCTCGTCCTCGCGGGGGACTTCAGTGCCAGCCCCGAATCCAAGACCCTGGCCGTGTTCGCCCAAGCGCCGTGGTTGGTCGTGCCGAAGTCTTCGCCGGCCATCGCCACGGTTTCCGACAAGCCCTCCCGCGAAAACGATTTCACCGTGATCCGCGGGTTGAAGGTTCTCAAGCCGACGCTGGTGGTCGCGGAAACCACTGCGTCCGACCATCGTCCGATCCTGACGGTGTGCACGAAGCCGGAATGATCCGGGTTTCCATTTGCCAAGTGGCCCGCGCTTTGCTCCAGTCCACACGTTATGGCCAATCCGACCAACGTTCTCGCCAGCGGCATCGAAATCATCGGTTCCATCCGGTTTTCCAACGACATGATCATCGACGGCAAAATCGAGGGTGAGATCACCTCCGACAAAGGTCGTGTCACCATCGGTGAAAACGCCCTCGTGAAGGGTGACGTCACCGCCGGAGAGGTGAAGGTCTACGGCAAGGTGGAGGGCAAGATCACCTCGCAGCGCTGCGAGCTGAAGGACAAGTCCCGCATCAATGGCGACATCAAGTCCAAGGTCTTCACCATGGAGGAAGGCGCCCAGCTTTCCGGGCGCACGGAGATCGGCGGCTGAGGAAATCCCTCTGGTTCAGTTTTTCGAAAAGGCGGTTTCGAAAGAGCCCGCCTTTTTCGTGCCGACCGATCAGTCCAGATCATGCCAGCTCGTACCCGCGCAGATCCGGGTCGACGTTCACCTGAGCTTCCACCTCCCGGACTCCGGATTCAGCCTTGCACCAGACCCTCGCCTCTTTACCGATCACGTCGTAAATGAGCGCATGGCTGTTGTAGAAGGCGTTCGCAACGTCACGGTCGCCCGGGCTCGCTTCGGAAATGGGATGGGAATGAAAGGCTGCCACGATCCTGCCGCCTCGTTGGAGGCAGAAGGCTTCGAGTCCTTCAATCGCTCGGGAGCCGATGCAAAAAGTGCCGGCCTGCGGTGATTCATTTCTCAGGACGAAAAACGTGAGAGCTGGTCCCGAGAGGTTCAAGAGCAGGCCGCACACTTCGCGGCCTCCATGGTTCTTGGCTCGTTGGGCCAGGAGGTTGAGACGGCGGATTTCGAGACGGTGAATGGTATACAGCATCGTGGTCAGGTTCCCAGAATCCGCTGTTGGGCGGCTTCATCGAGAGGCGTGCAGAGGCGGTAACCCTCGCCGCGGGAAGGAAGGGTGGCAACGAATGATTCCCTGGCTTCGGGCGAGTCGAAATCGAGGCCGATGAGGGCGCGGCCGATGCGTTCGCCGGACTGGCGGTAGTTGAAGTAGAAGAAGCTGGCGCGCCCGCGGATGATCTTGTCCAGGAAGTCGTGCAGAGCCCCGTGGCGCTCGTAGAAGTCGAGCCTCAGGAACAACGGGGAACCCAGTAGTTCCTCGCGCAGCGGGATGGCGCGGAAGTTCACGTCCACTGCGCCGCTCAGGTCCTCCCAGTCGTATCCGCCCGCCTTCAGGCGATCGGGTAGCGCCACCAGCTTCGCCTCGTCATCGGCGGTGACGGTGAAGACCGGCCACGCCTCGGTGGCGTGGTATTTGCCGTATTGGAAATCGGTGATGTTGAGCCCCTCGAAGCAGCCGTCAAGGAGGGCCAGCATCGTTCCGGGGCGTTCGGGGATGCGCACGCGCAGGGTGCGGCTGGCTGTCGCGGAGGCCCCTTCGGACTGGGCGATCAAACCGAGCTGGAGGAAGTCGATGTTGGCCCCGGTAACGACGACGAGGACGCGCTTGCCGATGAGGGATTCGCGGTTCTTCAGCACCGCCGCCAATCCGAGCGCGCCGGAGGGTTCGGAGACGCAGCGCAGGGTTTCCCACAGCACCCGGATCGCGCGGCTGACCTCGGCGTTGCTCACGGTTTCGACGCGGGTGAGCGTGTCCCGGCAGACTTCGAAGGGCAGCTTGCCTGCCTTGCGCACCGCCGTGCCGTCGCAGAAAATGTCGAGCTTTTCCAGCGTCACCAGTTCACCGGCCTCAATCGCCGCTTTCATCGATGCCTGGCCTTCGCCCTCCACGCCGATGAGGTCGGTGTGGGGCCAGTGCAGCTTCAACCAGGCGGCGGCACCGGATGCCATGCCACCGCCGCCGATCTGGAGGTAGGCGGCGTCGAAAGGGCCGCGCCCGGCGAGGATGATTTCATCGGCCAGCGTCGCCTGTCCGGCCATCACCTGGAGGTCATCGTAGGCATGGATGTAAACGGCACCGCTTTCCTGGGCATCGGCGTTTGCGGACTTCACGGCATCATCGTAGCTGTCGCCTGCCAGGCGGATCTCCACCCACTCTCCGCCGTGGTAGCGGACTGCCTCCTGTTTTACCCGGGGAGTCGAACGGGGCATGTAGATGCGGGCGTGGATGCCGAGTTGCTTCGCGGCGAGGGCCACGCCTTGGGCGTGATTGCCGGCGGAGGCGGTGACCACGCCGCGGGCGGCTTCTTCCGGAGTCAGCACCGCCATCCGGTTGCAGGCCCCGCGCCATTTGTAGGCCTTGATCGCCGAGATATCTTCCCGCTTCACCCAGATTTCCGGTCCGGGTCCGGGTAGGACCAGCCGTTCGAGGGGGGTCGGCTGGCCGAAACGGTACACCCGCTCGCGGGCGAAGAGAATCTCCTGCCTGAGGCGGCGGTCCAGCGGCAGCGCGTCGCGTTCCATGTCCTTGGTTTCGGGCACGGCGGGAGTTCGTGCAAGGCTGGAGCGCATTCCGATGGTCCTGCCATTTCCTTCACGACTTCCCCAGCCGGGCTGCTAGCCTTCCGACACGATGAAATCCCGGCTCCTTGGCTTGATCTTTCTGGGGCTTTCCACCTTGTCCTGTCTGGCCCAGGAAAAGCTCAGGGCCGAACGGGATCGCCTCGTCGAAAAAGGGCGGTGGCGGGAGGCCTTGACCTGTTATGAGGACAAGCTGCTGCCCATTGCCGACGCCAAGTCAGGAGACGATTGGAGAAATGCTGTCGGGTGTCTCTCCAAGCTGGAGGAATGGACGAACTACGACTCCCTGCTGGAGCGGGCCGTGGCTGCCCATCCGCGGGACGCCGAATTTCTGATCGCCGCCGGTGAAACTGATGACGAGGTCCCCCACGGAGGAGTGATGGTGGCGGGCCAGTTTCAGCGCGGATACGGCCTGCCCTCGCTCGATCAGACGATGCCGGGGGCGAATTGCGAGTTCCGGGATCGTGTGCAGTCCCTGCAATTGTTTCGCCAGGCTGTGTCAGTGGCGAAATCCGACAAGATGCGGGCGGAGGCATGGTCCGGGATTTCCGGAGCCCTCGTGCAGACGCGGGGCGAGTGGAAACTCCAGACCCTCACTTCGTTGGAGGTGCTTCCCGATTGGGATGAGGCGGGACCATCCGGGGACACCGAGGGTGCTCCGTGGTCGGGAGATCATCCGCTGCTGTATGACGTGCCGGCCTCGTGGGACACCGCCAGAAACGATGGCGAGCGCTGGCGGTTCGCCCTCGCCGAGCGGGCGCGCCTTGATCCACCGAATGCAGCGCGTAGCATCCTGGGCCGTGCGCGTTTCGCCGTATCCCAGTTTGGCTCCCCGATCCAGAGCCAGGGGTTCAACCGGTCGAACACCGATTTCCTCTCGCCGATTAACGGCACCGTTGTTCAGAGCATTCCTGGCAACCCCGCACTTGACGTTGATTCGGCTCAAGAGTCGCTGAAAGATGACGAATGCCTGGCGATGACTTCCGATGGCATCCGCCGCTTCAAGCTCGCCCCCGACCAGCATTTCATCGCCCTCTATCGTTCGATTCTCGCCGACAAGCTTGTTGGCGGCGAGGCTGGCGACGAGTTGGTCCAGGTCTATCTGACACGTCGTCAGTTTGATCGGGCGGAAACCGTCCTGCGTGAAACGATGTCCAAGCATGGCGATGATGACAGCAAGTCCCGCGCGACGCTCCTGAATCAAATCACCGGTGCCTGGGGCCGCTTTGAAGATGCAACCACACCGGCGGCCGGGACCCGCCCGGTGATGAAGATCATCTTCCGGAATGCGGCGTCGGTGAAATTCACGGCCGCGCCGATCCGGATCGAAAAACTCCTGCACGACATCCAATCCTATCTTCAGTCGAATCCATCGGAATTCGACTCGAACCTCGGGGACCCGGGCGAGATCGGAAGACGGCTGGTGATGGGGAAGGAAGGCAAGGCCTCGAAGTACCTCGGCTGGGTGACGGCGAAGTGGCAGCAGGACCTGAAACCACTCGACCGGCACCGGGACACGCATGTGTCAACCACCGTGCCGCTGGACCAGCCGGGGGCCTGGTGGGTCACCGCCACCTTCGCCAATGGCAATGTCGTGCACTCGATCGTCTGGATCACCGATACGGTCCTCCTGCAGCACAATGTTCAGGGGAGCCCGAGATTTTTCGTCTCGGATGCGGCCACGGGAAGCCCGGTGTCCGGGACCGAGGTGGAATTTTTCGGCTACCGGATGGTCGAGACCCAGCGGAAAGGCAAGGAATCCGGACACGACATCAAGACCAAATCCTTCACCCGCACCACCGATGGGGAAGGAGTGGTGAGTTTGCAGCCGGCCGATCTCGATCCCGACTATCAGTGGATGGAAATCGCCACTACGACGAAGCGCGGGGTCGCGTTTGCGGGCTTTGGTGAGTTTCCGGGCAGAGACAGCGTGGGCGAGACCGTGAACCGGAATGTGGGCTACGGCGTGACCGACCGGCCGCTCTACAAGGCGGGTGAAACCATGCATCTGAAATTCTGGCTGCGGGAGGTGGGCTACGGAAAGGTCAATGAGAGCCGCTGGGCGGGGAAGACCGGCCGGGTGGTGTTGACCGATGGCCGCGACCAGGAAGTTCTGAAGATCGACAAGCTGAAGACGGATGCGATGGGAGCCGTGGAGGTCGAGGCGGTGTTGCCGAAGAACGCGACTCTGGGGAAATGGACCGCGAGTTTCATTATTCGGAAGCAGATGACCACGGCGGTCACGTTCTCCGTCGAGGAGTATCGGAAGCCGGAGTATCAGGTCACCGTGGAAGCCCCCACCGAACCGGTGCGGCTCGGTGAAAGCTTCAAGGTCACGGTCAAGGCCGCCTATTTTCATGGCGCTCCGGTGCGGAAGGCCACGGTGGACATCACCGTGAGGCGGGACTCGCTGGACGAGCGCTGGTTTCCCGCCTGGCAGTGGGACTGGCTCTACGGCGCGGGTGCGTGGTGGACCTCTACCTCCGCCCCGTGGCATCCCGGTTGGGCCGATTGGGGCTGCGTGCCTCCTGCTGCTCCATGGATGCGAGGTGGGGGATTGACGCCAACGGAACTGGTGCTCAAGCGGCAGGTGGCCCTGGGTGACGATGGGACGGCCACGATCGAGATCGACACGTCCTCGGCGAAGGCTGGCCACGGCGACCGGGATGCCAATTATACGATCGAGGCCAATGTGGTGGATGCCTCCCGACGCGAGGAACGTGGCAGCGGCCGGGTGGTGGTGGCGCGCAAGCCGTTCGAGGTCGTGGTGGCCGCGGACCGCGGATGGGGCCGCCCAGGAAGCGACGTGAATGCCAGCATCGCCGCCGCCACGCTAACAGGCAAGGTCATCGCCGGGGCCGAGGGCTCGCTGCGGCTGTTGCGTCTGGAAACTGGAAAGGGTGGCCACATTGATGAGAAGGAGGTGGCCATCTGGCAGATCAAGACCGGTGCGGAGGGTGAGGTGAAGCAGCGCTTCCAGGCACCGGCGGCAGGGCAGTATCGCCTCGCGGCGAAGCTCTCGTTCAAGGGCGGACCTGCCGTCGAAGGAGCGATTATTTTCGATGTCTTCGGCTCCGGCAAACCCGATGCGAACTGGCACTTCGGTGAGCTCGAACTGATCCCCGACAAGGCGTCCTATGCGGCGGGTGAAACGGTCCGCCTGCGCGTGAACAGCGATCACGAGAACGCCAATGTCTGGCTGTTTCTGCGGTCGGAGCAGGGCGGCGGTCGTGAGGCGAAGCGCGTGGTGCTCGATGGAAAGAGCGGTGTGATCGAGGTACCTCTGACCCGGAATGACATGCCGAATGTCTTCATCGAGGCGGTTTCCATCTACGGCGCGGAGGTACACAGCGAAGTGCGCCAGATCCTGCTGCCCCCGGAGAGCCGGTTGCTGGACGTGAAGGTCGAGCCGGCGAAACCGAAGGTGAAGCCCCGTGAGAAATCCTCCCTGGCGGTGACCATCCATGACAGCGAAGGCAAGCCCTTCCGCGGCACCGCCACGGTGGCGGTTTACGACAAGTCGCTGGAAGCTCTCACGGGCGGGTCCAATGTCGGGCCGATTCGTGAAAATTTCTGGAGTTGGAAGCGGAGCTACTGGAGCCGCGGCTACTCGCATTTCGTTCCCAGTTGGGACCGAACGCTAGTGGATCACGATCAGGAGTCGATGGATGACCTTGCAGGTGGTGGCGTGAATAACAGCTTCGGCTTCTCGCGAAATGGCAATTTTATCGAAGGTGGCAACGTCACCAATATCCTCACGAGCGGCTTGCGATCCGGAGATTCCGCCATCAACCGGAATTCGATCGATGCCGTGCTGAACAATCCGAATCGCACCGCCATGCCGAAGCCATCTCCCGGGATCCTGTCATTTGCCGGAACGTTCGGAGCTGCCGACATCGCAACCTTGAGACCTCAGTTGGGAGGTCCACCGGTGCTGGTCCGGAATGAATTCGCAGATCTGTTGAAATGGTCCGGCGAGGTGAAGACCGATGCCGATGGGAAGGCCGAGATTCCGCTGGAGTTTCCCGACAATCTCACGACCTGGAAGGCGCGGGTGTGGGCGCTCGGGGATGGCACGAAGCTCGGCGAGGGCAGCGCGGAGATCATCACCTCGAAGGACCTGCTCGTGCGTCTGGAGGCTCCACGGTTCGTGGTGGAAAAGGATGAGGCCGTGCTCAGCGCGGTGGTGCACAATGACCATGAAGGGCCGGAGTCCGTGACCATTTCCCTGGAACTGGAGGGCGGCGTGCTGGAGCGGATCGAAGGGGAAACCAGGACCGTGAAAATCCCCGCGAAGGGCGAGTCCCGCGTGGACTGGCGGGTCCGCGCCGCCAAGGAAGGCGAGGCCCTCATTCGCATGAAGGCTTTGGCGGCGGATGACGGAGACGCGATGGAGAAGAAGGTCCCCGTCATCGTTCACGGGATGCTGCGCCAGCAGGCGTGGAGCCGGGTGGTCGATCCGGACAAGGCCTCCGCGACCATCGACTTCGAGGTTCCGGAGCAACGCCGCGCCGACCAGACGAAGCTGACGGTCAATTTCTCGCCCACCGTTGCCGGAGCAGTGGTGGATGCCATCCCCTACCTGGCGGCCTATCCATATGGCTGCACCGAGCAGACCCTGGATCGCTTCGTGCCTGCCGTCATCGCCCAGAAGATGGTGAAGGACCTCGGGGTCAGCCTGGACGAGGTGCGCCAGAAGCGGAACAACCTCAATCCGCAGGAGCTGGGTGATCCGAAGGAGCGCGCCGCCCACTGGCAGCAGTGGCGGCGGAATCCGGTGTTCGATTCCGAGGAGATGGCACGCATGGTCAGGGCCGGGACCTCCCGGCTCGGAACGATGCAGAACAAGGACGGCGGCTGGGGCTGGTTCTCCGGGTTCCGCGAGTATTCCTATGCACATGCTACGGCGGTCGTCGTACATGGCCTGCTCATTGCGAAATCGAACGGGGCGGAGATTCCTGCCGGCATGATCGAACGTGGCGTGGCATGGCTGGCGGCCAGCGAGGAGAAGGAGGCGGTCGGGCTGAAGCGGTATGCCGAACGAATCGCCGCGGAGAAGGCCGGCAGGAAACCGAAGGCGTCCAGTCTCTACGAAAAGGTGGAAGCCGATGCCGCGGATGCGTTCGTGCGGATGGTCCTCGGGGAGGCCGGCAAGGAGCACCCGGGCATGACCGGATGGCTCTACCGCGACCGCTTGTCACTGCCGGTTTACGCCCGCTGCCTGCTCGGCCTCGAACTTCACCGCACGAAGGACGCGAAGCGTCGGGACGAGGTGATGGCGACCATCGCGCAGTTCCTGAAACGTGATGACGAGAACAAGACGGACTTCCTGGACGTGAAGAGCGATGGCTACTGGTGGTTCTGGTATGGCAGCGATCTCGAGGCGAATTCCTGGTATTTGAAATTGCTCTCCGCCGTGACACCCAAGGCGCCGGAGACGCGGGGGCTGGTGAAGTATCTTATCAACAGCCGCAGGCACGCGAGCTACTGGAACTCGACCCGCGATACCGCCTACGCCGTCGAAGCGATTGCCGGCTACCTGAAGGCCAGCGGAGAACTCGCACCGAAGATGGACGTGGAAGTGTTGCTGGACGGGAAGAGCCTGCGCAAGGTGTCGATCGACAAGGAGAATCTGTTCTCCTTCGATGGCCGCGTGCAGGTGGAGGCTGCGGGGATCACCTCGGGAAAGCACTCGGTGGAACTGCGCCGGACGGGCGGCGGAGCCCTGTATGGGAACGCCTACCTGGCGGTGTTTTCGCTTGAGGATTTCCTGCGCAAGGCCGGCCTCGAAGTGAAGGTGGAGCGCCATGTTTACAAACTGATCCGGGACGAGCAACAGGGGATCGTGCCTGACTCCAAAGGAGTCGCCATGGCGCAGCGGGAGGAGAAACTGCAGCGAGAGGAGCTGAAGGACGGGGACATTCTGTCAGTAGGAAGCCGGGTGGAGGTCGAACTGGTTCTGGAGAGCAAGAACGACTATGAGTATCTGCGGATCTCGGATGCCAAGGCGGCCGGATTCGAGGCCATCGAAACGCTGAGCGGCTATTTGAATGGAAAGGTTTCCGCCTACATGGAACCGCATGACAGGTCGGTGGATTTTTTCATCCGGTCCCTGCCGCGCGGCACCAGCCGGCTCAGCTATGAACTCCGCGCCGAGGCACCGGGCCGCTATCACGCTCTGCCCGCCACGGCTGACGCGATGTATGCTCCGGAATTGCGCGCGAACTCGGATGAGATCCGGCTCCAGGTAGAGGAGAAGTAGCGGGCGCTCCAGCCACGATCATCGCCTCATGCCATTTCACCTGATGTGATCTTCTTTGCCTCCCGCAAATGGAACCACTGGTTACGCTGATTGCACTGATTTCAGAATTGATTCAAAGACCACTCCGATTGGAAGGTTCTGCGTCCTGCTCTCTAAATCAGTGCAATCAGCGTAATCAGTGGTCATCCAGCCGCAGGCCAAGCGTCACCTTGTTTCCAAGAGCCGGGATCACTCCTCCAGCGTGAAGCGGAAGTAGCGGCTCTTGGCATCCGGGGTGATCGAGAAGGTGCGGATGCCGGTGCCGGCACGGGGGATGCCGTCGTTTCCAGGAATGTCCCACGGTTGCCAGTGCTTCAGGTCGGTGGAGGTCCAGCCGCGGATGCTGCGGTCGGGAAGGTTGGGATAGCTGAGCAGCAGCTTGCCGGCGGAGGGAACGAGCTTCGTTTGCCACTTGGAGAAGGCATTCCCCGGATTGGTGTGGGTCAGGAATTCGAACTGGTTGGTGGCTCCGTCGCCATCAGGATCGGCGGCAGGATCCCCGGCCGGATTGACCGGACCGAAGTTGGTTCTACGCCATTCATCGTAGGTGCTGCGGTCGGGCAGTTCCTGGAGAATCCACTGCCGCACCACATCGATGCCGGCCTGGTCGGTGACGGCCGATCCGAGCGGTGGCATGCGGGTATAGCCGTTCGTCACGGCCATCCGCGACAGGATGGCGGAATGCGCCACGTCGCCACGGACGATCAGCCGGTTGGCTGGATCGTTCGCGGTGTTGCTGACCGTGCCGTCGATGATGCCCGTATCGAAAAGCCCGAGTTCCGGGCTGAGGTCGAAGGTGCCCACGCCAGGGCCGCCGGCCTGGTGGCAGTAGGAGCAATTTACCGCCAGCCACGAGCGGGCGCGCACTTCCAGCGAGTAGTCGGTTTCACCGGTCTGGATGTATCGCGGCAGATCGGCGGGAGGAGACTGGTCGAGGTAGCCGGCATCGTGCAGCAGCGAGAGGAAGTTTCCCGAGGCATTGCCCAGCGTTCCGGGGTGATTGAGCTGGCGGGTGCGGAATGAAAGCGTGCTGCCTGCCGACGGATTGTGACAGCTCATGCACTGGGATCGGCTGGGGATCGACCACGTTTGCGGAACAGGCACGCCGTTGTCGGTGATCGCGAGGGGAAAGGAGACCCCTTCATCGGGAGCAAGGTAGGCCTCGGTCCCTGAGTCGTTCCAACGGTAGGAGACGCCGTAGGCTCCGCTTCCTGTCTTCACCAGAACGCGGGTTTCGAGCCGTTTTGCGGAGGCGGGATTGCCCCGTTCCATCTCCATGTCGAAGTGCTTCACCCACACCGTCCCGGTCGGCAGGGTCCAATTGCCATTGGTCTGGAAGGCGGCTGTTGACTGTGTGCCCGGCATGGCGAACCAGCGGTGCTTGACCGCGTTGTCCGACCAGAACGGTAGGTTCACCTCATAGGGCACCAGCCCCGGATTCGGGGTAAGGTCCGCCAGGTCTGCGAACAGGCCCGTCTTGCTGAGACGGTCGGGAAAGCTGCTGTCGTTCGCACTCTGGACCAACCGCCGCACCCGTCCGGCACCGATGTCCACCATCAGGATGTCTCCGTTCGACGGGTCCGTGTCATAGGCCACGATGCTGCCCTGTCCGGCGATGCGTTCCACCACCGGCGTGGCTCCGGGTTGCAGCGTCCAGATGTTTCCGGAAACGTAATCGGAAAACAGATACCGGCCCTCCAGCGCCGGATAGCGGCCGCCCCGCACCACCATGCCGCCGATGATGCATTCGCCCTCGTAAGGCCCGCTCCCGTGCACATAGGTGTAGAGCGGGGGCGTGCCGGTCGCCCCCTTCGGCGCGGGATTGGGACCAGGAAGCGTGCCTTCCTTGAACCCCCATTGGTAATTGCCGCCCTTGGTCACCAGGTCGATCTCTTCCATCGTGTCCACGCCGACGTCCGTCACCCAGAGCTGGCCGTTTAGCGGATCGAAATTCAGGCGCCAGGGATTGCGGAAGCCCATCGCGTAGATCTCCGTGCGGACCTTGGCAGGATCCACGGTGAGGTTGTTGAACGACGTCGCGCCGATGAAGGGATTGTCCGGAGGAATCGCGTAGCGGGCCTTGCCGGTCACGCTGTCGATGGCGATGGCGGGGTGGGGGTTGGGTTCCAGCGAGCCGGGCTTTCGATCGACATCGAGACGGAAGACCGACGACCAGAAATTCTTGTCGATGCGCTGGCTGTTGTGATTGCCATCGCCCTGCGGCCCTTCGTCCCCGCAGGACATGTAGAGATAGCCGTCCGGCCCGAACACCAGGTCGGCCATGTTGTGAATGACGTCGAGATGGACCTGCGTGATGAGCGGCAGTTCCGAGGCAGGGTCCGCCGTGCTGGGATCGGCCGCGCTGACAGTGAAGGAGGAAAGGCGGATCTGCTTCACGCCGTTGATCACAAGACAATAGCCGACATAAAAGCGTCCGTTGTGGAGGTAGTCGGGATGGAAGACGAAGCTTTTGAAGCCACGTTCGTTGAAGTCATCCATGAAGACCTCGTTCTGCCGCGCGTTCACGACCGCCGCCAGATCGAGGAACAAATGCCGGGTCGGGACGGCGGCGGTCACATCCGGGATCAGCCAAAGTTTTCCATTCCGCTCGGACACGAAGAGGCGCTTGTTGTCATTGGTGATGCGGGCGATTCCTGTGGGATTGGTAAACGTGAGTCCCGGGAAGGCATCTACCGCGGCATAGGCGGCAGGCGGTGGCGCTCCAGGGACACGCAGCGTGGACGGCTCCACACGCATGGCGTCGGTGATGGTCAGGCTGACCTGGGCCTGGGACGGCTTGTCGCCGGGGATGAGCGATGGCAAGCGGTAGGTGAAGGTGTCGAGGGTGGCCGAATCTCCGGAGTGGCTGTAGAGGATCGAGTGGTCCGCCTGTACCACGGCAGTGCCATGCGCGGGAGCGGCGATGATTTCGAGCCCCTGCCCGTCGTATGGACCGGAGTCGTTGTCGAGTACCGTCAGGCGCACTTTTTGCCCGCGCTGCAGCGTGGCGGCATCCGTGTTGGCTACCGGCAATCCATCGGCCAAGGCGCTCCAAGTGGTCGTGATCCGCAGGTTGTCCCAGGTCACCTTGCCATGCGAGCCGAGGCGGACCGAGGTGACGGGAAAGGTTGACGAAAGAACGCGCGTCGACGCCGGGGCGTTCGCCGATTCGGCGGCGGAGAGATCCGGATCGATCCACAACGAGGCGAGGCCCTTGGCTGTGTCGAGTTTCCCGACCACCTCATGGTCGGTGCCATTGGCCAGGGTGTAGGAGGCCGGGCTGAGGCCGACGCCGGTTTCCTGGATTCCTGCCGGATACGTGTAGGTGGTGGAGGGCGGCACCCCGAAGAGCACCTTCTCCACTCCATAGGATTCGAAACTGACGCCGCTCCAGGTGGAGAGAATCGCGCGGTTCATCCGGATCCGGAAATAGACGACCTTGCATGGCCGGTCCTTGGCGATCGCCCCCGCTTCTTCATCGGTGCCGGTGCCGGTGACCGGCCCGTTGAAGCTGCGGCGCACCGAGGAATTGCTGGTGAGCAGTTTTCCCGATTTGACCGACGTCGATCCGGAAACGGCGAACCATTTCGAAGGGGTGCCATCGTGACCGACGAAGGTGTTGTTGCCCGTGGAATTGTCCGCATCGAAAAACGAGCCGCCGTTGCGGTTTTTGATCGAGCCGTTCGGATAGGTGAAGGTCTCCAGGCCGATCAGCGCCAGGCTGGCCGGTGGATCGACAGGATCGTCATCGTCCGCCCGTGAGACTCCGGGTGCCAGCAACAGGGCTACCGCGCAGAGGGCCGGAAGGAGACGGTTGAAAGGCATGGCCGCAGCGGAAATGCTCGAGACAACGTGGGGGACAGGCGAAATTTCGGGCCGGGGAGTTTCTTATTCACCCGACGGCCCGTCCGGCACCCCTCAGCGCTTTCGATAGAGCTGGAGGTTGGCGTTGGCGGCGCGGAACTGGTAGCCGGTACCGAAGGGAATCTCCGGCGCACCACCCGCCGCGTTGTAGGCTGCGCGCAGGTCTGCCTGACCGTGGTTGGCGAACAGTTCGATCGGCGTGTCGTAGCGGCCGAAGAGCTTGGTCTCCCAGCCGTTGCCGAAGTAGCGGTAGGGAATGCCGGAATCGTCCTCGACCACGGCCTTGGTGTTGTTCAGCACGAAGTTGCGGATGCCGGAGAAGCCGTCGTCGTGCATCAGATAAGAGGCCGCCTTGAAGTACGCCACCGAGCCACTGTAGGAATGGAGCCAGGCCGCGTAGCCGCCGGAGAAGCCCTTGTTGGAAAGGTCGCCGGAAACGTAGATCGCGCGTTTCGAGCCGGCACCGGGGATGCGGAAGTCAATTTGCACGGCCGGCTTTCCGCCGGCGGAGATCGACTGGATGTTGTCCACCGAACCGTTGAGCAGACCGATCGAGGCGAGCAGCACCGGCGTCACGCCCTGCAGCGGGCCGTTGTTCAGGTCGGCGCGCATGTCCTTGGTGATGAAATATCCGACCTTGAGCTGGGTATCCATCGAGCGGGAGAGCTGCTTCAGGGCGTTCGCCACGGCATTCGGATCGTTGGCTTCCAGTCCTGGCAGCGAACCGGTCGGCTCCAGGCCCAGCAGCACGTACGTGGCGGTGTGCGGGAACATGGCGATCGCGTGAAGCAGGTCGGGACCACCGAACGGATACAGCAGCGTGGAGGGCGAGCCGATGGTGGGCGCCAGATACTGGTCCGACCATTGGCTCTGGCGGGCGGTCCGGGCGGACGAGTAGTAGCGCCAGCGGTAGACCATTTCGTCCGAGTAGGACTTGTAGTCGGGTCCCGTCTGCATTTGCGACAGCCTCTCCCCATGATGCACCGGCTTTCCGGCGAGGAAGAGGGCGATGTCATTCGCATCAGCGGTGCCGGACACGGTGGCAAAAACCGGTGCCGGCGGGGCCTCGCCCGGCTTGGTGGCCGGCGGCAGGGGCGAACAGCCGGCGAGGGTGAGCAAGAGAACCAGGCGTGAGGCAGCTTTCATCGGGATTTGCGGTTGAAGGGAAACCAGAGCAGGGCGCAGACCAAGGCGGTGAGTAATCCGCAAACGGTCGGAAAGGCGGCGAGTCCGTGCAGGGTCTTGTCTGACGCGGTGATCTCCTTGTAGAGGGACTGGCCGATCACGAAGACGGACATCGCGATGAACACCAACGGAATGACCGGGTTGAGCTCCTTGGCGAGACCACGGCGGCGGAGAACGAAGATTCCCATGACGGCGAGCGCGGAGCAGAGGATGAGACCGGCTTGGGTGTAGTCGATCAGCGTACCGAGGCTGGACCACATGACGAAGGCCAGGGCGAGCACGGTTTGGAACACCAGGGCATTCCGCGGAACGCCGTCTGTCGGAGCGAACCAGCCCAGAGCGGGCATGTTGCGGCCCATGGTGCCGAGCACGCGTGGGCCCGCCCACAGCAAGGCACTCACTGATGAGAACAAGCCCACCGCCAGCAGGCCGGAAGTCCAACGGGCCGCCGGTGCGCCGAAGAGCGACTGGGCGGCGGCATCCGCCACCTGCATCTTGTCCTGCAAGGCGGCCAATGGCGCAGCATGCAGGAAGGCGGCATTGAGCGCCACGTAAAGAATCATCACCACGATCGTGCCGCCGACGAGCGCCCGTTTGACGGTGCTCTCGGGCTGTTTCCATTCTTCAAGCCCGTACACGGCGGCGTTCCAACCGCTGTAGGCGTAGAAAACAAACATGAGTGAAATGCCGAAGGCCGGAGACATCATGGCGCTCCAATCCGAGGACTGTGGTGTCCAGCGGATGTCGCCGTGACCGGGAAGGATCACCGCAGCCACCAGGAAGGCGACGATGAACAACATCTTGAGAACCGTGGAGACTAGCTGCACGCGGCCGCTGGTGCGGGCGCTCATGGCATGCGAAATCGCACCAAGTAGAATCACCACCGCGGCGACAATCTTGGGATTGATGTCCGGGAAGCAGCTTTGGGCATAGGCCCCCAGGGCGAGCGCCACGATCGCGGTCGGTGCCGCGAAGCCGATGAGTGCCGAGAGCAGGCCGGCCATGAAGCCGAGCGACGGATGATAGAGCTGGCCGAGGAAGTGATACTCGCCCCCGGAGCGTGGCAGAGCCTTGGCCAGGGCGGCGTAACTCAGCGCGCCACACAGCGCGGCAAGACCGCCGGCGATCCAGAGTGCGAAGATCGGCGGGGCGGATTGGAAGGAAAGGACCTGGAAGTGCAGGGAGACGAACACCCCGGTCCCAACCATGTCGGCGACCACTAGGGCGACGGCGGCAGCGCTGCCAGATAGACGTTTTTCAGACACGCGTTTTTTGTCTCCTTATTCCGGTTAGGTTGCAAGTGAGTGCATGGAAAAACCGCGGGCATTTTCGCTGCGGGGGACTATCTTCCGTCCCGGATGCCAGACGCCCCCGCCACCGAGCAATACTGGACTGACCGGAATGGCAGTCGTCTCTGCTATGCGGAGTACGGGGAACCGGGCGGAAAGCCGTTTTTCTATTTCCACGGTTGGCCTAGTTCGCGGCTGCAGGCGGCGATCATGGACGAGGAGGCGAAGCGCCTCGGGCTGCGGATCATTTCCCCGGACCGCCCTGGCATGGGTCGTTCGGATTTCGTGGGGAAACGGACCCTGGCCGAGTGGCCGGAGGTGGTGGAAGGACTCGCGGATCACCTTGGGATTTCGTCGTTTCCCGTGCTCGGTGTGTCCGGCGGAGGCCCCTACGCGCTGGCTTGTGCGGCCTGGTTGCCGGCACGGGTGGATCGGGTCTCGGTGGTATGTGGCGCGCCGCCCTTGGGGGAGTTTTCCGATCACTCCGATCTGCTGTGGGTCTACCGGCTGATGTTGAAGGTCCGCGATTCCGCCCCATGGCTGCTGGAAAAGGTGATGGGTCTGGCGGGCGCGATGTCCTACCTGCCCACCAACAGACCGCCGATGTCGTGGCTGCTGAAATCGATCCCGCCCGAGGATCGGGACGCGGTGATGAGCGCAGGCGGCTACGAAACATTCTTCGGCAATCTCCGCGAAAGCGTCAGCCAGGGGGGCAAGGGCCCGGTGGCGGATGCGGACGTCTACCTCGACGACTGGGCCCTCGATTTCAGTTCAATCCGCGTGCCGGTCATCTTCTGGCATGGCGCGCTCGACCGGAATATCCCGCTGCGAATGGCGAAGGAGGTTGCCAGCCGCGTGCCCGCTGTGGAGACCCGGTGGCTAGAGAACGAGGGCCACTATTCGCTGCCGCTGCGGCAGATGCGGCCGATTTTGGAGGACTTGGCGGGGTGCTGATTGGTGAAAAACATGTGTTCACTTGAAAACCTGTTCCGCTGAGACATAGTGCCCCCATGGCGGAGCGAGGGCGAGGCGCGGATGTCAATCCGGTGAACCGATTCGATCGTTTCCACGTGGAGACGGATGAGGACGCATGGGTGGATGATGACCCGCGCCCGTTGAAGACGACGTTCCTGTCAGACGACACGCAGTCGATCCTGGTGAAGAACATCTCCGAGGATTTGTTCTTCGACTACGGCCTGAACGCCTACCGCGGTTGCGAGCACGGCTGTGCGTACTGCTACGCCCGCACCTACCATGAATATCTGGGATACTCGGCCGGGCTCGATTTCGAGTCGAAGATCATCGTGAAGCGGGATGCCCCGGCGCTGCTGGAAAGGACGCTGCTGAAGAAAACCTACGTGCCCGGCCCCATCGGCATGTCCGGGGCGACCGATTGCTACCAACCGGCGGAGCGGAAGCTGGAGCTGACCCGTGGCTGCCTGGAAGTGTGCGCGAGATTCCGCCAGCCGATCCTATTGATCACGAAGAACACCCTCGTCACCCGCGATCTGGATCACCTGGTCGAGTTGGCGAGGCATCAGGCCACGGCGGTGTATCTCTCGATCACCACGCTCGATCCGAAGCTGGCCCGCCTCATGGAACCGCGGGCGGCCTCGCCGCGATCCCGCCTGGAAACGATCCGGACCCTGGCGGAAGCAGGCGTGCCGGTGGGAGTGAGTGCGGCACCGATGATCCCCGGCCTGAACGATTCCGAACTGCCCGCGATTCTCGCCGCGGCGAAGGAACATGGCGGTACTTTCGCCATGTATTCGATGGTGCGTTTGCCGGGGAGTGTGGCCGAGGTCTTCGCCACGTGGCTCGATCGGCATTTTCCCGATCGGAAAGAGAAGATCCTCAATCGCATCCGCGCCGCCTATGAGGGTGAGCTGAACTCGACCCTTCCCCACCTGCGCAACCGCGGGGCTGGTGCAGCGGCGGAGCAACTGCGGGCCATGTTTCACACGAGCTGCCGGCGACTGGGTCTGGCGACCCGCGCACCGGAGTTGTCACTCGCGCATTTCCGCCGCGTGCTGCCCGGGCAGGGCGAGCTGTTTTGACCAGAGTCATGGATTGCCAGTCGAAGCGATTCCGCACAGGGTCATGCCATGGAAGAGTCTATCAAGCCGACACACAGGATTGACCTGATTGGAACCGTGTTGGCCGCGCTGTCGCTGGCGGTTGGGATCGTTGTGGCATTTGTTGCGTCGTGGGGATTCGGCAAGCTTCCGGAAATGTTTGCAGATGCGGGCACCGACGAACTTCCCCTCCTCACCAGGATCGTGTTGGGCATCCAGCGCTTGTACGGGCTGGACCTGCTGGCGCTGTTGATCCTGATTGGCGGGATTTTCTTGCTGGTAAGGGAGAAAGATCGGCTGCGCGCGAATCTCTATGCGGGCCTGTGTGGCGTCATGCTTCTGCTGCTGGCCGCCCTGTTCTTTTTGGCCGGGTTCATCCCGCTGGTGAGAATGATCTCCATGATGGGAAATGCGAATTGAGGGTCTGTCAGAGCTGCCGGACGCCTCCACTTGCTCCAGGCAACTGCAGGATTGCTCTTTTTTTGATTCGTTCGAATCTCCGCCCATGAACGAAGTGGCCAAGTCGTGGCGCGAAGGGCGAATTGGGATGAGTCTCAGTTCGATCTCGCTGATTGCGATGGTGGCCTGGGGTTTCTACATCACCCATCACTTGGATGGCATGTCGAAATTCTATTCGGGCTCCGAAGGGGCAGAGATCCCTGGCTATTCCCGGGCGGCGCTTGCCTTCGCGCAGTTTCATGGACTTCAGGTGGCCGTGATCATCGGACTTGGCTGTGGAATGATCCCGCTACTGACGTGGACCGATCGCCTCAGAGCAGTCCGCCGGGTCGCTTGGTGCGTCGGGGTGATGGGCGTCCTGGCCGGTGCAACTTTGTTCGCGGGCATGTCGCCGCTCTTTTCGATCATCGACAGGATGGGCTCGGCAACCTGACGACCCTTTCGGCGGAGGATGTCATTTTCTTCGTCCCTCCGGGCATGCGCGTCAACTTAAGGGCATTCCTTTGTGAATGCGGGAAAAGTGTGTCTCTTGATGCCGAAGGCATCGCAGCCAAAGTAGCCGGAGGTTGAGGAGCCTCGGGCGACGACACCTCCGGGCAAGCGGTGCCTGC
>Ga0265327_10001612_pt1 | contig 27334 bp, 22 predicted proteins | sample 41621metaG_FD_202089 | JGI IMG/M metagenome (GOLD analysis project Ga0265327, IMG submission 202089) | Rhizosphere microbial communities from Carex aquatilis grown in University of Washington, Seatle, WA, United States - 4-16-21 metaG | ecosystem: Host-associated > Plants > Roots > Rhizosphere...
TGAACCTCTCGCAGACGGTCGATGGCCTGCTGGCCGAGGAAGTGAAGCGGCGCTACTGGGAAAAGTGGAACGAGGACAACAAGGAGGGCATTGCCGCCTACAACGCCCGGATCGCCAAGGAAGGCCTTCCGCTCGCCAGGTACAGATCCTTCTGACGCGCATGGCTCGCTATGAGGTCTACCGCCATCCCGAGGCGGCCCAGCGCAAGAGCACGCCCTACCTGCTCGATCTGCAGAACGACTACATCAGCGCCATCGACACGCGCGTCGTCGTGCCCTTGCGGCCGGCACGCACATTCGGGCCGCCGATGCGCGACCTCAACCCGGCCTTCGTCATCGAAGGATGCGAGGTGATCCTCGACACGGCCGCGCTCGCCGCTTTCCCGGTGGCCGAACTGCGTACGCCGGTTGCCAGCCTGCAGGCGCAGAGCGGGCTGATCGCGGATGCGCTCGATACGCTGTTAGGGTCGTACTAGCTCGTACTGGAGAGCCACAGGACGCGCGGCCCCGCGATAATCACCCCCCAACGCGAGCTACTTGCCCCTTTCTCCCATGCGTCAAACCCTAGCGCAACCGGCATCGGCCGGACCGAGCGATCGCCCCATCCGCTCCCAGTACGAGGACTTCATGCGCCATGTCGACGCGACCGGCGTGTTCAAGGCCGACCGCACCGGCACCGGCACGAAGAGCGTGTTCGGCCACCAGATGCGCTTCGACCTGAACGAAGGCTTTCCGCTGGTGACCACCAAGAAGGTGCACCTGCGCTCCATCATCCAGGAACTGCTGTGGTTCCTCACCGGCTCCAGCGACAACAACTGGCTCAAGGAACGCGGCGTCACGATCTGGGACGAATGGGCGCGCGAGGACGGCGACCTCGGCCCGGTCTACGGCGTGCAGTGGCGCAGCTGGCCGACGCCCGACGGCGGCCACATCGACCAGATCCAGCAGGTCATCGACACCCTGAAGAGCAACCCCGATTCGCGCCGCATCATCGTGAGCGCCTGGAACGTGGCCGAGCTGTCGAAGATGGCGCTGATGCCCTGCCATGCCTTCTTCCAGTTCTACGTGGCGCCGCCGCAGGCGCCCGGCGAGCGCGGCAGGCTCAGCTGCCAGCTCTACCAGCGCAGCGCCGACATCTTCCTCGGCGTGCCCTTCAACATCGCGAGCTACGCGCTGCTCACCCACATGGTGGCCCAGCAGTGCGAGCTCGACGTCGGCGACTTCATCTGGACCGGCGGCGACTGCCACATCTACAGCAACCACGCCGAACAGGTCGCGCTGCAGCTGAGCCGCGCGCCGCGGCCCTACCCCACGCTCGTCATCAAGCGCAAGCCGGCGTCGATCTTCGACTACCGGTACGAGGACTTCGAGGTCGAGGGCTACGACCCGCATCCGGCGATCAAGGCGCCGGTGGCGGTCTGACGGCGAAGAAGATGCGCGTCAACCTGATCTTCGCCCGCTCGGCCAACGGCGTGATCGGCCGCAACGGCACCATGCCCTGGCACCTGCCCGAGGACCTGGCCCACTTCAAGAAGGCGACCACCGGCGCGCCTGTGATCATGGGGCGCAAGACATGGGACTCGGTGCCGGAGCGCTTTCGTCCGCTGCCCGGACGGCGCAACATCGTCATCAGCCGCCAGCCCGGATGGCGGGCGGATGGCGCCGTGCGCGCCGCCAGCCTGCAGGAAGCGCTGCGCAGCTGCGAGGCGGATGCGGCGCCCGAGGCCTGGGTCATCGGCGGCGCCCAGATCTATCGCGAGGCCGAGCCGCTGGCGCGGCGCGCGCTGGTGACCGAGATCGATCGCGACTACGAAGGCGATGCGTTCGCCCCGACGCTCGGTGCTGGCTGGCGCGAGACTGCGCGCGAGGCGCACGTGGCCAGGGACGGCATTCTTCGCTTCAGCTTCGTCACCCTCGAAAGAGACTGACGCCGCGCGCGCCGCCGCATCGTCGATGCCGGCTCAGCTCTGGCCGCATCCCACGATCTTGAATTCGACCCGGCGGTCCAGCGCATCGACCGCGTCGTCGGTGCCGCTGCCGATGATGTTCTCGCGGAAGCCCATGCCGGTCGGCACGGTGCGCGGTCCGAGCGCGTTCGATTCGACCACCAGCTTCTGCCGGATGTAGAGCGCGCGCTGCAGCGACAGCGTGTCGTTGTAGGCGACCGACCCGGTATGGCTGGTGTGGCCGACGATGGCCATGCAGACCTTGGCGTCGGTGCTGGCCCGCGCGATCTCGCGCAGCCACATCGGATAGGGACCGCTGATGCGCGCCTCGGGCCAGAAGGCGGTGCTGCCGGGCGTGAACAGGAACTTCACGCCGAGTTGCTGGTTGGCGATGCCGTAGGCGACCAGCTTGCCGAAAGCCTGCTCCGCATCGGCGCTGCGGCCCAGCTTGACCGAGCTGAGGTAGATGCCGTTGAGCACGCGCAACTGGTCCTCGCCGCTGGCCGACGCGCTGGCGGCGTTGTAGCGGTCGAGGGCCTGCAGGTAGAGGCCGGCGTTGTAGAGCGTGGTCGCGTCCTTGATCACCGGCGCCACCGCGATCCGCTTCATGTAGTAGGGATCGGCCGGCTGGCCGACCGGCGTGGCTGTGGTGCGCACGTAGCTCTCGACCACCAGGTCCTTGGTCGGCACCGGCGCGTCCCGGTAATAGGGCAAGGGCGTGTGGTCCAGGCCCTCGTCGCGCGCGACCGCCGAGGACTGCGCGACCACGATGCCGCTGGACAGGTCGGTCAGGGCCAGGTTGATCTGCAACGGGCTGTGCGGGTCGTCGACCTGCATCCGCGTCATGGTGCCGGTGAGCAGGTAGCGGGCCTGGGCCAGGTTTTCGGATTCGAAGGGCAGGATCTCCAGCGTCTGGTACTTGGAGGCCATGCGGTCGATCACCCGGTCCTGCAACCGCAGCGTGGCGATGGTCTGCTGCGCGCTGCCGGCATCGAGCATCGGGTCCAGCACGACGCCGCTCTTCGAGCCGATGTTGGCCAGGAAGGTCGGCATCTTCTGCGTCTGCGCGACCAGGCCGTCGGTGGCCTGGGATGCCGCCTGGTCGAAGGGCTGCTCGGTCTTCGAGGCGAAGGGCGAGGTCGCGGCGCAGCCGGCCAGCGCGAGCATCAGGAAGGCAGCGGCGCAGCCGGCCAGGGCCCTGGCCCTGCGGTTCATCGTGGTGGTCGTCATTTGCAGCCCCTTTTCAGAAATGCGGCTTCGCCGGGCGTCACGCTTTCCAGAGAGGCGCGCTGCAGGATCTCGGTGCAGCGGGCCTGGTCGCGGGGTGGGGCGACGCTGTCGGCGGCGACGGCATTGCGCGCGATCGCGGCCGTGGGCGGTGCAGCGGCCAGGCGGACCTCGCGCCGAGCCGGGCGCGGCGCTTCGGCCGGCACGCGCGCAACCGGCTTGCGGACGGCTTCGACGGCCAGGGGCTGGAGGGCGACCGGGGCCTCGGGGGCGGTCGAAGGCTCGGGCGTGGAAGCGGTCGCAGGTGCCGGAGCGGGCGGCGGCACACGAGTGGCATCGGCCGCCGCGGCCACGGCCGGGGTAGGCGCCGCCGCGGCGACAGCCTGGGTCGCGGCCGAGTCGGTCGATGCGGCGGGCTCGACGGGCTCGGCCGCCTTGGGAGGCTCGGCCACCGATGCGGCCGGCGCCGGCAGCGGACGCGCGCCGGCCGACGCCGCCGCGATGCGGTCGGCGACGGCGCGATCCGGCGGCGCCGACGTCGTCGACGCAGCAGGCGCCGGGCTGGCCGGCAGCACGCCGAGCGCGCCCTGCGATGGCGCCTGCGCCGCATGTGCGCGCACCAGTTGCTGGTAGCCCGCGGCGATCAGGCCGCCCAGCAGCACCGCCGCCGCCAGCGCGCAGACCCACAGCGTGGCCCTGCGCCCGCTCGAGCGGCGTCGCAGCGCGCGCCCGGGCAGGTGTGGCGCCTGCACGGGTTGCGCAGCCGCCCTCGGCTCCGGGGCGACCGGATCGAGGCCGAAGCCGTCGTCGAACTCCGGCTCGGCAAGCACCGCCGCCTCGGCACGCGCCCTGGGCGCCGGGAGCGGATCCACCGGAGGATCCTCCTCGAAGACGTCCACCGCCGGCACCCAGGCCGAGGCATCGAAATCATCGGGCACCGTCAGCGAGTCGCCGTTCAGCAACTTCCAGAATTCGTTGGCGCCCTGCGGCCGGTCGCGCGGCAGCACCGACAAGGCGGCATCGACCGCCGCAAGGAAGTGCGCGCTGTAGCGGCCGCGCGCCAGTTCGGCGAGCGGCCGCATCTGGTCGTCCATCAGGCGCTCGATCGACGGCACCGGCGGCTGGCCCAGGATGGCGGTGCGGATCACGCCGGCCAGCGCATAGACGTCGGTCCAGGCGCCCTGCTTCATCGCGGCGACTTCGCCGTACTGCTCGATGGGCGTGAAGCCCGGCTTGCAGACCACCGTGGGCATCTTCTGCTGGTCGCCGATCACGCGGCGGGCGGCGCCGAAGTCGAGCAGGACCGGGCCGCTCTCGGTCAGCAGGATGTTGTCGGGCGCGATGTCCCGGTGAAAGCAGTTCGCGGCGTGCATGAGGCCGAGCGCCTCCAGCAGCGGCCCGAGCCAGTCGAGCAGTTCGCGCTCGCCCGGCGCGTGGTCGCGTTCGGCCAGGGCCTGGGCGAGCGTCGGACCGTCGTAGTAGGGCATGGCCATGTAGGCCGTGCCATGCGCCTCCCAGAAGCGCAGCACCCGCACCAGCGCCGGATGGTCGAAGCGCGCCAGCCATTGGGCCTCTTCGATGAAGCTGCGCATGCCGAGGCGGAAGTCGGCATCGTGCCGCTTCGACTTGGGCAGCACCGAGGGCGACACGCTGGCCCGCGATGCCAGCACCGCCGGCAGGTATTCCTTGATCGCGACATGTTCTTCCTGGACCTGGTCCCAGGCCATGTAGACGATGCCGAAACCGCCCTCGCCGATCGGTCCGATGATCTCGTAGTCGAGCATCCGCAGGCCCTCGGGCAGCGTGTGGCTGGACTCGCGCTCGAAATCGGCCCAGTCGGGCAGCTTGAAACCGGGCGCGCCGCCACCCGCCGCCGCGCCGGGAACGGTGTGCAGATCCAGCAGGATCGCGCGGCCCATGCTCAGGACCTTTCGCCCGGCCGCTTGCCGCGAGCCCACGCGGCGCAGAGCAGGAGTTCAATCAGGATGACCATCGACTTGGACCTCCAAGCCACGACTCTACCGCGAGACGACTACGAAAGCATTCATCGGATGGACTAGCCGAAGGTAAGCGCCCGCTCGCCTGGGCAAAGAGTCGGCATCGGCCTACAAGCCCGCAAGAAAACGCGAGCCAGGCAGGCTTGTCAGGGCAAGTCGACGATCCACAGATCCATCGGCATCACGTTCGAGCGCGGGCCGGGCTGGGCCACCGCTTCGGTGGCGATCGGCTTGCCGTCGATGATGGCCTGGTCGAAGGCCGCGGTGGAGACGCCGCGGCGCGATCCGCTGAAGCTGCGCATCAGGTAGGGCAGCCCGTTCGAGGCCAGGGTCGGCCCGTCGGAGATATGGAAATGGAGATGCGGCTCGGACGAATTGCCCGAGGTGCCGACCAGGCCCAGCACATCGCCTTCGCGCACCGCGTCGCCCACGTGCACCTTCACCGAGCCGGGCTGCATGTGGGCATAGAGCGCGAACCGACCGCCGCCGAGGTCGACCACCACATGATTGCCGTCGGCCTGCTCGATCGGCAGCGAAGCCGGCAGTGCCCCGGGCGGCGAATCGGGCAGGCCGTCCAGGACTGCGACCACGGTTCCCGGCGCGACCGAATAGATCGACTGGCCGTAGATCAGGTAGCTCGCCGGCAGCTTCGGATCGCCGACATAGATGCGTCCCTGGCTGTCGAGCAGTTCCCAGTCGATCGCGAAGCGCTGCGCCGTGTACTGCTGGCCGTTCAAGGGCAAGGTGGCTCGCACATGGCGGGTGGAGTCGCAGCAGCCGTCGCCGGCGATGAAGTTGCTGCCGCGCAGCGGAGCGCCGACCACCAGCGTGGCCGCCGGAGCCACCGCGATCCGCGCGGCCGTCTCGACGAGCTGGCTGTCGCCCAGCGTCACGGTGGCCCGATGTGCCAGCGTGGCCGGGACCGAGGACTGGTCGGCGAAGCTCACATGCAGGTAGAGCAGCCCCTGCTGCGCTGCACCGATGCTGCCCGGCACCGCCGCCTTGTCGCGCACCACCAGCCGATTGGCGATGTCCGCCGGCTGCAGGGTGGCGACGGCATTGCCGGTCGCCGCATCGATCACATCCAGCCGGCTGAGAGTGGCGACGGCGTTGGTGAAGTTGCCGAGCTCAAGTTCGTAGGTCAGGTGGACCAGGCCGTCGGCACCCTTGACCGGCACCGGCGAGTTCTCGACCCGCATGCCGACGGGCGTCACTTGCACCGCCGGCACGCTGCTGGCCTGCGCGCCGGCGATCGATCCCAGCCACGGCAGCGAGGAGGAGGAACCACCGCCGCAGGCGACGAGCACGCATGCCGCGGCGGCGGCTGCGATCCAGATCATTCTTTTCACGGTGCTGGCCTCTTTCCTGGATATCGAATGGCGCGTCCGGCCGTACCGGCCCGGCGCATGCCGGCTTCAGGCCGCGGGCGCGCCATGGCGCGCCTCCCGTGGCGCGATGCCGAAGCGCTGGCGGAACTGCTTGCTGAAAACGGCCTGGTCCGAGAAGCCGCAGGCAAAGGCGATGGCACCGATGCTCATGCGCCCGTGCTCGGCACGCGAAAGGTAGCGCAGGCCGCGCTGCAGCCGCCGTTCGCGCAGCTCGCCATGAACGCTCAGTTCCTGCTCGGCAAAAAGCCGATACAGGCCCGAGCGCGAGACATGGGCGGCGTGGGCGATCTCGGCCACGCTGAGTTCGGGCCGGTGCAGGTTGCTCTCGATGAAGTGACGCACCGCCCGCAGGGGCTCGGAGGCGTCGGACTCGATGCCGCCCTCGCTCGCGGGAACCGCCGTCTTGAAGGCGTGCAGGATGCCGTCCAGCGCCTGCACCAGGTCCGCGGCGGCCAGTTCGGTGCCCCGGGCGGCCAGCCGTTCGAACTGCGAGCGGAAATGCGCCAGGTGCGCCGGATGCGCAGGCGCCACCTTGCGCGCCGGCGCAACGGGAATCAGACCGATCGCACTCAAGACATCTAGGAGAAGTTGACTTGGCCCTGACTCTAGGGCTGGGTCACCCCCTCGGCAATCGCCGAGTCCGACATCCGACTATCCCAAGACGCCATTGGCGCCGGCAGGCGCGGCGCGGCGCGGACGGCTCAGTCGCTGCGCCGGAAGTCCGCCGGCGTCTTGCCGGTCCAGCGCTTGAAGAAGCGGAAGAAGGAGTTGGCCTCCTCGAAGCCCAGCATGTGGGCGATCTCGGTCAGGCTGGCCTGGCCGCGCAGCAGGTGGCGCTGCGCGAGTTCCATGCGGGCCTCGTCGAGCAGGCGGGTGAAGCGGACGCCCTCTTGCGCCAGCCGGCGCTGCAGCGTGCGGGTGCTCAGCTTCAGCTCGCCGGCGACCTCCGCCACCGTGGGGACCTTGAGGTGCAGGTGCTGCTTCAGCGCGCCTCGTACCGCACTCGCTGCACTCGCCGCACTCGCCGTGCTTCGCTCGGAGCCGGCGCTGCTGCGCAGGTCGCGCTCGGCGGCCTCCTCGAACAGCGCGGCCATGTGCGGATTGGCGCTCACCAGCGGCAAGTCGAGGTCGGAGCGCCTGAACACGATCGCATCGTGCGACTGATCGAAATGCGCCGGACAGCCGAAGAGCTCGGCGTAGCGCGGGTGGTAGTGCGGCCGCTCGCTGAGGCTCACCCGCAGCGGCACGATCGCGCGCTCGGTGAAGGTACGGCCGAAGCTCAGCAGCGTGCCCATCTGGATGTCGATCCGGGTCCGGCTGTAGGGCCGCTGCGGGCCGTCATGGCTGATCCGGAACTCGGATGCATCGGCGCCATCGAGGATCTCGATCCTGCATGCCGACACCAGCGCGTTGTAGCGCGCGATGCGGACGAGCCCGCTGCCGAAGGTGCCGCTGGTCATGCCGGCGAAGCCCACCACGTTGAAGAGCTCGGCACGCATCGGCTGCAGGCCCAGCGAGATACCGGCCGACGGATCGGGTGCCATCTCGAGCGCGACCACGAACAGCCGGTCGGCCTGCTGCGGCGTCAGGGGCCTTCGCAGGTCCTGCGGCTCGAGCCCGGCGCGCGCTGCGAGCTGGTCCAGGTCGATCCCGGCCTTCTGCAGGCCGTCGAGCATGTTGAAAGGCAGGAAGGCGGTGGACACGAAGGGTGGGACGAGCAGGCGGGTGGCGCCAATATAGTGGACTCGCCATTGCCGTGCTGGCGTGGGAGAAGCGCGCCGGACTGGGCCTTGGGAGTTACAGCTGAAACCCGGACCGCCGCGCCGGCGCACCCTCCGGCAGAATCGCCGCCGCGCTCAGGCGCAGCAAGACAATATGACAAGAGGATGAAATGATCGGCAAGCTGAGACCAGGTCGATTCCCTGCAGCAGCGTTGCGACAGGCTGGGCTGCAAGGACCCGCTCTGAACGTGCGCAGCGCGATCAGGGCAGCAGGCGGGTCCGACCCAGCTGCACCGCCTCGACCACCTTGCGTATCGAATCGATGACCAGCTGCGGCTGCTCCTTCTGGATCTCGTGGCCGCTGTCGGTGTCGGTGATGTGCAGCGCGCCGGGCACCGACGCGGCGAGGCTTGCCTGCGCCTCGGCCTGTGCCGCATCGACGACGTAGCCGAAGTCCGGCGGGGTGTCGGCGGGCAGCTGGCCGGCCGCGATCAGCCCGGGGAAGAGCGGGCCCCATCCGTGGTCGGCGGACAGCACCAGCAGCGGCATCGGCTTCAGCGGCGGCGCGGCGCGCACCTGGGCGAAGCTGAGGTCGATGTCCATGCGCTCCAGGTCGGGATAGTCCTCTGGGGCCTTGCTGATTTCCCCCGCCGCGAGCACCCGCTGGAGGGCCCACTGCTGCGGCGTCTCGGCATCCTGCAATCCTTCGGTGAGCGCGTCGACCTGCACCAGGCCGGACACGTCGGCGGCATGGATGCGGGCATGCAGCTTCGCGATCAGTCCGCCGTAGGAATGCCCCACCAGCAGATAAGGCCCCGGCAAGCCGGCGGCCTTCAGCAGCGCGGCCAGGTCGCGCACCGCATCGGCGGCGCTCGTCGGCTGCGGAACCGGATCGCTGCGGCTGGGGCTCTCGCCGACCGGCGTGCCCGGTCGATCGTAGGCGCATACGCGGGTGAAGCCGGCCACGCCGCCGAAGACGTCGAGGCCGGGCTTGCGGCTGACGGTCCAGTCGTCCGCCGACGCCTTGTAGCCGCCGACCAGCACGACCACGGGCGAGCCCCTGCCCCGGCACTCCAGGTACATCCGGCGGCCGCCGATGTCGACGAGGCCGGCGTAGTCGGCGCTGCCGGGTGCGGATGCGGCCGATACGCCCTGCGCGGCGGCCAGCGCCATCACGCCAGCGCTCGCGCCGCCGCCCCCTCCCCCGCATGCGCATGCGCAGACCGCCAGGCAGGCCGTGGCGGCAAGGGTTCGTAGCGAGGCTGGCATGCGGGCGCCCGATCGCGTCGGCAACGCGCTAGGACATGCGGCGGAACACCAGCGTCCCGCAGTGCATCTCTTCGACGCTTCCCGCCATCACCATGCGCAACTCGACCAGTTCGCGCCCGGCATTGACCGGGATCTTGAGGTTCATGCCGGTCTGGTTGTCGTCGACGATGCTCAGCAGCTGCGCGTCGTCCCAGAGGATGTAGCCGGGCATCTCGGCCATCACGCCCAGATTCCAGATGCGGGGCCCGAGCTTCGCCTCGACCGACTGCGGGTCGTCGTTGGTGCAGAGCCAGCTGCTGCCGACGCGCGCCTGCCACGCGGCCGACAGCGGCGTGGACAGCGGCGGCAGCCATTGGCCGACCGGCTCCTCGTCCCAGTAGAGCGCGCTGTCCGAGAGGCGCTGGCGCATCAGGTAGCGGTTGCCCGAGGCACTGACGAAGCTGTAGGAGACCTTGGTCTGGGCGTCGGCCCACCAGCGGCCGTCGCTGCGTGGCTGCAGACCGGCCTGCTCCACGGTCCAGGCGCCGGCGACCCAGCGTCGCACGGTCAGCGAGCCATCGGCGGCCACGACGACCTGCAGCGGCGCGCTGTGGTTGGCATACACGCCAGCCAGCTGGGCGACGGGCGTCGAAGAGGAGCCTCTCGCAGGCACCGTCGGGACGAGCGCCGGCGGCATCGTCGCGATCACGCCGCGTTCGACCGCGGCGCGCAGCACCATGCCCTCGGTCAGTGCCTTGGGCCCGAAGTCATGGCCGTTGCCGGTGATCATCATGGCCATCCGTGCTTCCGGCAGCACGAAGAATTCGCTGGAGAAGAAGATGGTGTCGCCGTTCTTGGCCCAGCCGTGAAGGCCGCCGGCCTCCAGGCCCATCTGCTTGACGGTGTCCCAGCCCAGGCCCGGCCTGAAGGCGGTGGTGAGGTTGATGCGGGTGGAAGAAACCTGGTTGATGCCCATCTGCTGCAGGCCATCCGCCGAGACGATGCGCTGGCCGTTGTACATGCCGGCATCGATGAACATGCTGGCGAGCTTCATCATGTCGGAGGGCGTGCTCACCACGCCGCCGGTCGCGAAGGCCGACGGAAACTCCTGCGGCTGCATGCGCCCTTCATAGGAAGCATGGGCGAAGGTGCCCTCGGCGGCGGGTGCCAGCGCGAAGCCCGAGAGCGTCATGCCCAGCGGGCCGAAGATCTCCTGCTGCACGAAATCGGTGTAGCTGCGCCCGGTGAGCTGCAGCACCAGCAGCTCCACCATCGTGAAGCCGTCGTTGCAATAGACCGACAGTTCGCCCGGATCGTGCTTGAGGTGCGACAGGGCCAGCGACTTGAGCGTGTCCTGCGCGTAGCCCGGAATGGGCGCGAAGCCGAAGACGTTGCGGAAGTTGACGCCCGGGAAACCCGGCGCATGAAAGACCAGTTGCCGCACCGTGACATGGGTGTAGGCCGGCGACAGCATGCTGAAGGCCGGCAGCACCTGGACGACCGGCTGGTCCAGCGAAAGCAGACGCCGGTCGCGCATGATCATCACGCACAGCGCGGCGAACACCTTGGAAACCGAACCGATGTTGAAGCGGGTGCTGGTGGTGGCCAGCGCGCCGGTATCGCTGTTGGCGGTGCCGAAGGCCTGGCTCCAGACCACCGAGTCGTCGATCATCATCGCCCCCGAGACCGAGGTGGTGACGCTGCCGCTCTGGGCCAGGGCCTGGCCGATGGCCTGCCTGCCCCAGGCGACGGTGGCCGGGACGGCCTGCGGCGGGTTGATGCCGGCGGCCGGTCCGCCGCCACCACCTCCGCAGGCCTGCAGCAGGCCGGCGCCGAGGCCGGCCGCCGACCAGCCCAGGTATCGGCGGCGCGACAGCGATGGGGACGAATCCGAATCTGTCGTTTGCGGACCGGGAGCGCCCTTCGGATTTGGCATGGGTTGTTGTTGCGGAGCGATCCGCCAGGAAATGGGAGGTGTTCGACCGGCCTTTGCGTCGTCGCATCGTCGCCGTGAATCGCGGTCGCAGGTCCGCGGATTTTCCCGGTCTTCGCCGGCGCGGCCAAATTACAGGCGTAGCCCGAAAGCCCCCCAGCGCGACGCTACCTCGTCGGCCTGGCGGCAGCCCGGACTTCGCGCGGCGCCAGCTGGAAGCGCTGGCGAAAGAGCTTGCTGAAGACCGCCGGGTCCGAGAAGCCGCAGGCGTAGGCGATGGCGCCGATGCTCAGTTGCTCGCTCTCGGGCTGCTTCAGGTAGCCCATGCTCTTCTGCAGCCGCTTCTCGCGCAAGGTGCCGTGGACGCTGGTCTCCTGGGCGGCGAACAAGCGATAGAGCTGCGCGCGCGACATGCTCGTGCCGCGCGCGATGTCGGCCACGTCCAGGTCCTGCCGGTGCAGGTTGCGCTCGATGTAGCGGTACACCGCCTGCAGGCGATCGACGGCGGGATCCGCATCAGGCGCCGCAAGAGGCGCATACACCGCCCGGAGCAGCGCTTCGGCGGCGCGCACGACGCCGCCGACCACGACGTCGAGGTCGGTGGCCGTCAGGCCGGCGCCATGGATCGCGAAGGCATTGAGCTGCGCCGCCAGGAAGGGCGCCAGCGCGAGATGCTCCAGCCGCTGCACCGGACGCCCTCGGCCGGGCGGTGCATGTCCCAAAAGCTGCTTCATCCGCAGCGGAGACAGCCTGACGTAGCCGAAGCGGGCATGGTCCCATCGGCCGCTGGGCGATTGCGCGCCATCCAGCAGCAGCACGCTGCCGGGTCCGAAGCGGGCTTGGATGCCGCTTGGCAGGTCCATCGCGAGATTGCCTTCGGCGATGACCCAGATGCAGACGCCGGGCTCGTCCGCTGCACCCTGCCCCATCGACGTGGCGCGCATCTGCGACGACGGCACTTCGCAGTGGCCGATCCAGCCCAGACGGTCCTCGCAAAAGAAGCCGCGTGCCCGGAACGGATGGTCGGCGAAGATCTCCAGGTTCATCGGCGCCGGAAGGCGGGCCGAGAATTCACCCTCGATCGCGATCGCCTCGACTTGTTCTTCGACAAGAACAAGATGCCTGCCGGCCGCATCGCTCCTGCGCGCGAGCTCGCCCGCCTCTTCGGCCATCGAACCAGTCAAATCCATCGCTGCTCCGCTCACGAATCGCGCTGCATCAACCACCGCAGATGTGATGGGTTGATGGAGTCCGGCGATTGCATGACGGGGCTGGATTCTGTTGGCGCTGCGGCCAACGGCCAAATTACAGGCGTAACGCGTGATGCGCCGTCGCTAGAAAGCTAGCGCGCGGCCGCGGGATTCACGAGGCCGTCGAACATCGCCTGCAGCGTCTGGGGCGACTTGCGGCGGCTGTCGGTGCTCCAGCAGGCGCCGATGCGCGGCGGCACCGAGATCTGCATGATCGGCTCGCCCTGCGCGCCCGGCGCACGGATGTCGATCAGCGCCTGCGCCTGGCTCAGGGCCTGCGAAGCGATGCGCTGCTTCTCGGCAAGCAGGTCGTCCCGCTCCCGCGCCAGCTTGGCCAGTTGATCGCGCGCATCCAGCAGCGCGTCCTGGCCCTGGAAGTCGAAGCGCACCCGGATCCTGTTGACATGCATCGCGTCGAGCGCGGCCCGCTGCGGAAAGTCGGCCGGAGAGAAGACATGCGTTCCGTCCTGGAAATCGGCGACGAAATCGACGATGCCCATCGCCCCCGGATAGCGCCGGGTCAGGCTCAGGTCGCCGATCTTGATGCCGAGCACCGCCTCGCCGCACTGCGCCGCCGACCAGTCGAGCTGCTCGGAGACCGGGAAGTTGTAGTTGTTGAGCACCTTCGCGGCGGCGGCGCATTGCAGCGACAGCGCGGTCAGGAAAGGCGTGGCGGTGGCCTCGGGATTGACGTCGGTCGGCTGCGCGGTGATGCCGAGGCGCACCGGCGCGGCGCGCAGGCTGTCGATCTTCTGCTTGATCTCCGCCAGCCGCGCCTCGACGCGCTGCTGCGCATCGCTGGCGTCCAGCTGGCTCTTCTCGGCATCGGCCTGGCGCTTGCGCTGCTGCGCTTCGAGCTGCTGCTGCGCGACCAGCTGCCCGACACGCTTGTTGACCGCGCCATTCAGCATCGGCAGCAGCTCCGGCGTGATCGGCAGGCTGTAGCCCAGCGTGTTGACCGCGCTGAAGCGCGTGCCGTCTCGCTTGATGAAGGGCTTGGCCGGGCCGTCGGCAAAGGCCCAGACCGTGCCCTGCGTGCCGAACAGCTGGTCCATGATCTGCGTCATCGAGGTCGCGGTCTGCAGCGGGAAGACGACGCCGGTCTCCCAGTCCTTCTGCAGCGCACACGAGGCCTGCTGCTCGACATAGCTCAGCAGCAGGTGCAGGGGACCGCTGGCCAGTTTCCAGATGACCGCGTTCTCGGGATCGTCGAAGCCCGAATCCTGCTTGAGCTTGACCATGGCCTCGGCCGCGGCGCGCAACTTCGAGCCCTCGATCGCCGGGTCGGTGCCCAGCGAATGGAAGGCCGCCGCCATGGGCGCCGCCTTGCCGGGACCGTCGAGCGCCTCGCGCGTGACCTCATCGAGGCTCGCCGTGTATTGGCGCAGTTCGGTGCGCAGCGTCAGGTCGCGACGCAGCGTGTCGCGGCTCAATGCGGGATTCACCGGCATCTGCTCGATCGCCTTTCCGCCGACGGCGTTGATCGAGCTCAGCCAGTCGGCCGCCTTGCCGCCCGTCAGCGCCGCGCCGGCGCGGGACTCGTCCTGCAGCCGCGCCAGGGTCTTCGCGAGCACCGCCCAACCGGGCACGTCGCGGCCCGGCAGGCCCTCGAACTCGATCCGCAGCCGATCGATCAGCATCGAATAGGGATCGCGCCCGCTCGCCACCCGAGCCAGCGTGGCGCGCCAGGCCGCCTCGCCCACCAGCAGCTGCTCGCCTTCGGGAAAGCGCGCCGCGAACTGGTACCAGGCGCTCTCCCGCTTGGGCAGGTACCAGGCCTCGAACTGGGCGCGCGCCGCCTCGAACCTCGGGCGATCGTTGACGGTCAGCGCCATGTCGTCGAGGAAGTGATCGATGGCCCGCTTGCCCGCGGCGGTGAAGGCGACCGGCACGCCCACCGTCTTCGACATCGAGACGTCCTGCGCATCCAGCGGCGCCGCACTGCCGTGCACCAGCGGCTGCCAGAAGGTGTCCAGCGTCACGTCCTCGCCCAGCAGGGCATCGGCCGGCAGCGACAGCAGCCAGGCAAAGGGCGGATCGCCCGCGTAGGCCTGCTGGTTCAGCAGCGCCTGCGACGAGGCGAGCCGGCCTTGCAGGTAGCCGTCGTCACCCAGGTGCCAGGCGATGTAGGAGAGCTCGAGCCGATTGAGCCGGTCGACGGTGCCCGGGCTCAGGCCATGGTTGGGATCCACCGGCAGCAGCTCGGGCGCCTCCACCAGCTGGGCCTGGGTGTCGCCGGCCAGGCGCCGCTGGATGTGATGGATGTGCCGCACCAGGTTGAACACCCGGCCGGCGCGCAGCTCCTGCGCCGGCAGCTTGCCTTCGAGGCGCACGCCCTGCCAGATGTCGTAGCTGCCCTCTTCCACGTACTTGCGGAAGTTGGATATGAAGCTGCGCTGCAGCTGCCGCTCGAGCTCGCCGACCTCGGTGGTGGCCACCATCCAGTTGGCGATCCAGCGGTCGGTGCGCTCGTCGATCACCCCGAGCGCATCGCTGATGCGTTCCAGCGTGCGCGAGTCCTCGTCGAGCTTGCCGACGAACTTCGCATCCAGGGGATAGGTCTCGCGAACCAGGCGGACGGTTGCCAGGTTCTGCTGGAAGGCCGCGGCCATCAAGAGGCCGGCCGCGACGCACAGCACCAGCCAGGTCAGGAGCCCGAGATGGCGCGTCGCGCGCCGCCAGTGGTTGACCAGGGCCGCAGGCAGGGCCGCATGCCGGTCGCGCGGCAGGATGCGGCCGAAGAAGTCGTGCAGGAACAGGCCGGCATGGGTGGTGCGATGCGCGGCCACCGGCGGCAGGTCCTCGGGCAGCAGCGACGAGACCGCGCCGCCCTCCTGCGCGCCGCTGCAGAAGAAGATGCCGCGCAGGAACGGGCTCTCGAGGTAGGGATGGTCGGCGAAGCAGGCATCGAGGAAGAGCCGCAGCCCGGGCTTCAGCCGCTCGAGCTCGCTCGGGAACATCAGGAGCGGCGGCGTCGCGCCCGGCGCCCGCGCGGCCAGTTGCAGGCGCAGCAGGCCGAGCCGCTCGCCGATGCGCTCGAAGGCGCGCTCGATCAGGCCCGATTCGCCGTGCGAAACCAGGTAGCCCATCGCATGGTCGAGCACGCCGGGCTCGAGCCGCGCGGACCAGTCCTCCCAGCCGTAGAGCCGATCGCATTGCGTGACCAGGATGTAGATCGGGAAGCGCTTGTCGAACAGGCGTATGAGCTGCTCGATGCGCTCGCGCAGCACGCGGCCCTCCTCGGCCAGGCCGTCGCGGTCCGGATGCTGCAGGCGGCGCACGTCGATCGCCAGCACCAGCCCGTTGAGGCCTTCGCGCGGGCGGTAGCGCGCGAGCTGGTCGAGCACCACGCCCCATTCGTCGCGGTCCTCGCGGCTGCCTTCCGATTCGACGTAGCGGCCCGCGCAATCGACCACCACCGCATCGTCGAAGAACCACCAGTCGCAATTGGCCGTCTGCTGGATCGGCGCATTCCGATCGACATGCTGCAGAGGCGAAGTGAGGCGCGAGCGGGTGAGCGCGGTGGTCTTGCCCGCGCCCGAACGGCCGACCATCATGTACCAGGGCAGCACCTCCAGCGGATTGCCGTGCCGGCGCAATGCCGAGCGCCGCAGCACATTGACCGCATTGCGCCAGCGCCGCTTCAGCACCGCTTCGGGCGACATGGCCTGCTGCAGCGTGCGCTCGTTCTCGTTGGAGCGCGCGACGGCGCTGCGCGCGCGCGCCACCGCCATCACCCGGCGCAGCAGACGGTAGAGCAGGTAGAGCCCCAGCGCGCCCAGCACCAGGGCGGCGATGCTCCACAGCGGCCAGCCCAGGTAGAGCACCACCCCCCAGCTCAGCAGCAGGAGGACCAGGATCACCACCAGCCAGATCAGGATCGCGCGCAGCAGTTTCATCGGATCAGGGGCAATACCGCGTGAACCTGCTGGCGGATCAGCAGGAAGAAGATGGCATAGAGCACCGCCAGCACCAGCAGCGGCACCGCCATGAACAGCAGGCTTTCGCCCGAGGGCAGCCAGCGCGGCCTGCGCGAGCGCGCCGCCGCCTCGGGCTCGACGCCGCCCTCGGCGCCCGGGAACACCAGCGAAGCGACATCGGCCTGCCCGCCGGCGCTGGCATGCGAGAGCACGTTGCGCATCGAGCGCAACCGGATGCCCGCGAGCTCGCGCGCGTCGCCGCCATGGCCGTAGCGGCCCTTGAAGCCCATCGACAGGCACAGCACGAAGACTTCCTGGACCGCCGCATGGCCGGCGCCGAGCGCCGCCAGCCGCTCGAAGAAGGCCACGCCGGCATTCGAGACATCGAAGATCTGCCGCTGAAGCAGGCAGCGCTGCCAGTCGCCGGCGCCTGCCCAATCGCAGGTCAGGACCGCCTCGTCGACCCAGGCCGCGACCGCGAACAGCGCCGCGCGGATCTCCTCGTCGCTGCTGCCCAGGGCCGTTGCGTCCTGCTGCGCCGCGGCCAGCAGGGGCTGCAGTCGTGCGGCGAGCGCGGGCGCCTCGCCCTGCGGCTGCGAGACGAACTGGCGCACCAGCGCCAGCACGGGGATGTAGCAATCGACCAGGCGCATCGGCTACCTCCGCACGACCGCGATCTCGGCGCGCATGTCCGTCGGCGCATCGATCCAGAACAAGGCCACCAGCCCGTCGCGCGCAATGGACTCCCACTGGCGGCTGACCTGCTCGATGCGGAAGTAGTGCGAATTCACGCGCTTCGGCAGCCCCTGCGGCGCGACCGGCAGATGGATCAGCTCGAGGCCGGGCAGCGCCAGCGAGATCAGCTTGCCCATCTCGCCGGTCGGGCCCAGGCGCGCATCCTTGGCGATGCCGAGCGCCACCATCTCGGGCGGCACCCCGCTGTGCACGACCAGGTAGAAGCGGTTGTGCTCGCCGAACAGCCGCTTGGGCAGCTCGCCGAGATGGAACTGGCCCTCGGGCTTCAGCGGCACGATGAATTCGGCGCCCACCGTGATCTCGTTGAGCATGTGGCTGATCAGCCCGTGCGCGCGGGCGAAGCACCAGCCGATGCGGCGATGGTCGTAGGGCGGCACGCCGGCCGCGCCGTCCTCGGTCTCGCCGAACATGTTGAAGCGCACCGAGAAGGCGCTGAGCTCGCCGACCAGTTGCCGCAGCACGCCATAGACGCCCCAGGGATGCAGGTTCGCGTCCTCGCTGAGATGCTGCAGCAGCGCGCTGAAGCGGCTCACGGTGCGCAGTCCGAGCATGAACACCATGTCCGAGGCGTCGATGCCGGCGCGCTGGCCTTCCCTCGGACTCTTGTAGGCCTGCAGCTGCCGGGCCCGGCCGGCCAATTCGTCGCGCAGGTCCCGGATGCGCTGCTGCAGCGGCTGCGAGCCCGACAGCGCATAGCAGGGCGGCACGTGGTCCTCGACCAGGCGCACCAGGCCGCCGTCGCGCACCAGGCAGGCGATGGGCAGCAGCTCGTAGTCCTGCAGCGTGTCGAGTTCGCTCTCGAAGAAGATGCGCAGCACCAGCGTGAGCGAGCGCAGCGGCGCCGGCGGCGCGTCGGAGAACAGGTCCGCCACTTCCTGCGCGCCGTGGGTGGTGGCGAAGCGGGTGGAGGCCAGCGCGGCATCGCCCAGCTGCGCGACGGTGCTCACGTTGTCCTGGCTCGGCTGCAGCCGGCGCAGGCCGAGGTAGACCATCTGCGGCTTGTCGACCTCGACCTGGTCGATGGTGAAGGAGCGTCCGGCCACCAGCGCGTTGCCCGGGTACTCGACATAGCTGTGATCGGGAAACAGCAGCCTGGCCGACTGCAGCTCGATGCGCTGGTTGGCGATCGCCGCCGCCGAGATCGTGAGCTCGCCGACGCCCCAGAAATGCGGCTGCGTGCTCTGCAGCATCGGGCGCCGCTGGAAGGCCTGGTGCAGCTCGGCATATTGGAAATGCTGCGGCTGCAGGAACATGCCCTGGTGCCAATAGATGCCGGCTTTGTCGTTCATTGCGCTTGCTCTTCAGAGTTTGCGGGTCGCGGGGTCGGACGAAGGACCCGGTTGCGGCCCGAGGTCGATCTCATGGCCGCCGCCATCGAGTGGGATCCAGGCCGACTCGGTCTTCGGCAGCGGATAGGGATTGAGGCTGCGCGCCTCGGCGATGGCCTGCGCACCGAGCTGCAGGCGGATCGCCAGCGGCACCGGCTCGGCGCTGTAGGTGGTCGAGAACCAGCCCTTGCTGCTGACCGCGAGCGGTACCTCGAAGAGGCGCGCGGTGCCCGCCGCGTCGAGGCTGTAGTAGCCCGCGACCACGCCGACGAAGCGCGCCTGCTGCACGCGGTCGAGCGAGAGCAGGGTGCGCCGGCCCGGCGCCACCACGTAGCGGCTGGTCTGCAGGATGGCCGGCCCCGCCTTGCCGGTGCCGAGCGCCTGCGCGAGCTGCTGCGGATCGGCCACCAGCTTGCGGAACTCGGCCGCGTCGGCCACCTGGAAGACCGTCAGCAGCAACGTGTGCGGCTGGTCCTGGTAGAGGTTGAGGTCGGGCGGCGAGGTGATCTCGATCAGCACGCCGTCCGCGGCGTGGTCCCAGGCGACCTCGCCGCGCGCCTGCTTGGCGGTGTTGCCGCCCATCGCCGAATTCGCCGCCGCGCAGCCTTGCAGCTGGCCGAGCGCCAGCGCCCCTGCCAGCACGCAGGCCGTCGGCGATACGCTTCTCAGCCATTGCCAGGCAGGGCGGCGCTCGCTCATCGGCCCGGCTCCCTCTTGTTGCGAATGAAACATGGCGCCGCGCGCCAAGGATGGCTTCCGCCGACGCGAACCCCTACGATGGCGCCTCGATGAACGATTCGGCTTCGATCCAGCGGCTTCGGCCACGCCAGGGCACGCGGCGCATGGCTCTTGCCAGCTTGCCGATGCTGCTCGCGGCGTTGTCGATGCTCGTGGCCGGCTGCGCCCGCACGCCCGTCGCCCCGCCCGCCGAGGAACCGGCCCAGCAAGCGGCTGCGCCGGACAGCGCGCCGAACCCCGGCTTCGGGGACGGCAGCGACGGGCCGCTGCAAACGGTCGCCGTGAGCGGCGTCTACATCACGCAGCACATGCCGGTCACGCAACGCCCGCGCTGCGGCGAAGAGCTGTGGGTCGCGCCGCTGCCCTCCGGCTGGTTCAGCTCCAAGCCATCGCCGGACGGCGACATCCCGCCGCCAGTGTTCCGGCCGCAGGAGAGCTGCGATTCGGTGGCTGCGCGCACGCAGGCATCGGTGCACTACCGTGTGGTCTACCTGTTCCAGGGCGAGGAATACAGCGTCGATCTCGACGAGAACCCCGGCAGCTCGATCACGGTGGACCGAATGGGGCGGATCGTACGCAGGACGGCGCATCCCTGAAGGGACAGCCTCGGGCCGGCTTTCGGCGCCGGCTTCAGTCGAGTGAAAGCAGCGTTGCCTGCGCATCGTCGTCCTCGGTGTAGGGCATCCAGAGAAGCGCCTCGGGGCGGCCGCGCACGCGCGCGTAGTAAGACACCGGTCCTCCTTCGGTAGCGCCCACCTCGTTGCGCAGCGCCCAGCCGGTGAAGGCCTTGCCGGCGCTCTCCAGCTTCAGGCCCTGCTGCCCATAGGCGATGACGGCCTTCTCGGGCAGGCCGCCGCGCGGCCCGGTCGCCTGGAAATCGATGCTCGCGCCTGCGCCAGCGACCGCGAACACCAAACCCGGCCAACTGCCCTCGCCCGGCGCGAGTTCGAACCACTGGCCCAGTTGGTCGTTGCCATGCACTGTCAGCAAATCCGGTGCGGGCTGGACCGCGGCACGTGGACGGTGCACCCGCGCCACCACCTTGGCCGGCCAGGTGGCATCGGCGTCGAGCAACTGCGCATCGCGAAGCTGCGCCGGCAGAAGCAGGGGTGATGAAGAGGAAGAAACCTTGCCGGCTTCGGCGGCGCGCAGCACCGCGATCGGCAAGCCCGCACCCAGTGCAGCGCGCAGGCTCGACGCCATCAGGTTCAGCCCGTAGCGCAGCGCCGGGTCGGCCATCGACGCGGCATCGGCCAGCACCAGCCACAGCGCAGCCCGCTGCGCGACGAAGGCGTCGACCATCGGCCGCCAATCGACGGCCTGCACCTTGTCGGCCGTGGTCTGCCAGCTGCCGCCCAGTGCGCGCAGGCCATAGCGGCCGAGGGTGGCGCCGATGGCGGCCGGCGCCTTCGGGTCGGCGGTGATGGAGGTGATTCCGACGATGCTCATCTTGCTCAGACCGCTGCCGCGGCCGCCGCCAGGACCTTGCTCACCGCGGCGCCGAATTCCGGCACGCGGCCCGCGCTGTCGACCGTGCCGCCCTGCCAGTTCATGCTGAAGCAGAAGCTGATCGGCACGTTCCTGATCCGCATCTGGCCGGCAAGGGCCAGCGCATGGAAGCCTTCCCAATCGATGCTGCCGCCCTTGCCGTAGGCGATGGTGTCCGGCGGCACCAGTTGCCAGAGCGAATCGGCGACGGCCGAGATGCGCTTGAACTCGACCAGCGTCGATGCGTTCTGGAAATACCTGCCGGTCAGCGCCTGCTGGTACCAGCTCACCATGTCGGAGGCCGAGCTCAGCATCGACTCGTGCTCGTTGATGACGTCGCTGCGCGGGGTCAGCCCCAGGCTGTCGCCGTTCAGCACGCGCTGCATGCTGGCCCAGCCCAGGTCGGTGCCGATCGGCGCGCCCGCCAGGTACGAGAACAGCCGGCGTGTCGAATTCGGGATCTGCGTCTGCGCGAGCCCCGCCTGCGCGATCAGCGCGCGGACCCGGTCGGGCTGCGCCTGCGCCAGCGCGATGTCGGTGGCCATGTTGTCGCTGTGCGCCATCATCGCCTCCAGCGCATTGCGGTAGTTCGAAGTGCCGCTCAACTTGCCGAACACCGGGCTGCTCGGACTGCGGAAGGTGTCGTCGATCACGCAGCTCGTGCGTTCGGTGACCCCGTTGCGCGAGACCTCGCTGTCGCGCAGGAACTGCGCGAGGATGAAGGTCTTGATCGCGCTGCCCACGAAGAGCATGAGGTCCTGCCCGGAGCCGGACGACCATGGCGTCTGCGGCACATCGGCACGCACCAGCGCGCCGGAGGTGCCGGGCTGAAGGCGTACGAAGCCGGCAACCGATGCGTCGACGCTCGCCGGGGAAGACTGCGCGAAGCTGCTGAACGAGCTGCCTCCGCCGCCGCAAGCCACCAGCGCGGGCGCGGCGATGGCTGCCGCCGCGCTGCGCAGCGCATGCCGGCGGCCCAGGAATTTCTCGGTGTCCATCTGCTGCTCTTTTCTGTTTCTGCCCGCGAAGGGCTCAGCTCATGATCATGACTTTGGACTGGCTGGGCGCGAGCACCGAACCCATCGCATTGCCGCCGTTCTGCTTGGTCGGCGTCGACAGGCGGACGGCCGGGTTGCCTTCGAACTTCACCTTCGCGCTGCCCACCACGAACTCGACCTGCCCCATCACCATGCCCGACACCACGCCGCCCGCGGTGCCGACCTGGTCGCCATTGGTCAGCGGGATCTTCGAGGCCTTGGTCAGCGCGGGCATGCCGCTCACCAGCAGCTTGGCGGTCGGCGGCGTGCCCATCGGCGGCATGCCGATGTTGGGAAAGGGCGTGGGCACCGGGCCGGCCGGGGTCGGCACGTTGCAGACATCGGGCGTGGCCATGCACTGGCCGCCGGCAAGGGTGAGAGCGAACATCCCGCCTCCTCCTCAGCCCAGGTCGACGCGTTGGCCGTCGATCTTCACGATGCCGTCGGCCAGCAGCGTGGCTTGTCTCGCATGCAGTTGCGCATGGCCCTCGACTTCCCAGCGGGTGCGGCCGGCCTGCAGGTCGTCGAGTTCCTCCACCGTGCGAAAGCTGTTGCGCACCTTCTGCACCAGGCGCGTGGCCTGGGTATGCAGGTTGCGCGCGATGAGGCGCAGCTCGCCGATGCAGCCGGTGAAGCTCTCGGCCGATGCATCCGCATGGCCGAAGCGCAGTTCGCCGCGCGCGGCATCGAGCCGGAACTGCGGCGTGCGCGCGCGCAGGCCGGCGCTCGCGTCGATCTCGACCTGTCGTCCTTCGATGCGCAGGCTGCCGTCCTGCGCCGCCAGCCGCGCGCCGCCCGGCATCTGCAGCGTGCCCTGCGCCGGATCGGCGCGTTGCAGCACCGCCAGGATGTGCTGCGCGCAGGGCAGCGCGCTCAGGCCCTCGCGCGCATCGGGGGCGAGCGGCGTTGGCGCGAGGCACAGCAGCACCACGTCGCCGTCCTCCGGCGCCAGCAGGCAGCTCGGCGCGACCTGGGCGCGCTGCTCGCCTTCGCTGCCGCGCACGAAGAGCCAGCTGCCCGCGCGGCCGCAGACGGTGCCGGTCGCAAGCCGGGGCGCGGCCGCCGAGGCGTTTTCGAAGGGATGTGAAAGGCCGGGATCGATGGATGGCATGGTCGTGTGTCTCTTCGTTCAGGCGTGGGGCGCGACGGCTGGGCGAAAGTCTTCCGCGCGCGCCAGCGCGGGGTCGGTGGCGAAGCTGCCGCGCCGCTTCGCATCGGTCCAGCGGGTCCGCTCCTCGATGACGCGATGCAGGTTGGCGCCGCTGAAATCGGCCTGGCTGCAGTCGGCGTCGCCGAGGTCGGCATGGGAGAAGTCGCCATCGACGACGACGGCGCGCGTGAACTGCGCCGCGCGGCAGATGGCGTGGCTGAAGATCGATTGCGGCGCATGCAGGCCCTGCAACTGCGCGCCCGAAAGGTCGGCGCGGGTGAAGCTGCATTGCGGGAATACGGCGCCGCCCAGCCGTGCGCGCGCCATGCGCGCCTCGTCGAAGCGCAGGTACTGGCCCCGCGCGCCTTCGAGCTTGGCGCCGTCGAGCGCGGCCTGCTGGAACTGTGCCTGCTGCAGATCCGCGCCGGAGAAATCGGCGCCTGTCAGGTCGGCGCGATTGAACTGCGCCATCGCCAGCACGCAGCTGCCCAGGCGCTGGCCGGCCAGTTTCGCGCCCGCCAGGTAGGCCTGCGTCAAGTCGCTGCCTTCGAAGCGCGCGCTCGCGAGGTCGGCATCCATGGCGGTGAAGCGATGCAGCGCAGCGCGCGTGAAGTCGGTGCCTTCGAAACGGCACTGGTGCGCATCCGAGCGCAGCAGCCGGGCGCCGACGAAGCGCGCGCCGGATAGATCGCAACGGTCGAACATCGCGCTGGTCCACTGCAGCGACCCGGCATCGGCCTCGCAGAGCAGGCACTCGGCCATCGAGATGCGCTCGCCCTTGGCGCGCTGGAACAGCGCGCCCAGCAGATCGCAGGACTGCCACTGGGTGGCCGTGAGGTCCGCGTCGGCGAAGGTCGCTGCGGGCAGCTTGCAGCGCTCGAACACCGCGCCTTGCAGATTGCATCCCGACAGCACGGCTTGCGACAGGTCGACCTCGCGCAGATGCACCCGCGAGAGATCGCGGCCGCTGAAGTCGAGCCCGGCCAGGCTGCAACCCGCGATCTGGCGGCCCGCACGCTCCAGCGCGGCCACGGCGGCCTCGGCATCGGCGAAGGAGGAAGGCGCGCTCGTACTCATGTCTTCACCGCTTCCGGACGACCCGCTATTTCCATCAGCGTGCCGGTGAGCAAGGCGCTGCTGGCGTGGGCGCGTGCGATGGTCGAGCCTTCGCCGTCGCTGCCGTGCAGGTTGCTGCCCACCAGCTGCGCGCCGTCGAGTCGCGCGAGCCGCAGCGATGCGCCCATCAGGTTCGCGCCCGACGCGTTCGCGCCGTCGAGCGCGGCGCGTGCGAAGTTGGCGCCGCGCGCGCTGATGCCGGGCATGCGCAGGCCGCTGGCACGCGCTTCGCTCAGGTCGGCGCCGTCGAGCGTGGCCGCGCGCAGCGACGCACCGCGCAGGTCGACGCCGCCGTCCCACGAGGCGCGTTCGAGTTGCGCGCGCTCGAAGTTCGCGCCTTCGAACACCGTGCCGGCGCCGGCGCGCGCGCCACGCAGGTCGGCGGCGGCGAAATCGACGCGCGGCGCATGGGCTTCGTACCACTCCGAGCGCGCCGCGCTGATGGCGCAGAAGGATGCGCCTTCGAGCCGTGCCGAATTGAAGCGCGCGGCGGTGAGCGTCGCGCCGCCGAAGTCCGCGCCGTGCAGCTCGCAGTCGCCGAAGTTGGCCTGCGATGCGGCGCTTTTCGTGGCCTGCAGGCCATGCATGCGGCTGCCGCTGAAATCTGTGCGCTCGCACTGCGCCTTCGACAGCGTGCTGCCCTCGAAGTCGCAATTCGTGAGATCGGCCGCATCGAGCGTGGCGCCGGCCAGCATGGCCTGCGAGAACATGGCGCCGGGAGCACGCGCACGCGTGAAGCTCGCACCGGCGCCGTCGATGGCGCTGAAGCTGGCGCCCTGCATCAGGGCATCGTCGAAGCGGCTGCCGGCCAGGCGGCTGCGGTCGAACTGCGTCTTGTCGAGGCGGGCAGCACTGAAGTCGGCGCCGCTCAGGTCGAGCTCGCGCAGGTCGAGGCCGCCCAGTTCGAGGCCGGCGAAGCTGCGGCCCTGCTGGTGCCAGGCGACGACTTCCTCGCGGGTGGTGGGGGGCCTGTCTTCGGTTGGCGCTGCCGCAGCGGCTGCGCCGGCAACGGAAGCCACAGCGCCCGCGGCTTGCGGGGCGAGTGCCGCAGCGCCCGGAGCAGCAGGCGCGAGCGCCGACTTGAGCACAGGCTCGGCCAGGTGCCCGGCCGCCGCACGAGCGATGGCGGCAGCGCCGCCCTGGGCCGCGTGCAGGACCGGCACCTGGCCGGCGACGGCCGCCGGGGCAGTCGAGGCGGAAAGCGCCATCGCCTGCACGGGCTCGGCGGGGCGGTCCAGCCCTTGCATCATCGCCACCGCCTCATCGCTGGCACCGCGGCCGCGGAGGTAGGCAGCCACGTCCGCGTTGCTCAGCCCATGCTCGCGCAGCAAGGCTACCCGCTGTGCGTCCATTCGATGCGACATCGCCTCGATCTCGTCGAAGTCCATCTGCTCGATCGACGGCCCTTTCCTGGAGGCAACGTAGGCATCCACGTCCTGCTGGGTCAGGCCGTGGTCCGCGAGCAGCTTCTGCTGCTGGATGTCCAGGTCGCGCGTCATCGATTCGACTTCCGCGAAGCTGGTCCGGGGCGGCGGTGGCGGACGCATCATCGCGTCGATCTTCGAGCGCGGAATGCCGTGCTCGGCCAGCAGCCGGTTCGTCTGCGCTTCCATTTCCGCGGTACTGGCTGCCATCGCCGCGTAGCGGGGATCGACCGCGAGTATCGAAGCCTCCACATCCGCCGCGGCACTGGATCGTGCGGGCGCGGCAGTCGCGGACGGCGCGGCGCTGCCACCCGGCGTATCGCCCTTGCGCGCCACGGCCGATCGGGCCGCATGCACGGCGGCCGCGCTGGCCGCCGCGACACCTAGCGAGCCGGCAGCTCCGGTGATTCCGGCCGCCCCCGCCGCCCCGGCGACACCACCGGCCGCGGCGGCGCTGGCCAGCGCACCGGCGGCGCCAGCGCCGCCCGCCGCGCCGGCAACCCCTGCGGCCAGGGCAGCCGCGGCAACCCCGGCCGCAGCGGACAGTGCCGGCGCCTTGGCCGGCTCGGCGCTGGAAGCAGCATCGGCGGATGCGGCTTGCGCTGCGCCAGCCTGCGCGGGCAACTGCTGCTCGTAGCGCGACACCGGCCAGGGCGCTTCGCTCATCGGCTCCCAGCCCGCGACGAGGACACCGATATCCGCGGCATCGACGTCGCCCACCGGCATCGTGCCGCGATACAGCACCGCACCGAGGCCCAGGCCGGGCAGCAGCCAGACGGTTTCGGCACGGGTCGGCATTTCTTCCAGCGGGCCATTGGCACCGCGGCGCGCGAAACAGCGGCCGCGCAATCCCGGCAGCCTGCTCTCGATGCGGGCCTGGGCGGGATGCAGATGGGTCAACTCGATGGCTTCGTTGCCGGCGAAGAAGCCGGCCAGTCGCTGGTCTTCGGGCGCGGCCTGGAAGAACTCGTCCGAGGTCGTATCGGGCAGGCTGGGCCAATGCTTCGCCAGCCATGCCTTGTCGAAGGCGCCGAGGTGGCGCTGCCGTTGCGGCGCGCTGCTCTCCACGCCCCAGAAGCCGGCGGGCGCGGGCCGGTCGGTCGGGAACACCATCGGATGGCGCGGATCCTCGACGTTGGGCAATGGCTGCTTGCCGCTGGCATCGGGCACGGCGCCCTTGCCGAGCGGGTTGACTGCATCGCCGACGCCGCCGAATGCGTTCTGCGGCGTGATCGGCATGCGGCTGAAGCTCGCGGCCGTCGAGGCGGTGCCGAGCGTGCTCCAGTGCCGATCGCCCTGCACCAGCAGCGCCTTCTCGCGTGCGCCGATGCGCGCGCGCACCGCCAATTGCGCCACCGGCGCGCCGCCGGGCGCGCAGGCTTCGCCGTAGAGCAGGAATTCCGCGCGCGCCTTCGCATAGCCTTCGTCGAGCACCGCGGACGCGCCCGGCCACTGCGCCATGGACTGCCACAACCCGGTCTCCGGCATCAAGGCATCGATGCGGGAATCCGCAAGCGGAAACAACGCCACCAGGCCGACGCACAGCCGGTCCTCGCCGCGCCACCGGAATGCGCGGTGGAGCACGGCCATGTGGTCGGGCTTGATGATCTTCATGGGCGGTTTGCCAGGGCCTTGTGGACGGGCATGGGGATTCAGCCGAGCTTGATC
>Ga0265327_10001613_pt1 | contig 27331 bp, 27 predicted proteins | sample 41621metaG_FD_202089 | JGI IMG/M metagenome (GOLD analysis project Ga0265327, IMG submission 202089) | Rhizosphere microbial communities from Carex aquatilis grown in University of Washington, Seatle, WA, United States - 4-16-21 metaG | ecosystem: Host-associated > Plants > Roots > Rhizosphere...
AGGAAGAAAACCTCGCTCAGGAAATCGAAATCACACCCGAGAAAAAAATCGATAATGCGGATTTGCTGACCAGTCAGGGCTCTCAAACCGATATACCGGATGAGTTACCTATCGATTCTTCGTGGGACGATGTTTATGAATACGCGATGGAATCCGGCGCCAACTCCGCGGAGACGGTTGAATTTGAAACTCAGCGCAGTAAATCCTCAACCCTGTTGGATCATTTGTTGTGGCAAGTCGAATTGACCTCGTTTTCAGAGCGGGACCATGCTATTGCATTGGCGATTATCGATTCGATCAATGAGGACGGCTACCTGATCAGCAGCCCCGAAGAAATCTTTCAGGGCTTGCAGAATCAGCTGGACGATTTGGATTTCGATGAAGTTAACGCAGTACTGCACAGAATACAAAACTTTGACCCGGCCGGTGTCGCCGCTATTGATCTTAAAGATTGCTTGAGATTGCAAATAAAGCAGTTGCCCGAATCCACGCCCTATAAAGAGGAAGCGCTGACGCTTGTCACCCGCTATCTGGATTTGTTGGCTAACCATGAGCAGTCAAAACTGACACGCAAATTGGGCGTTACCGAGCATCAACTGGATGAGGTCGTCGCCCTCATCAGAACCTTGGACCCGAAGCCGGGCGCGCAGATACAGGACTCGGATTCCGAATATGTTATTCCCGATGTCTACGTGGTAAAGCAAAACGGCAAATGGCAAGTCAACCTGAACCCCGACATTGCGCCTAAATTACGCATCAACCCGTTTTATTCAGGCATGATAAAAAGGGCGGACAATAGTAAGGATAACGCCTGCATGAAAGACCATTTGCAGGAAGCCAGATGGTTTATTAAAAGCCTTCACAGCCGTAACGATACTTTATTGCGAGTGGCTCGCTGCATTGTGGAAAAGCAGACCGGTTTCCTTGAACACGGCTCCATTGCAATGAAATCGATGGTGTTGAGGGATATTGCGGAAGAACTGGAATTACATGAGTCGACTATTTCCAGGGTGACCACGCAAAAATTCATGCATACCCCTAACGGTATTGTCGAGTTTAAGTATTTTTTTTCCAGTCACGTTTCAACAGAAGGAGGAGGAGAATGTTCATCTACGGCCATCAGGGCCTTTATTAAGGAGCTCATCAGCAATGAAAATCTGGCAAAACCGTTAAGTGATAGTAAAATAGCCGAGCTTTTAAAAGAAAAAGGCATTAATGTTGCTAGAAGGACAATTGCCAAGTATCGCGAAGCGATGCTCATTTCATCATCAAGTCAGCGTAAGCGTATTTTATAACGCCGCCTGACCAATAAATCATTCATCATTAAGGAGTTTATCTCATGCAAGTCATCGTAACAGGACATCATCTTGAAGTAACCGACGCGTTAAAAGCACACACCGATTCAAAATTCGAAAAACTGGCGCGTCATTTTGATAATGTTACCGATGTCCACGTGATTTTAAGTGTGGAAAAGTTAGTTCAAAAGGCCGAGGCAACATTGCAATTAAGTGGCGCTAAGCTATTTGCCGAAGATCATCAGGAAGATATGTATGCCGCCATTGATGCGATGGTGGATAAATTGGATCGCCAAATTATTAAACATAAAGAAAAAACCGGCCACCATAGATAAGATAGCCCCGAGGCGAAAGGCAAAAGGTAAAAAAATGTTTTTGAACCTCGACCCCTTCGCCTTTTACCTGATGTTTTTATGAAACTATTAATCGTCAGCGGTCTTTCCGGCTCCGGCAAAAGTATCGCCTTGGATACATTGGAAGACTGCGGCTATTATTGTATCGATAATCTACCCGTGACCTTGCTGGGAGACTTTATCAACCACGTCATGCTGGCGGACGATAAAACCTATGCAAAAACAGCCATCGGTATTGACGCGAGAAATCAAAGCGAAAGTCTGCTTAATTTTTCCGACAGTCTGGAACTGATCCGCAACAATCGTATCGATTGCGAAATCATCTTCATGCAGGCTGAAGAGAGCACCTTATTAAAACGCTATAGTGAAACGCGTAGGCGGCATCCGTTGACGGATTTAAATATACCGTTACGGGAAGCGTTAAAAATCGAAAAAGAAATGCTGACTCCGGTTGCCAGACATGCCAGCGTCCTGATCGACACCAGCCGAACGCATTACCATCAATTACGCGAATTGATCAGGGATCAAATCGGCGAACGGGATGTTAGGCATATTTCCTTACAGTTTCAATCGTTTGGCTTTAAACATGGGGTACCGCTGGATGCCGATTTTGTGTTTGATGCGCGCAGCCTGCCGAATCCCTACTGGATTCCGGAATTGCGGGGATTAACCGGAAAAGATCAACCGGTCATCGATTTTCTTAACGAACAAGAGCTGGTTGCCGAGCTTTTTAGAGATGTTACCGGCTTTCTTGAACGTTGGATTCCCCGCTTTGAGGCTGAAGGGCGCAGTTATTTGACCGTAGCCATAGGCTGTACCGGCGGACAGCATCGCTCGGTTTACCTGGTGGACGCACTCGCCAAGCAGTTTAAAGGGCCTTTTTTTAATGTGATTATTCGTCACCGGGAATTACAGTAATTTTTGTCGGCTCTCCGTTACCGTCAACTGACAACAAGAGCCCAAGAAAACCGTGTATTTGACCGATAAAAAAGGCGCTTACCGTTGAAATTTAAGCGATTTTTTACGCTTAGTAGATTTATGGTATTGCAAAATAAATGACATAAGGTAAAAATACGCCTGTCGGTTCATGATGATTTTCGCCATTTTAAAAATAAGAATAAATGGTTTTCACAACTATGAAACCGGCAATACAACACAAATAAACATTAATATGAGGAGAGAATTATGAAAAAATTAGCATCCCTAGGCGCAGGTCTATTACTTCTTTTAAGTACTTCTGTTTTCGCTGAAGAAAATAATGCCGCTTCAGCATTGGAACACGCCAACGCGGCGGTCACTCACGGTAAAGCGGGTCATACGCCGCTTTTAATCGAACACGCAAAAGCAGCCCTGGAAGATGCCTTAGCCGCTTCTATCGTTACTAAGGGCGTCACAAAAAACCATTTAGATGCCGGAGCTAAGGAATTGCAAGAAGCGATTGACCACGGCACTATGGGACACGTAGGCGTAGCGACTACACATGCTGAAGCCGCTGTAGAACACATTAAAGCCGGCAATAAATAAGCTTTATCGCGTTTTTTAAAGAAAAGGGCGGGTAATTCCGCCCTTTTTTTTGTAAGCGCCGGTGCGCAATGCAAGGAATTCCCAAACTAAAACCTAAGGCTTCAAAACCGCGCTAAGTTCCGGGTGCGCCAATAGGGTCGGGCAAGGCAATAAGCCTATATGCTGACCTTTGAAAGGGAAGTGATAACGACTTAAAGATAACGGCAATGCCTCCGCCTCGCTATACGCCACGATGATATAACCGGCCTGATGACTCTCGGCCCAAGCGGACAACGTGGAGAAATCCGGGATGACAGTAATCGGGGCTTTGAGACGACCGGTAAAATGGTATTGACCGTGATACTTGCTACCGTAAAAAGCAATAGCCCTGTTTTCATCCATTAAAGCACCGATAGCCTGAGCGGTCGCTTTAGTATCGTAGCGTTCGCCCTTCACTGCAAAAAAACCTCCGGAAATCGTTATTAATGCGATAACCGAAGCCGCACAAATGTAAAAAGCCGAACCCTGCGCGTCCTTTGCCCGGTTTAGCCCAAAAACTACCGCAGTAACAAGCAACAGTCCGCCCCACACCGGAGAAACTAACGATAACTCATCCCGCCAATGATTAACATCATTTAACCACGGCAATAACATTAATACCGCACCCAGCATCCCGAAAGTCGTCATGATGATAAGGTGGGCGCGTTTCCAGCGCTCCGGTTCGGTTATTTCATCTATCGTCCGCGCCATTATCAAAGCCAAGGCCGGAACCAGCGGTAATAAATAATGGATGCGCTTACCGCTAACGAGAGAAAACGCAATAAAAACAGGCATCGCCCAAGCCAGACAAAAGCGGACACCGATATCCTGATAAGTCATTTTGCGCAATCCGGCCCATAAAGGCCGCCAAAGCAACCACGGCAACAACAATAACGGCAAAATCTGTAAATACCACCACCACGGTAACTGATGCGCAAACGACTTGACCAAGCGCCCGCTAGTCTGGCCCAGAAAAATCGCTTTTCTATAAGTCTCGCCACCGGCAATTCCAGCCGGTATTGCCCAGCATAACGCGATAACGGCTCCGATAAAAACGGCGGCCAGCAGTCCCAGGTACCAATGTTTCCAACGGAATTCCGCTGTTTTTGGCTGATACCACCAGGGAGCCGATAGCGCAACAGGCAAAATATGCAACAAGATCACCGGGCCTTTACTAAGGACGCCGCCACCGATAGCGATTCCCAACACTATCCAGTATTTTAAAGACAAGCCCGAAGCGACGAGCTTCAACAGACTGTAGATACCCAATAAGGCAAAAAACGCTAACAGCATATCGAACATGGTCAGGGTGCCGTAGATCATCCAGAAAAACGATCCCAGCAACAACAGCGGCGTAACCGCTGCAAGCTGCTTGCGTCCGGGCCATAGCGTAGCGGCCACTGCACTGGATAAAAGCAGTGCGGCCAAGGAAAAAAGCGGGGAAATCAGGCGTAGCGACCAATCGTTAACGCCAAACAAGCACCAACTTAAGTGCATCAACCAAAATAACAGCGGAGGTTTGTGGCTATAGGTTTCCCCGTTTAAGTAGGGAACCAGGAAATCGTTTCTAAGCCACATTTCCCAAGCGACCGCTGCATATCGGGTTTCGTCGATCGGAAATAACGGCCGAATATAAAGACTGACACTAGTTAACAGCCCCCAAAGGAGGAAAACCCAAAATCTGGCAGGCAGTAGCTGATACATAGAAGTTATTACTCAAGGCTTAAATTTTTACGCTCATGAACTACAAAATACAGATTACGGAAATAAATAAACAGTCCGCTAAGTTGTCCCACAATAAAGACCGGATCTTGCCGGTAAATCGCATAGGCCAGCAGAGTAACGCCCCCGCCGATACTGAAATACCAAAAAGCGATAGGAAATACGCTTTTTTTTTCGCGCTCGCTCTTAATCCATTGCACAATAAATCGGGCCGAAAATAACGCCTGCCCGATAAAGCCAACGATCAGCCAGATAGTCTCTTTATCTATATTCATTCAGCTGTCTCCGGCAGTGTTGCCCGCTTTTGCAACCATATCACGCCGAATATATCGACAATACCAACCCAAAGCCGGTCTAAAGTACCGTATTTCGAGTAACCATGCACCCTCCCCCTATGATTTACCGGCTCGGAAACTACCTTTCCACCGGCTCTTAAAACCAGAGCGGGCAAGAAACGATGCATATGGTCAAAATACGGCAGCCCCAGAAACTCATCTTTTAAAAATACCTTTAAGCCGCAGCCGGTATCCGGCGTATTGTCGCCTAACAGACTGGAACGAACCGCATTAGCCAATTTCGACGAAAACAGCCGCCAAGCGGAATCATGACGTTTGTTTCTCCAGCCCGCCACCATCCATAAATTGCCGCTGCTTTCTCTTTGCTGTATCAATACCCCATACAAGCGAGGAATATCAGCCGGGTCATTTTGGCCGTCGCCATCCAGTGTTGCAACATAAGGATAGCTTGCAGCCTTAACTCCGGTATAAATGGCGGCGCTTTGTCCGCAACTTTGACGATGCCGAATCACTCTCAGAGCCTTAATATTTTGCAGCGCAAGCTTTAAAACAGTCTCTGTGTCGTCATTACTGCCGTCATCGACGTAAATAATTTCATAGGCTTCGGCCTGACTCATTGCCGTAACAATCTCTGCAATTAAAGAATTGATGTTATCGGCTTCATTATAAACAGGAACAACAATTGAAATCTTCACAACCCTTTCCTCTTTTAAATATCCATAAAAAAGGGCCGCATCCTTCGAATGCGGCCCTTTTTATTCTCTATGCGTAAGCTTAAAACTACCGCATGGAAGTAGTCGATTAACGTTTCGAGTACTGTGGACGTTTTCTGGCTTTGTGTAAGCCCACTTTTTTACGTTCTACAATACGTGAATCGCGGGTAACGAAGCCGGCTTTTCTAAGTGCCGGACGCAGGGCTTCATCATAGGCCATCAACGCACGGGTCAGGCCATGACGGATCGCACCGGCTTGCCCGGACGGACCTCCGCCTTTAACGATGACATTAATATCGAATTTACCTTCCATATCAACACAACTTAACGGTTGACGGGAAACCATCTGGTCTGTTTTACGACCAAAATATTCTTCGATGCTTTTTGCGTTAATAGTGATTTTTCCGGTTCCTGTTGTCGCATAAACGCGTGCTATTGCACATTTACGACGACCGGTTCCGTAATACTGAGCTGCTGCCATGATCTACCCGCTTATAATTCTAAAACTTGTGGCTGTTGAGCCTGATGATCGTGCTCAGGACCTGCATAAACTTTCAATTTCTTAAACATTGCACGACCCAGTGGATTGTTCGGTAACATTCCTTTAACCGCTGTGGTAAGAATGCGATCAGGGAAAGTTTTTCTCAATTTACCCAAGGTCACGGTTTTAAGATTACCGATATAACCTGTGTGGTGTTGATATAATTTATCGTTTTCTTTATTGCCGGTAACGCCTATTTTCTCAGCATTTACGACGATAATATAATCACCGGTATCAACGTGCGGTGTGTATTCTGGTTTGTGTTTACCGCGAAGGCGAAGCGCAATTTCAGAAGCAAGACGACCCAGCGTCTTTCCTTCTGCATCGACCACGTACCAATCGCGCTTAACTTCTGCTGGCTTTGCACTAAATGTTTTCATCGTTGCTTAGGCTTCTGTTAAAGGCTCAATATAAAAAGCGAAATTATACTAAGATTCACCGCACTTTTCAAATTTATTTCTGACTTGGAAACAAGTATTTTCCGCCTGATTTATAATTTAATATTCAACGAATGTAACTTTCGGTAAAGATGCGTCCGCTCCATACCCACAGCGGCCGACAATTTTGCGACACTGCCTCCGGTTCGCTCAAAATGGTATTCCAGATAAGCTTTCTCAAAATGATCTCTGGCCTCTTTTAACGGCAAATTAAAAAAATCAGGCACCGAATGAGACATAACGGTATCGCCAATTACCGAACCCAACGCGGCTTTCACCTCGTCCAGCTCAATGTCTTCGCCCGCCCCCAGAATCATCAAGCGTTGCACCAGATTTTTCAATTCCCGTACATTGCCGCGCCAACTGTAATTGCGTAAAAAATTTTGCGCGGCCATCGAAAACTTACGAAACGGCAATCTATCCTGACTAACAAAATAATCGACATAAAAACTCAGCAATGCCGGCACATCCTCGCTGTGCTCCCGCAATGCTTGAATATCGAGCGAGACTTCATTCAGCAGATAATACAAATCCTGCCGGAAACGCCCGGCCTTAACCTCCTCATCCAGACCAATGCGGGTTGAGGCCACTACCCGGACATCGACCCGAACCGCCTCGCTGCCCCCGACGCGCAGAAAGGAACTCGACTCCAACGCGCCCAGTAGCCTGAGTTGGGTTTCCTTATCCATGCCGCCGATTTCGCCCAAAAACAGCGTGCCTTTATGCGCGCGCTCCAATAGGCCCGGATAGACCTTACCGGCGTCCTCTTTACCGAAAAACTCCACCGCCGAATTCTCCGGCGAGATACTGCCTATCGCCACATCGATAAAAGGACCGTCCCGGTGCGCGCTGTTGTTATGTAAATAGCGCGCGTACATCTCCTTGCCAACGCCCGCTTCGCCGACGAATAACACTCGGGCATCGTGCTGAGCCAAACGCTTTAATTGATCCTTAAGCCTAGCCACGGTAGCGCTCTTGCCGACTGGCTCAATATCGGCCGCCAATTGCTGCTTAAGCCCCGCATTTTCGAGCTGTAAATTACCGGCTTCCAAAGCCCTTTCGACAATCAATAATAATTTTGCTAAAGACAAGGGCTTTTCAAGGAAATCGTAAGCCCCCAGCCTCGTTGCCTCGACCGCGGCCTCCACGGAACCGTGCCCCGACATCATCACCACCGGGCAAAGCAGCGCCTCTTCGGCGACCCATTCTTTCAGCAAGGTAATGCCGTCGGTATCCGGCATCCAAATATCCAGCAGGATTAAATCGGGGATTTGGGACTTTTTTAACTCCCTGGCGGCGGCGGCATGCTCGGCCGCCGCGACTTGATAGCCCTCGTCCTCAAGTATTTCACAAACCAAGCGGCGAATTTCCGGTTCATCGTCTACAACCAATATACGCGGTATGTGTGTATTCATATTTTTCGGCATCTCAAAAATTATACGCCGGAAGCTGAATGATAAATCCCGCCCCCACTGTACGGCTGGTATCGATCCATATCGCACCGCCATGTTCTTCAATTATTTTTTTGACTATCGCCAAGCCCAAACCGGTGCCCTTGGCTTTAGTGGTCACATAGGGTTCAAAAATTTGTTCGATTTGCTCATCCTTAATGCCCGGTCCGTCGTCATAAAGCGCTATTTCGATAAAATCGGTATTATTTTTTTGCACCCGGTGCAGGCTTATTTCAATCAAGCCTTGAGCATCTATTGCTTCCAGCGCGTTTTTAATCAGGTTATGCAGCACCTGTCTGATACTAACCGGATCGCCCTTAATCATCAACAAACCGCTGTCGCAATCGGCTTTAAATTTAACCCCGGACTTTAGCACATAAAGCGCCAGCACCTCTTGCACCAAAGCGGGCAAATCAATATCGACCGTTTGTTTTTTGGAAGGTTTGGCATATTCGGAAAAATCATCGACCATTTCTTTCATCGCCACAACCTGCTGCACGATGGTTGTGGTCGAACGCTGCAACATATCCGCATCACCGGCGGTCAATTTGTCCGCCAACTTGTGCTGCAAGCGTTCCGCCGACAACTGTATCGGCGTTAACGGATTCTTGATTTCGTGCGCCAGTCTTCTCGCCACCTCTCCCCAAGCGGCATTTTTTTGCGCCTGAATCAAATCGGTCACATCGTCAAATACCACCACCGCCCCGACTTGTCGACCTTCCTGGGAAAACAGCGGCGTGCCCCTGCACAGCAATTCCTGACGACCGTTCGGCCCCAAAAAAGCAATCCGCTGCTGCCATATATCATCGGCTTGCTCCAACAGACGCTGAATGGATTTTAACGGCTCGGTCAACTCGGCATAGCTTTCAACCAACTCCAACAACGTGCGCCCGACAAACTGATTCACGGAAATATGAAAAATCCGGTAAGCCGCCTGATTCGCGGTACGAATTTTATGCTGCGCATCGAAACTGATCACCCCGGCGGTTAAATTCGCCAGTATCGTTTCCAAATAAGCACGTTGATTTTCCACCTCAACCCCGGCTCTTCGGGTTTCATCGCTGGCTCTGGCAATACGATGCGTCATCTCATTGAAAGACTCCACCAAAAACCCCAAATCATCCTGGGCAATAACCGGCAACTCCTGGTCGTAATGGCCGGAAGCGACCGCCTGCGTGCCTTTCACCAATTCTTTGACCGGCGCGACGATATTGCGGATGCTGATAAAAGCGACCCAAATGGCCGCCAATAGACTCATCAATAAAACCAGCGATAAGGCCAGAGAAAAACTTAATTTCAAGGAATGCCTTAAAAAATGCATTTCCTGATAACGCACAAAAGCGAACTCCACCGAATCGGCCAAGTCGGCAATTCTTAGCGGCACCGGATAAAGAGCCTGTAAATATTGCGGCTCTTTGGCTTTAACGGTGACGATAACCCGAATCATCAATGCATCTTCACGCACCGGCGCCAACGCGACGAATTCGGAATTCTGCCGCAACTGCAACCAGGTATGTTCATCCGGCAAACTCGGCAGAATATCGCTGGGATTGATGCTGCTTGAAGCAACAATCCTGCCCTGCCGCGAAAACAAGGTCATTTCGGCCGCTCCGGAAAGTTCGCGCAGATTATCGATTTCCAGCGTGGCCTGCGTTTCCCGCATGTCCACCAATTTCCCGGTCAATTGCTGAGTTTGCCGCAAATGCCAGCGCATGCGCTGGTCTAACGAGGCCTGACTCAGCTCCAGAGCGTCCTCCATGGCCCGGTCTATCTCCACATTAAACCAGCTGTCGATGCCCTGATGCAGAAACTGCATCGAAAAATAAAACACAATAGCGGCGGGCGCCAAAGCCAGCACCACAAACAGCGACACCATGCGCGTGGTTAAGCGCGAACCCGCCTCGCGCTTTTTTAACTGCCGCGCCAGCGAATAAATATTAGCGCCGACCAAGCCCAACAACACCACCGACCCGAGCGCATTGACCAACAGCAGCCAGGAATACATCGCGCTCAATTCCGACGATTCCTGCGTTGCCGAACTCAGCAACTGCAACAACAGCAGAATCAAGCCAAACAGGATCAAAATAGACAAACTGATCGGAGGTTTTATTTTGTCAAAGGCCATAATGTCCAATCGCTGGATAAATACCATTGAGGGTTAGTATAAGCAATCGGGCGTAGCGGCAAAGGCAAAGCGTCCCGGTCGAGCGTTACTTTGATGCCGACCAGATAACGCTTTCCCGGCACATAAAGCGCCTTATCCAGCACCTGAAAATTCCGTATCGTTGACATCGCATCCTGCGCCGCCGACAGCGAGGAAAAATTATACAACTCGCCGCTGCTCTCATTCCTGACCCGGTACATATTCAATAACGCATGATATTGAATGCGGTAACGGATACCGGTGTTAATCAGCGTGGTATCCCAAAAATAATCGCGATGTTGCAGCGTTTTGATATGAATATCCCAAAATAACGGCACACCGTTTTGCAGCGCCTCCTTGGCCCGCGCACTGAGCTGGTACTCGATATCCGCGGACAACACATAGTTGTCGCCCTGCCGTGCGACCTCGGCAGTTTTCACGACCACGCCAAATCTTTCGGCTGCATTCAGAGGAGACGCGCCGGCATCGCTTAAAGCAGACAATAGCCACAATAAGACGCTACAGAAACCGGCGGGAAAGAAAAAGTTTTTTAACAAAATGGAATTTATTTGCAAGACTTACGGTTTTGGTTATTCAGGTCGAAAAACGGAAATGGAATGTGGACAATGTCAGAACTTTTTAACATCGTTCCAAACTTCGTCATCCTGATTATTCCACATGTGTTGCATCGCACTTTCTTATGAGCGCATCAGGTCGGCCATCTCTGCGCGCTCCACCCTTTTACTGTTCAAATAGTCAATGAAATGCAACACATCCAGCACCAAAGATTCAAGCAAGGGTTTAGCCGCCTGATAAATTTGTTCGGCAATCGACATTGATACTCTCCTTAACAAAGGACATTCAGTTTAGCTTACTAAGCCGCGCATAATAAAACCCGTCCATTGCCGAGTCTCCGGTAAGAATCTGGCGTCCGCACACTCCGGCGGTTCCCCATTCGGCTTCGATAGATAATTCAAGCGCATCGCTATGTTCGGCTAGAAAGGCTTGGATCTGTTGCTCGTTTTCCTGCTTTAAAATGGAACAGGTGGCGTACAACAACACTCCGCCGGGCGCCAACAGCGGCCAAACGGCTTGCAGAATGGATTTCTGCAAGGCCTGCAACGGCCCGATGTCCTCGGCTCGGCGCAATAACTTAATGTCGGGATGCCGACGAATAACGCCTAAAGCCGAACACGGCGCATCCAATAAAATCCGCTCGAACAGCGTGCCGTCCCACCAGTCCTCCGGTTTTGCCGCATCGCCGACCGTCAGCTTGGCTTGCAGATGCAAACGCTGCAAGTTTTCGCTGACTCGCTGCATCCGGGATTCGTCTATATCGACCGCAACCAATTCTTTTAGCTGGGGTTCGCTCTCAAGAATATGCGCGGTTTTACCGCCCGGCGCGGCGCAGACGTCCAACACCCGATGCCCCGGCTGCACATCCAGCAAGCCTGCCGCCAATTGCGCGGCGGTATCTTGAACCGAGACCAGCCCGTCGGCAAAGCCGGGCAACACATCCACCGGCACCGGCTTATCCAACTTAATCGCCGACGGGCAAAAGCTGACGGCTTCCGCCGCGATCTCCTGGCCGATTAATCGTTGCAGATAGTTTTCGCGACTGGTTTTCGCCAGATTGACCCGCAACACCATCGGCGGCTGTAAGTTATTTTCCTGCAATAAGGTTAGCGCTTGCTCGGGCCAATCCTGTTCGAGGTGTTTAATCAACCATTCAGGATGACTAAGCGCGGCAATCTGAAATGCATCGGCTTTATGCTCCAGTCCTTCTTGCTCGCGCAAATAAGTTCTGAGCAACGCATTGATCAGCGACTTGGCCCACGGTTTTTTGCGTACCGCCAACACCGTTTCGGATACTGCCGCATGCGGTTTTACCCGCATGAAGTTGAGTTGGTACAAACCGACCAAAGCCAGCGCCTTAACGTCTGCATCTTTTAGAGGTTTATCCAATAATTGACTTAACACAAAATCCAAACGGTGAAATTGCCTGCAAACCCCGTAACATAGCGCTTGAATGAAAGCCCGGTCCTTGCCCGATTCTATGCTTAAAAAGGCATGGTCCAGCGCGGCGGTTAAAGACTGCCCGTCTTGCAAAACCCGTGACAAGACACGGGCCGCGATTAATCGTGTATTCACTGATTATTCAACCTAATTGAACGCCGTTAACATCATGAGCGTTGAGGAAAGCCTGGATGGGGGTACGTTTTCCTCCCGGCAACTGCACTTCCAGCAGCCGCAAAAAACCTGAACCGGTCGCCACTTCCATCCTTTTATCAATACAGCGTACAACTCCGGATTCCATCGCTACCGGTAAATCGCCGTCGACCGCCTCAGCCTGCCAGATCCGCAACACATCGCCCCGATACAGCGTTTGCGCCACCGGCCAAGCATTTAAACCCCTGACCTTTCGCGCCAAAGCCGCGGCAGGTTGCGTCCAGTCGATAACGGCTTCGCTTTTTTCCAGCTTTTCGGCATAAGTCACCAGCGCCTCATCCTGCGGCTCGGGCCGAACGGTTCCGGCTTCTAGTTGCGCCAATACTTTGCTCAAGCCTATGCCGCCCAATACCGCCAATTTGTCATGTAAATCTCCGGCCGTATCGCCGGCCTCAATCGCACATTCTTCTTTGTGCAGCATATCGCCGGCGTCCAGTTTGCGCACGATCTGCATAATGGTCACGCCGGTTTTTTCATCACCGGCCATCAATGCCCGTTGAATCGGCGCGGCGCCGCGCCAACGCGGCAACAATGACGCATGCACATTGATGCAGCCCTGTTTGGGTGTATCCAAAACCGCTTGGGTTAAAATCATGCCGTAAGCGACCACCACCATCAAATCGGCATCCAACGCGCTGAGCTGCTGCAAATCTTCACTGGTTTTCATAGTAAGCGGCTGAAAAACGGGAATGCCTGCGCTTAAAGCCAGCGCCTTGACCGGACTGGGCTGTAATTTGCGGCCCCTGCCCGCCGGCCGGTCGGGCTGGGTATAAACGGCGCAAATCTCGTGTTTCGACTCCAGTAACATCCGCAAGCAAGGCACTGCAAATTCAGGGGTTCCGGCAAAAATAATTTTCATGCTCGACTCGCTTCCGCTTTATGGATTTTTTCCAATTTTTTCTTAATCCGCTGCCGTTTTAACGGTGAAATATAATCGACAAATAATTTCCCGTCCAAATGGTCCAACTCGTGTTGAACGCATACGCACAACAAATCCTTGGCGCTTAACTCAAAAGATTTACCCTCTCTGTCGAGCGCTTTAACGATAATATGTTCAGCCCTGGTCACTTTTTCGAAAAAACCGGGCACCGACAGACAGCCTTCTTCAGACTCTTTAACCCCATCTTTTTCGATAATTTGCGGATTGATCAGGCATAAAGGCGCGTTCTTTTCCTCGCTGACATCGATCACAACTATCCGCTGATGCACATTCACCTGAGTAGCGGCCAGCCCTACGCCATGCGAGGTGTACATGGTTTCAAGCATATCATCGACCAATTTTTTGACTTTATCATCGACCGTTTTTACGATTTCCGCCTTCTTGCGCAACCGTTCATCCGGAAATTCGAGAATAGATAGAATACTCAACAAACTCACCACTGTAATAATTGAATAGTAGAATTTTATATGTTTTTAAACCATCTGGGAACTCTCGCCGTTCGCCGTTGCCGCCTATCGGCTTCTCGTAATCCTTAAAACAGCCGGGTAGCTGCGCGGTTTTAATCTCGCGTCTTATCAAAAACCCCTCACGCCAAAATCCGGAAACCCCATGAAAAAAAAGCGAAGAAATCACAAGGCTTATATTAGAATCCCGCAGTATTTATCAAACCGGAGTTAATCAGTGAATTTAAGCCAAAGCAAAACCTGGAGTACCGAACACTCCGCGCAACTTTATGCGATAGACAATTGGGGACAAGGCTATTTTTCCATTAATGCCGACGGGCACGTCTCCGTAAAGCCCAGTTCCGATAAAGACGTGATCCTGGATTTATACGAAATCGCCCAATCGCTAAACGACAAAAAACTGTCCTTGCCGGTGCTGGTGCGCTTTACCGACATTTTAAAAGACCGTGTCACCCGGCTGTCCGCCGCCTTTCAAAAAGCCTGCATTCATAACAACTATCAAGGCCGCTATACCCCGGTTTACCCGATCAAAGTCAACCAACAACGCCAAGTCGTCGAAGGCATTTTAGCGTCCGACAATATCGGCCTCGAAGCGGGCAGCAAGCCGGAATTGCTGGCGATTATGGCGCTGTCTAAAAAAGGCGTGGTGGTTTGTAACGGCTACAAAGACCGCGCTTACATCCGGTTGGCGTTGATCGGCCTGAAAATGGGCCTGAATCTTTATCTGGTCATCGAAAAACCCTTAGAGCTGGAATTGATTATCGAAGAAGCGGCGCGGCTTGAAGTTAAACCGCAATTGGGCGTCAGAATCAGGCTGTCCAGCATCAGCGCCGGCAAATGGCAAAACAGCGGCGGCGAAAAATCCAAATTCGGCTTTCATGCCCACGAAGCCCTGCAACTGCTTGAGCGTCTAAAACAAGCCGATTTGCTGGACACCTTAAAACTGATGCATTTTCACATGGGCTCGCAAATCGCCAACATTCGCGACATTAAAATAGCGCTCAGAGAAGCCGGGCAATTTTATGTCGAACTGCACCGTTTGGGCGTCCCGATCCAAATCGTCGATGCCGGCGGCGGACTGGGCGTCGATTACGACGGCAGCCATTCGCGGCGCGAATCGTCGATCAATTACAGCCTGGATGAGTACGCGCAAAATATCGTGCGCAGTTTTGCCGATATTTGCGCGGAAAAGCAAGTTCCGCAGCCCGACATCATTACCGAATCGGGCCGCGCATTAACCGCTCATCATGCCGTACTCATCACCAATGTCACCGATATCGAATCGGCTTACAGCAACCACACCGAGTTGCAAGCCCTGCCCGAGCCGGACAACTTGGTCGAACATTATCATGACGCGCAATTCGATTTATCCGAAGCCCGCGCCGGATTTACCCAAGACCGGCTGAGCATTACCGAGCTGGCCAAGGCGGAAAATAACTATGCGCTGTTGTGCAGCCAGCTTAAGGACAAACTGAATCCCAATAACCAGAACGAAGCGGCTATTTTAAAGGAGTTGAACGAGAAACTGGCGGACAAGGTGTTTTGCAATTTCTCATTATTCCAGTCCATGCCCGACATCTGGGGCATCGATCAAATCTTCCCGATCATGCCCATCCATCGCTTGGGCGAACAGCCCGTGCGCCGCGCCGTGCTCCAGGATTTAACCTGCGATTCCGATGGCCGCATCGACCAATATATCGTCGGGCAGAATATCGAAAAAACCCTGCCGGTGCATGAAATCGACCGCAACCGGCCGTACCTGATCGGCTTTTTTATGGTCGGCGCGTATCAGGAAATATTGGGCGATATGCACAACCTGTTTGGCGATACCCATTCCATCAACATAGAACTGGACAAAGACGGCTATCATTTCTACGACCTGCATGAAGGCGAACATGTCGATGATTTGCTGGACTATGTACATATCAGCTGCGACGAGTTAAAAACCGCCTACCGGGAAAAACTGGCTAACAGCGATCTCAGCGAGCAACAGCGGCAGGATTACGAGCAGGAGCTGATTGCGGGATTGACGTCTTATACTTATTTGGAGAAATAGGCATTAACCGAGGCCGAAGCTTATGATCGGGCGCGATGCGCCCCGACCGACTCTTTGACCTAGGACTGCGTGGTTTATGTTTTCAGGCGTAGGGTGTGGTGAGCACAGCGAACCGCACCTTGGGATACGGAAGATTACTGAAAATATTCCCCACACTCGAAGTCCGACCAATCAACATTACTGCACCAGTCTTCAGGATAAAGCCCCAATCGAACAAATTTGTGAAAACTTGAATGCGGCCAGTCTTTCACCCGCGACACCCAACCATGCTTGACCGGATTCCAATGGATATAGTCGAGGTGACGTTGGAAATCCAGCTCATCGCGGATAAGATGATCCCAAAAACGGCGTTGCCATAGACCCCGTTCGCCACGTTTTTGACGGCTTTTGGAAATTGTTTCGCCCGTCTCAATATTCCGGGAAAAATCGCCTTTTATCAATCCCCAACGAGTCGAATAGTCGGCGTCTCCGGTCGGCAAGCTCAAAATGCAGTGCAAATGTTCAGGCAAGATCACAATGCCGTCAATACGGAAAGGATGTTTTGTTTTTACCTCTGCAAAAGCCGCACGCAAGACATCAATCCGATTAACCAGCAGCTTATTTTCATTGCGTTTGCTCAGGTTGACCGTAAAGAACCAAGTTGCTCCAGGAATATAAAAACGGCGATAGCTGCTCATGGATGACAGGATATTAAAAAAACAAGGATGTAGGGTGCGGTGAGGCACGAACCGCACCGGGGATACCCCGAGGCATCGGAGGTTCTCTGTCGTGCGGTTCGTACCTCACCACACGCTACGTCCGAGCGCACGGTACGTGGTACGTCGGGGCGCACGGTACGCGGTTATTTGGAGAAATAGGCATTAACCGAGGCCGAAGCTTATGATCGGGCGCGATGCGCCCCGACCGACTCTTTAACCTCGGATTTCGTGATTTATGTTTTCGAGCGTAGGGTGCGGTGAGGAACGAACCGCACCGGGGATACCCCGAGGCATCGGAGGTTCTCTGTCGTGCGGTTCGTACCTCACCACACGCTACGTCGGGGCGCACGGTACATGGTCTTGTGCAGTCCCGCTTGAACGTAGGGTTATGTACTTTTATCTTTGCCAAAAGTTGGCATTGATTTACCTATTTTCTCAATGGCCGTAGCCACTTTTTCAAGGTTGGTAACGTCAAGCATACTGTCTTCACTCTTAGAAGAAAACGCGTTGTCACCTGTAATATTCCAATGCTCAAAAGCCTCTTTAATCTGAGTCCAATCAGCAGCAGCACCATATGACTCTAAGTAGAATTTTCCAAAATTTATTGCATGTCTTCTGTCTGCGTTCTTAAGAGCTTCGCGCATGTATGAGTTACTAAAAAGTAGGGAGTATTTAGCTAACGCTGCAAAAAGTGCTACTGCTATTAACCCTTTGAATAGAGCAAAAATTATGAATTCCCAAGTGACGGGGTTGGGTATAATGGAAAACGAAGTAACAGTTACATATCCAAAGAAAATTAAACCACCAGCAAGGGAAGCTGCGCCGATAGCTCCCCAAAATTTTGATCTGTTATGAAACTCAGATTCTTTTTTTCCAAGCAGCTCCAATGCTTCAGACACATAGTCCTTAGATGTGCGCTCGATCTTTTTTCGACTTTCTTCCTGATAAAGTTCTTTTTCCTGTTGAAGTGCCCGTCGCGTCTCTTGGAGTTCTGTTTCTCTCCTAATAATTTCATGTTCGAGACTGGCTCTTAATTCTTCTGCCTCGGTCTGTCGAATGAGAAGGTGTTCTTCAAACTCTCTCTGACGCTCGAAAAGTTTTTTCTCGCGCTCAACAAAAAATCGTTCCCTCGCTTCCAATTCTTTCTGAATTTCTTTTTCACGAGCCAGTTGTTCATTCTTCAGCTTAACGCGATATTCATCAAGTTGTTTTTCTTGCTCTTGAATATGTTTACGATATTCAAGAAGCTCCCTTTCTCGAAGCTCAAACCGTTCGATGTCATCGGGGGAATACTTCAATCTCATTCGACTTTCTTCCATTCTGTCTTGCATATGATCAGGCTCACTGTAGGGCATAACATAAAGTAGACACCTAAGTAGGTGTATATTACATTTCAATTACCGGCGTATAGCGCAACCCCGGTAATCCGTTAGGCAAGATACTATAAATCTTCAACTATTAACAGCAACCCTTTCGTGCAAAATAAAAGCACACCGCCAAGGCGCCTTGATCAATCCCTATAGCCGAATGCGCTTTTCATACCCCACATCACTGTTTCAATATAGAATGAATCCCGGTTATCTCAGCATCCATTACCCGATGCCGAACATACCGGCTCCTTTGGATTGACAACTAATTTAAGACGATTTCTTGAAAGGTATACCCAATGAAAAATACCGCTATAAAGGTGTTAATCCTGAGTTTATGCTGTTTGAATACCGCGTTTGCGATGCGCTGCGGGCATAGCTTGGTGAGTGAGGGCGATTATAAAGAGGAAGTCCTGGCTAAATGCGGCCAACCGGACTCGATTGAAACTCACACTAAAGTCGTCGGGAAGACGCTGCGTTATCCCTACAGAACCCTTGATCTGCAACAATATGAGGAAGTGCAAGTGGAAGAGTGGATATACAATCTCGGCTCTTCCCATTTCCAGCAATATCTTCGCTTCGAAAACGGCCAGTTGAAAGAAGTTAAAAGTTTAGGCCGCGGGCATTAAGCTGTATTGTTATTGCCTGCTTTGCCGAATAGAAAGCGACAACCGGAGCCGCCCGTGCGCTTAATTTATATGTCCTGTTTACACTTCAAAATGGCGGCTTGCCTAACGACGCATCCGCCTTACAGCTTTCAACCGCATACAAACTCCCTCACTATCCGCAATACATGCTATAAGTGAGACCGGCTTAACGAACAAATCGGTTATTTATCATGAGTACACAGGTTTTAAATCAAATCATTCAACAAGTTGAGCTCCTAACTGAAAAAGAAAAGGAACAACTTAATCACCATTTAAAAACAACCATTTATGTAAAACAAAAGCGGAAAAAATGGCAAAACATACGCGGCTTAATGACTTATTCGCCGGCGGCGGAAGACGCTCAAATAGCAATTTCAAACGCTCGCAAAGAAGCGGATAAAAAAAGAGAACAGCAATGGCAACAAACATAACTGTTTTAGAAAACTGCCGATCATTATTTTTAGATACTGCCCCTCTTATTTATTACGTTGAAAATAACCCACGCTATTGCACCCTTGTAGAACCCATATTCGATAATATCGATAACGGAATGTTAACGGTTGTTACGTCACCGATTACGCTCGCAGAATGTTTAATTTTTCCTTATCGGACAAAATCGGCCGTACTGGAAAAGGCGTTTTATGAACTGATTACACAAGGCGAAAACACGTTATTTGTTCCAACAAATGATGTCATTGCACAACAGGCCGCGAAGTTACGCGGTCGATATAATTTATCTTTAACCGATGCCTTGCAGGTTGCCACGGCGATAATCACTCAATGCGACGGTTTTCTAACCAACGATATCGATTTAAAAAGAGTTCAAGAAATCAATGTCATCGTCATTGACGATTGGATAGAAAAACTTTAGCGGACCACCGCCCGAATCCGCCACTACACGCTATCGACAAGCTCTGGGCTATCGCATTACCCCGCAACAGCTATTGCCCGCTTCTCCAAATAGAAAACAATAACCAAATCCCGCCAACCGTCGCAAAGGAATAGCCCAAAAACCCGAACGCCGGTAAGCCGAATAATTTCGGCCCGCCTTCGACCGTCATGATAATCGACGAACCGATAATCAGCGCGGCGGTCACGATGCCCATGGTTAAGCGGCTGATGGCATTATCCATGCTGTTAACGTAATGATCCAAACGCCGGATGGTAATGTCCACCTGAAAAGCGCCTTTCCGGGAGGCGCGCACTAATTTGCGCAGGTCTTTCGGCAAGCCGGATAACAGCTCGACCACGCTGATCAGATTATGCCAGCCGCGTTTGGCCAGGGTCTCGGCTTTGTAACGCTCGGTCATGATTTTTTGCATATACGGCGCGGCAAAAATCAGGGTGTTAAATTCCGGATTTAGATGCCTACCGAGCCCGTCCAGCGTGATGTAAGCTTTAACCAGCAAGGCCAAATCGGCCGGCAAGATCAGTTTATGATCCCTTAATATCGCCATCAAATCGGTCATCAAAGCGGTCAAGCTGAACTCTCCTAGAGACAGCGAACTGTATTGATCGACGAAGGTTTCTATATCGATAATCAGTATTTGTTCGTCGGTATAAATATTGTCCGACCAATCTTCCAGTATCTCGGCGACTTTAACCGGCAGATGGTGAGTCATGCCGTACAGTAAGCTGACCACCTGTTCCCGGCGCTCTTCGGTTAAACGGCCCACCATGCCGAAATCGATAAAGGCCAGTTTATTGTCCGGCAGGTAAAACACATTGCCGGCATGGGGGTCGGCATGAAAAAAGCCGTCTTCCATGATCATCTTCATCACCGCCCCGGTGCCGCGGTCGGCCAGCAGTTTTCTATTCAGTCCGGCTTGCTCCAGCGCCGTAAGATCGCGGCCTTGAATGCCGTCAATATATTCCTGCACATTGAGCCGTTCCCCGGTCCATTGCCAATACACGGTAGGAATTTTGATATTAAGATTGTCGGCCAAATTGGCGGCCACCCGTTCCGCGTTTCTGCTTTCGGCGGCAAAATCGAGTTCACGGCGTAACGATTGGTTGAACTGACGCAAGATTTCTTTCGGGTGAAAGCGGCGCAGCTCGGAGGATTCGGATTCGGCAAGATCGACCAGACGTTGTAACAGGCGTAAATCGGCTTCGATGATTTTACGCAGGCCCGGCCTGCGGATTTTTAACACCACCGGCGTACCGTCCTTAAGCACGGCTTTATGAACCTGGGCGATGGACGCGGCGGCAAGAGGCTGGGTTTCGACCACCAGGAAAAATTCATCAATGCTGCCGCCCAAGTCTTCTTCAAGCTGGGCCAATAATTCTTCAAAAGGCACCGGCGGCGCTTGGTCCTGGAGTTTTTCAAACTCGGCGATGTAGGGAGGCGGAAATAAATCGACGCGCGTCGCCATGATTTGCCCCAATTTAATGAAGGTAGGGCCCAAATCTTCCAGCACCCGCCGAACCCGTTGCGGCGTATCGAGCACGACGTAGTCTTCTACATGCTGCCAGTGCAGCACCCTGCCCGCTCGCTCCAGCGCCTTGCCCATGCCCAGACCGCGGACAAAACTGCCGAAGCCGTAGCGGATCAGCACCGAGGCAATATCATGCGCTCTGCCCAGATCCCTGGCCGCGTTTAACATTTCCCATATCATGCTTTATTTATTCGAATCAGAGGGCTGGAAGCTTTCAGCAATGCCCAACAGAATGCCGCCGCCTATTTTCGCTAAAGCGGAAGCCGTGGCTGCGCTGCTTGAAACAAGGATGTCCGTGCTGATTTTCGGCAGATCTTTGAGCGCATCCAGCGCGATTAACGCTTGTTTACCGACGGCGCTGCCGCTTCGGCGACTATGGTCGATAAAATCGTTAACAACATCGGCAATTACCTGACTGCCGCCTTTGGCGACTTTTTCCAGGGTGTCGATAAATAAGCGCTCCATGTCCTGTATAGCGTTGGCCGCGTCATTAAGATCATGATGCGCGGAGACTTTGGCGGCCGCTTCTTGAATAGCCAGTTTCGAGGCTTCCGCCGCAATCGCCAAAGTATCGTCCAAGGCTGTGGCGGCCTGTTTAAAAACCTCTTTGGCATGTTCATCTTGACCGGAAACGCCCTGAGCAATGCCTTTGCCGACGGCTTCGGTGACTTTTTTGATGTTGTCCATATCCAAGTGTCCGCTAGTCAGGGCTTTTAAAATGATGTCCTTGACTTGCCGATGAACATCGGCTCCCGATTTAACCGCGTCTCGGACTGCATCGGTAATGTGTTGTTGCGGGGCTGTTTCCGTCATTGTCGTTCTCCGGGTTAATCTAAAGGTAGGTTCGATCAAAGAATGCCTTAGGGTTAGGTATTTTTTATTCACCACGAAGACACGAAGGACACGAAGAAAAAACCATAGAATTCGCGTAAGCCGGGGGGCTTCGTGGTAAAAACAGGTAGATTACTATCGGCCGACGACAGGTAGGCGGCTCAGATAATGCGATGCCCGGAGTTAATCATCAGTCAGATTAGCTAAGGAGCGAGCATGAAACAACTTAGGCAAGTTACCAATAGCCGGAGTGCGGGCTTCGCCTGCATGCGCAAGCAAAGCTTGCACTCCTGCCACACACAGTTGTTGTCCACTTTATTTCATGCTCGTTCCTAAGTCATTTATTTTCATACCTTCGCCGCTGACGAGCGGCACAAAACTGACATCCAGAATATGACGGGGCTCGATTTTACCGTCAGCCGTTTTTTCTAAAACTATCAGCTCTTGATAGCTGTAAGGCAAACCGACCGGGATCACCAGACGAGCGCCGGGGCGCAGTTGTTCAATCAAGGCATGAGGAATGTCAGGCGCGGCGGCGGTGACGATAATGCCGTCGTAAGGCGCATGTTCCGGCCAACCGAGTGAGCCGTCGCCGTGCTGAACGGTGACATTGCGATAGCCGAGTCTTTTAAGCCGACGACTGGCTTTGTCGGACAACGCTTCCAGTATTTCAAGCGAATAAACCTGCGCGACCAACTTCGAAAGAATGGCCGCCTGATAACCGGAACCGGTGCCCACTTCCAAAACGGTGTCGCCGGGCTTGGTATTCAACAAGTCGGTCATCAGCGCAACCATATAAGGTTGGGAAATGGTCTGGCCCAAACCGATCGGTGCGGGGCCGTTAGCATAGGCAAGGTAGCGAAAGTTCGTGGGTAAAAATTTATCGCGCGGCACTTGTTTTATCGCGGTCATGACTTTGTCGTCCAAAGCCTCTTTCCCGATCATATGCCGGGTCAGCGTCACTTCCATTTCAATATCATTCAACATGCGTTGCTGACCGTTCATTTGCTGAGCGTTCATTGATGATGCTCCGGGAGATTTTATCGTGTTGCCCATGGGCTCGTTGGCAAGCTTCCGCTTTAGCGCTACGTGTAGGAGCGGAGCAACGGGAGCTTGGCAACGAATGAAAAAGCTAATCGTACAGCTCGATGGTTTTTTCCAGTCATATAAATTAATTTCAACATAGCTTTGAAGAAGTTACCATTAGGATCATTACTTATAGCTTTGCACAAAAAACCGCAGCAGAATCAAAATCGAATGACGGAGAAACCGATGAAAGCCATGGTATTGAACGCGCTCTGTAATCTTAAAGAAAACCCGCTACCGCTGGACTTGATGGAACTGCCTGTGCCAACGCCCGGCGAGCGGGAAATCCTGCTGAAAGTTTTAGCCTGTGGGGTTTGCCATACCGAACTGGACGAAATCGAAGGACGCACGCCCCCGCCCCGCTTGCCGGTCATTCCCGGACATCAAGTGGTAGGCCGCGTCGAAGCCGTCGGCGACAAAGTCGGCACGGTAAAATCGGGCGATAGAGTAGGCGTTGCCTGGATTTTCTCCGCTTGCGGCGCTTGTAAATTCTGCCTTGCCGACCACGAGAACCTGTGTCCGGATTTCACCGCGACAGGCCGCGACGCCAACGGCGGCTATGCCGAATATATGACAGTTGCGGAAGCTTTCGTTTATGCAATTCCAGAGACTTTTTCCGACCTCCAAGCCGCTCCTTTGCTTTGCGCCGGGGCCATCGGCTACCGCTCGTTACGCTTGACCGGCTTGCAGGACGGGCAACGGCTGGGCTTGACCGGCTTTGGCGCATCGGCGCATTTGGTGTTAAAAATGGCGCAATATCAATATCCGCATAGCGAAATTTATGTTTTCGCCCGAAGCGCGGAAGAAAGAGCGTTTGCCGAAGAATTGGGTGCGGTCTGGACGGGAGATACCGCCGCACCAGCGCCATATAAACTGGACAGCATTATCGATACTACGCCGGTCTGGCAACCTGTTGTTGAAGCCTTAGCCAACCTGGAATCCGGCGGCAGGCTGGTGATCAATGCGATTCGCAAGGAAAGCGACAAGCATAGCCTACTGAACCTGGATTATGCTCAACATCTTTGGCGGGAAAAAGAGCTTAAGAGCGTCGCCAATATCACTCGAAGCGATGTACAGGCGTTTTTGGCGTTAGCGGCGCAGATGAAGCTCCAGCCAGAAGTTCAGGTCTTTGCATTGGAGCAGGCCAATCAGGCCTTGGTCGAACTGAAGACCGGCAAAGTTCGCGGCGCCAAGGTGCTGAAAATAGAGTGAAGTCCAGCATCTGCTATCGTTCCCGCACTCCGACGCGGGAATTCATCCGGCAACGCTCCAGCGTTGCGGGACGCTGGAGCGTCTACCACTGCATTCCCACGCTGGAGCGTGGGAACGATGAATCTCGCCGTAGGCCGGAATAAGCCTGTCCGCGCTTTAGCGCAGGACCGGCGTTTCCGGCATTCCGAGATTCAAAAGCGCCGGAAACGCCCACCCTGGCTATCGCCGGGCGGGCTTATTCCGGCCTACATCTGCGATTCGTCTTAGTAACAGCACTGACAGTATTCATACTTATAGCTATTTAAGCAGGGCAAAGACACAATAATTTAAAAGCTATCTTGCTTAAAACAGGATCAATCGGGGCTACCACCCCTACCCCGCCTTAAGTCGATAGCCCGTTTAAACAATAAGACAGGTAAGCTTATGGCGCTTAATCAATACGGTGTTGTTAAAGGCAAGGCGATCAATAAAATAATCGGCCGGGGCACCAGTCCGCATTATGAAATTCATCTGATCGACGATATGACGGACTACCGTATTGCCGTTAACGTCAAGTCGGATCTTGCGCCTTCCGAACTGATGTATCTGATTATTGAAGATTTCCAGCATCCTATTCTGTCCCACCTGGTCCATCTCGATAAAGGCTTTACCGCCTTGCCAAGCGCGCCCAACAAAATGGCGCTGGATTTCATCCGCGGCAATCTGTTCGATCCCCGGCAAATGCGGCCTCTTCCCCATAATATTCCGGGCCCGGATAATGACCTGAACGAAAAGCTGGACGCTTATGTACAACGCGCCATCGGCGACGAACGGGCGAGAGTTTACGCTTTCGGCGAACGTTGGGGACCTGAAAACGGCATTAAAGATAAATACTTCGGTTTTAAGCCTGGAAACAGGCTTCATGATGTTCATATGAATCAAGGTAACGTCGGTGATTTTGTCAAGGATGACGGCGTTTGGCAGGACGGCGCGTTACTTTTTCATTTTCCGGGTATCGATAAAGTCAGTATCGGCGTCGGTGCGGAGATTTGGCCGGAACAATGGATCGCCGTTTTTTTGGCTTTTCAGTCGCAATGTTGGCATACCGACGATCGCAGCGGCCACCGGCTTGGCCAATGCGAAGGCGTTATTATCCCCCCTGAAAAAGAGCCCAATATCAGGATCATAGCGGCGCTGGTCAATCCGGAAGGCGATGACCTCGGCCATGAAACCGTAACTTTAATTAATCTGGCGCCGCAACCGGTTAATTTATCCGGTTGGTTTATTGCCGATAAAAATAAAAACCGCTCGCCGATAACCGGCATGTTGCTTAAACCGGGCGCAACCGGCGTAGTGAACCTGGACGGGCAAGGTGCGCAATTAGGTAACAACGGCGGCATCATAAGCCTGCTGGACCCTGAAGGCATCAAACAGCACGGGGTGTCTTATACCCAAGAACAAGCCCGAAGCGGCTGGACGGTTTTGTTTTAGATGCTTGGCACAAAATGCTTATGACCTGATCCTGCTCATGCTGTCTTTTTTAGCGTTATTTTATTAAGGAAACCAACATGGCCTTTCTCTCCTCGCCATTAAAAAAAGTACACCATAGATCGTCCGCACGCCATCTTGTTTCCGAAAACATTTCCCTGCCTATGGTGCAAAAACTGTTTCCGATCAGAAATTACGATAATGAAAAGCTGCTGGCCTTCACCTCCGATCTTAAATCCGAAATTTTTCCTAAACACACCACGTTATTTAATCTCGGCGATAAAGCCGACTCGGCTTTGTATTTGTTAAAAGGCATTGTTTCGTTATCGGACGAAAATGGCGGAACTCATGAAATAGCGGCCGGAACCGATGAGGCCAGGTTTCCGTTATCAAGCGGCATTAGGCACAAAGCCACCGCCATAACCAAAACCGATGTGAGTGTATTACGCGTTTCGCACAAAATCATGTCCAGCAAACATGCTCCGGTATCGCCGCTGTCAAAGCTGGTTATCCCGGACAAATTAATGAACAACCGATTATTGTCGTTCTTTTTTTATCACTATCATCACGAAGAATTGAGCATACCGACACTGCCGGATGTGGCGATTAAGCTGCGCAACGCCATGCAGCGCGATGCGGGCATTACCGATATTGTAAAAATCATCCAGCTTGATCCGGTCATTTCAGCCAAGCTGGTCGGTTTAGCCAACTGTCCTCTTTATGTCAACGCAAGCCCGGTAAAAAGCTGCCTGGAAGCGGTCAAGCGCATCGGTTTGAACGCGACGCGCAATTTGGTCATTAGCTTAAGCCTCAGTCGTATTTTCACTAACGATTCGCCACTGATAAAAAAGTATGTCGATAAGATATGGAAACAAAGTATCTATATTTCGACGCTCAGCTATGCTCTAGCCGGCGCCTCCCGGCAAGTCAATCCCCAAGAGGCGTTGCTTGCAGGGCTGGTTTGCGATATAGGCGCGATACCTTTCTTAAGTTTTGCCGCAAATCTTCCGAAAGATTATTGCACTGAAGCGGATATCGAGCTTGTCTTGCCTTATATTAAAGGCCCGGTAGGCGCCAAGATTTTGCACGATTGGGGATTTTCCGAAGAGTTTCTTAAGGTTCCGGTTTATTCCGAGGATTGGTATCGAAACACCGGCAAAGAGCTTAACCTAACCGACATCGTGATGCTGTCAAGGTTACATAGCAAAATGGGCCTAGCCAATATACCGGACTTGCCTTCTATTATTTCCGTTCCCGCGGTCGGCAAGTTAAAAAACCTTTCGCTTTCCCCCGAGTTCTCGTTAAACCTACTGAATGAAGCCAAGCAGCAGTTTAAGGATGCGATGAAAGCATTTGCCAACTGAACACCAAAGAAAGCAATGCAACAATGACCAACTAAACTT
>Ga0265327_10001614_pt1 | contig 27320 bp, 30 predicted proteins | sample 41621metaG_FD_202089 | JGI IMG/M metagenome (GOLD analysis project Ga0265327, IMG submission 202089) | Rhizosphere microbial communities from Carex aquatilis grown in University of Washington, Seatle, WA, United States - 4-16-21 metaG | ecosystem: Host-associated > Plants > Roots > Rhizosphere...
GCTCGCTCGTGCTCGCGCGCGATTTCGGACAGCGTCGCCATCAGTTTCTCGCCTGACGCTGTCAGATACAACGCGTACAGCCGCCGATCGGTCGGGTTGCGCCGGCGTTCGACCTCGCCGCGCGCCTCGAGTTCATCGACGTAGGTGACCACGCGGCTGGGCAGCAGGCCCAACTGGCCGCTCAGTTCCTGCTGGCTGAGCCCCGGGCGGATGGCGATGATCCGCAAGATGCCGGCGTGCGGCGGCATCAGCTTCACGGCGGCAAGACGTTCGCCGAACAGCTGAGCGGCGTGATGGCCGAGCTGGGCGAGCATGAAGGCAACTCCACCCCGGTCTGGAGCGCTGGACGGTGACGGCATGGACAAATGCTACCGGCGGCAAACCATTTTCTTCGTGAATCATGTTGACGTATCTAATTCATGAAGAATATCGTTCACGGTATGAACGATTACCTCGATGATCGGCCGTCAGACCGCGAGCGAGCCCGGCAGCAGGCCGGCCCACCGCTGTGGCTGCTCGGCGCGGTCTCGCTCGGCCTGCTCCTGGTCGGCGTCATTCTGCTTGCGGCGCTGGGCGGTACGCCGCCGCTGCCATACCGCGAACCCGCTGCGGTGCTGGACTACTTCCGCGCACATGCGGTGGCCGCGCAGGTGAGCGCCGTCTTCGTATTCGGATCGTCGGTCCCACTGGCGATCTACGCAGCCACCGCCAGTGCGCGGCTGCGACAACTCGGCGTCACTGCGCCGGGCGCCACCATCGCGCTCGCCGGCGGCGTGCTGGCAGCCGGGGGACTGGGCCTGTCGAGCCTGCTGCTCTGGACGCTGTCGCGGCCGGAGATCATCGCCGGTGGCCCGCTGGTCAACGCGCTCTACTATCTGACCTTCCTCACCGGTGGGGTCGCGCACGTCGTGATGCTCGGCCTGTTGACGGCCGGGGTTGCGGTGCCGGCGCTGATTCTGCGCCTGGTCCCGCGGACGTGGGCATGGATCGGACTCGGGATCTCCGTGATCGCCGAACTCACCACCGCGGTACTCATCTGGCCGTCGCTTGCGCCCCTGCTGCCGATCGCCCGATTCGCCGCGCTGATCTGGCTTGTCGTCGTCGGCGCTCTCTTGCCGAAGCGCCGCGCGGGACGGAACCAACCGGTATGAAGCTCAGCGTCAGTATCACCAACTTCTCGTGGCCGGCGGGGCCGACCGGGATTCACCCGAATCTGACGGCACTGTCCGAATTCCTCGACGGCACAACCGTTGACACCCTCTGGGTGGCGGACCACCTGCTGCAGGCCGATCCGGCCAGCCGTCCCGATGAGCCCATGCTGGAGGCGTACACCACGCTCGGGTTCCTGGCGGCCAAGACCACACGACTGCGCCTGGGGACCCTGGTATCCGCAGCGACGTTCCGCGAACCCGCGCTGTTGGTCAAAGCTGTCACGACCCTGGATGTGTTGTCCGGCGGACGCGCATGGCTCGGACTCGGCGCCGGCTACAACACCGACGAGGCGCAGTCGCTCGGACTTTTCCTGCCGCCGGCAGGGGAACGATTCGACCGCATGGCCGAGCTCCTGCAACTGGCCAACCGCATGTGGGACGGCGACGAATCCCCATTTGAGGGCGACCATTACCGTGCCGGACGGCCCATCGGCCGGCCACTGCCCACCACACGGCCACCGGTACTGATCGGTGGCACCGGGGAGCGCCGAACGTTGCGCCTGGTCGCCGAGTACGCCGATGCGTGCAACCTCTTCGATATCCCCAATGGCGAGAACGTGATTCGCCATCAACTCGCTGCGCTCTCTCGTCATTGCCGCGAGCTCGGACGTCCCTGTGAGGACATCGAGCGGACCGTCACGACGGCCCTGGCTCCTGGGGAGTCCGCTGATCAGCTGGTCGAACGCTGCCGCCGACTGGCGGATCTGAGTCTCCAGCACGTCGTCCTGATCGCGCGCGGGCGGCCGTGGACCCACACCGAGCTCGCGGTCGTGGTCGCCGCGGCGGATCAGCTGGCGACCGTCGAACCCACTCTGCTCGGAGAGGCCCTCAATCGAGGGGAGATGTGATGACAATCGCACCGGACATCGCCTCGAAGTGCTTGTCGCACGGAATGTTTCGTCAGACCGTGGCCGGCGCCGGCTTGCGGTCGGTTTCGGTCACCGCCTCCCCGGGTACCCAGCCGAGCGGTGCCGCCAACGTGGTGGCGCAGGCAAGGAGTTCACGATGCGTGCTGAAGAAGGCGATGAGTCGATCGCTGAGCTGGCCGATTACGCCGAGCAAGCCGAACAGAACCTGGATGAGAGCATCGCGCCACTCGAGGGCAAGAAGGTAGCGATCCTGGCCACCGATGGCGTCGAGCGCCGCGAGTTGCAAGAGCCCCGCGACGCGGTACAAGCCGCCGGTGCCAGCACCCAATTGGTTTCGCTGCAAGAGGGCTCCATCGACATGCGTGACGACGACCTGAATCCGGGCGGCACCGAGCCCGTCGAACGTTTGGTCGCCGACATCACGCCCGACGATTTCGACGCTCTGCTCATTCCGGGCGGCACGGTGAATGCCGACAAACTGCGCAGTGACGACAAAGCGGTGAAGTTCGTCCACGACTTCGTCGAGTCAGGAAAGGTCGTTGGCGTCATCTGCCACGGACCGTGGACGCTGATCGATGCCGGCGTCGCCAAAGGGCGCACGCTGACGTCGTATCCGAGTCTTCGTATCGATCTACAGAATGCCGGAGCGACGGTGGTCGACCGCGAAGTCGTCATCGACGGCAACGTGATCTCCAGTCGTGGCCCGGATGACCTCCCGGCGTTCTCGTCGGCTGTCGTGGATGCGCTTGCGCGCGGCGCCTGACGCGACGACCGTTCAGCGTCCTCAGCCGTTGTCCCGCCAGGCGAGCACCTGTTTGAGGGACTCGAGGTCATATCCGTTGTCGGAGGTGAGCTCGATCTGGAACAACGTGACCCCGGCCTCCCGGAAGGAGTCGGCGCTGTCGGCGTTCTGCCACAGCGTCGAGCGCTCGATGTCGGCGCCGTTGCGGCCGAACGTCGCCGCCAGCTCATCGACGCGGTCGCTGGACCGGCGGAACGCGTCGAGCTCCTGGAACGCGTGCCAGATGTCGGCGTGCCGGGCCACTGCGGGCAGTGAACGTTTGGGACCTGTGCCGCCGATGAGGATCGGTACCTTGCGGACGGGTGGCGGGATCAAGGCCGTCAGCCGGTTCTCGATGCGAATCAGGCTCTCGTCGAACAGATCAAACCGCGTGCCGAAGGTGCCGAAGTCGTAACCGTAAGTGGTGTAATCCTTTTCGTACCATCCGGCACCGAGGCCGAGGATGAGCCGGCCGCCGCTGATGTGGTCGACGGTGCGCGCCATGTCGGCGAGCAGGTCCGGGTTGCGGTAACCGACGCCGGTGACGAGGAGCCCGATCTCGGCGTGCGAGGTGATCTCGCCCCATGACGCCAGCGCGGTCCAGCCCTCGAAGTTGGCGACGTCGGGCTGGTCGGCGAACAGGACCGGCTTGCCGTCGACGATGCCTTCCATCGCCGGACGGTGGAAGTGGTCGTAACCGAAGATCACATCAGTGCCGAGATCGTCTGCGGCCAGGACGGCGTCGCGCCATGTGCGGTAGTCGGGTGTACCGCCGGGCTGGATCTGCACGGCGACGCGAACATGACGGGTCATGGTTGCTCCTGAGTCGGGAAGAGGCGACTCAGGAGGCAAGTTGACCGGGCGCGAGTTTATTCCGGGTGATTCTGGTGCGTGCCGTTGGCCACCAGACGGATCGAAGGTAAACCTCTGCGCCTGGGCGGGGAGTGGGGAGGCATCTCGTTGCTCAAGAGGCCGCTGCGCCCAGAGGCCGCCAGACATCGGCCAGGGTGCCCAGTGGCAGTCCGAGTGCGTCACTGAGGCCGACGATGGTGCCGAAGGCCGGCGAGGGCAGCCGGCCGGTTTCGATCTTGCGCAGCGTCTCGGGCGAGATGCCTGCGGCGCGGGCGACGTCCTCGAGCGTGCGGGCGCCGCGGGCTGCGCGCAGGGCCGCGCCCAGACGGCGGCCTGCGGCGACCTGTGCAGGGCTCAACGGGGTGCGAACCATGGGATCACTCTATTCCGGGTATTTAAATACCGCTACACTCGTAGAGGTATTTAAATACCGGACAGGAGCAAGCATCGTGATCGAACTCAAGACCGGCGCCGAGATCGAGAAGATGCGGACCACCGGACAATTCGTGGCACAGGTGCTCAGCGAACTCGGCGCACTCGCCGCCATCGGAGTGAATCTTCTCGACCTCGAACACCATGCCCGCGACATGCTCAAACGCCGTGGAGCACAGTCCTGCTACTGGGACTACGACCCGTCATTCGGCCGCGGCCCGTTCCGGAATGTGGTCTGCCTCTCGGTGAATGACGCTGTGCTGCATGGGCTGCCGTTCGATTACGCATTGCGCGACGGCGATGTGCTGAGCCTGGACCTCGCGGTCTCGATCGACGGTTGGGTCGCCGACGCCGCCCGCACCCTGATCGTCGGTACTCCCGCCGACGAGGACGTACGACTGATCCGCGCAACCGAGGAGGCGCTCGCCGCGGGCACCGCCGCCGCGCAGCCCGACGGGCGGCTCGGCGACATCTCCGCGGCGATCGGCGCCGTCGCCGACGCGTACGGATACCCCGTCAATCTCGAATTCGGCGGTCATGGCCTCGGTCGGACCATGCATGAAGACCCACATGTACCCAACCGGGGCCGAGCTGGACGCGGGTTGCGATTGCGACCGGGGATGACGCTGGCGCTCGAGCCGTGGCTGGCGCGTACCACCGACCGGATCGTTTACGACCCTGACGGCTGGACCATCCGTTCCGCCGACGGTTCGCGCACCGCGCACACCGAGAACACCATCGCGATAACTGCCGATGGTCCGGTGATCCTCACCAACTAACCGGCGGACGCAATCTCGCTGCATCCGTTCGTGAAAGAGGGCGCTACGGCCCGACGTTCGTCATGTTTTGCCGGTATTGGGTCGGGGTGACCCCCAGTCGATCCTTGAATGTGGTGGCGAAGTGGCTCGGTGTCGAGAAGCCCACGCTCGCACTGATTTCGGTGATCGTCAGCCCTGTGGTGGTCAGTAATGCCCTGGCTCGCGAAATGCGTTGCGCGATCACGTATTGGTGCGGGGTGGTGTGGAAGGCATCACTGAAAGCCTTGGCGAACCGGTTGACCGGCATGCCGGACAGCTGGGCCAATGCCTGGAGACTGATCGCGGAGTCGAGACTGTCTGCCAAGTATTCGCGCAACGCGGCGACGGCGGCCTCGTCCAGTCGCTTGGGTGAGTCGACGATTTGGGCCGCAGCACGAGGCGTGTATTGATCGTGCAGGTGCAAACGCACAGTCTCGGTTAACGATTCGTATAGCAGCCGCGCGGCGACATCGGTTCGACCACCGATGTCATGGATGCGCTGCACCAGTGCATAGAGGAGTGGATCAGACCCGACGGTCGGCTGCACGGGATTGGTGCCGAAGGCTGTAGTCGGAACCGTCAGCTGACAGTAGTGTGCTTCGGAGTTGCCACGAGCCAGTGCGGCGCCGCGGTGTTCAGCAGGCAATACCCATGTACTGCCCGCCCTAGGTGTCTCGACACGACGCCCGCCCATGCCTTCGACGTCGTATTCCTTCGCGGCCACGCGTCCATGGCGATACACCATCACGACGTGATGGGGTTGATGAAATTCGCAGTCAGCGGACCCACTGAGGTGCTGACTGACGAACGCGAATTCAACATGCGCCACCGTTCCAGGCTGCCAGAACCACGCATATTGCGACAGCCGGCTGTTTCCAGGTCGGCGTGCCGGGCCGGGAAATTTCGCAACCCAGTCGGAATTCGAAGGTGGTGGCCGCGACCAGCGCCATAACGTCTCATCGCCGCGGTTGCGGGGGAGCGGCGACAGGCAGCAAAGCTGTCTTGTTCCGCAGGCGCCGACCAGCGGCTACTCGTTCATCGAGCGCGAATCCGCAGATATAGGAGCATGTTTTGAAGGCAGTTGTGATGACGGGAGCGAACCAGCCGTGGGTGGTTCGCGAGGTTCCTACTCCGGAGGCCGAACCCGGCCAAATCCTGGTCAAGGTACATGCCTCGGGCATGTGCTTCACCGACGCATGGGCCACGCAGGGGTTCGGTGGCGATATCTATCCGCAGACACCGGGGCACGAAATCGTTGGCGAAGTCGTCGAGGTGGGCGCCGGGGTGCGGACCCGACAAGTCGGCGACCGCGTAGGTGCCACCTGGGTTCAGTCCGCGTGCGGCCGCTGCGACTATTGCCTCGAATGCCGGCCGCTGACCGGCCAGACCGCGATGAACTGTGCGGCACCTCGTACCTCGGGATTCTCCGCCCAAGGCGGCCATGCCGAGTATGTGGCCCTTTCGGCCGAGGGAACCGTGCTGCTGCCTCAGGGCCTGTCATACGAAGCCGCCGCGCCCATGATGTGTGCCGGCTACACGACGTGGAGTGGTCTGCGTGACGCCGCACCGCAACCGCACGAGCGTATCGCCGTGGTCGGTATCGGCGGACTCGGACATGTTGCGCTGCAACTTTCGAAGGCCAGCGGCTTCGAAACCGTCGCCGTCACACACTCGACCGATAAGCATGACCTTGCCACGCAGCTCGGCGCCGACGCAGTCGTCGCGAACGGGGAGCAACTACGCGCCCGCGGCGGAGCGGACATCTTGTTGGTCACGACCAATTCCTTTGCCGCCGCCCAAGATGCGATGACGGGCCTGCGGGTGGACGGCCGGCTCGTTCTGAGCGGGCTGGATTTCAACCACCCGTTCAGTATCTCGTCGGAGGGGGTGCCCTTCCACATGATGCGTCAGCGAGTGATCGGGTCCACTCACGGTGGTCTGCACATGCTCAGCGAGGTGCTCAACCTCGCCGCGACCGGCAAGGTCATGCCCCTTGTGGAGACGTTCACGCTCGATGAGGCGACTCACGCCTACGAACGGCTGGTCTCGGGTGAGATGCGCTTCCGCGGCGTATTCACGCCCACACGAGGCTGATTCCGACCGCGCGCAGTCCCACAAGCAGCGTTTCGAGGGGGAGTCGCCCCCGCTGGGTGCGGGTCACCCAGCGGGGGGCTCGTACCGCGCTATTGACATGGCATCGGCGCCGACAGCACAATCTGAGAACATACGTTCTCAGATTTGGAGGCCAACGTGACAATGCCCGTCCGTAGACACGTCGGTACTCATGCGACGCGAAACAGCCGAAGCCCTCGGGAGCTGCGAGACCTGTTGACGACCGTGGGTCTGGCCAACGGCGTGGCGAACATCATCATGCAGTTGTCGTTGCCCCCAGTCGGGCACGGAGTCAGCGAAAGCCGCGTCCGATCTGGCAGCCCGCGCAGGTATCCGCTCAAACGAGCGCGGACCACGGGGCAGTACTTGGCGCTGTCGGTGATGGGCAGCGACGACGATCGCGAGGTCATGCGCAAGGCGGTCGCCGAAGTGCACATCGCGGTGCACTCCCGCGCTGACAGCCCGGTGAAATTCAGCGGGAACAGCCGCGAACTTCAACTGTGGGTTGCGATGTGCCTCTTCAAGTACTACCTCGACCAGTACACGCTGGTGCACGGCCCATTGGACGAGGATGCATTGGATATCCTGACGCGCGCTGCCGCACCGCTGGCGACCGGCGTCAATGTGCGCTCATCGGAGTGGCCACAGTCGTACGCAGAGTATGAGCAGCGTTGGGCCGCAACAGTTCCGCAGCTGGCGATCGATCCGATAGTGCGCCGAGAGTTCGAGTCGCTGTCCAACCTGACTTTTCTCGGCGAGGCATGGGGTGCCCTCGGGTATGCGTTGGCACGTATTGGCGGCCCGGCGTACCAGTTCATGACGCGTGCGACGCTGCCTCCCGAGTTTCGCGAACTCATGGGGTGGGACTGGACGCCGGCCGACGAACGCAAGTTCCAGCGAATCCTGAAGGTAGTGCGCTTCATTGACGCCTTGATCAATCCTTTCGTATTGCAGCTTGTGTACCGCCTCTACATCGCCGACTTTCGGCTGCGGCGACGCTTCGGCCGGCCAGTGCTGGGTCGCCTCGAGGTCATCGACGTGCCAATTCGCGACGGGGGCGGACTGCGCTGGTTGACCAGGCGGCGTTCACGCACATCCGCTACAGACCGGCTGCGCTAAAGTCACCGCCCCTCTGCGATCAGAGGTGCTTCTTGAAGAACGGGATAAGTGCTTCGAGCGCAGGTCCGACAGCCTCGGGTTGGTCATACAGGTCGTAGTGCGACACATCGGGAATGACGAGAATCTCTTTGTCCTTGGAGGCTGCGAGGTCGAAGACGGTGTATGCGTCCCGATAGGCGCCGAATTCACCCGGCTTGTTGCCGACGACGAGCAACAATGGCTGCGTCAGTAGCTTGTCGGCAAGGTGGTAGGCATCGAACCAGACCGTGGGTGCCAGCGACGAGAACGACCACAGGTTCGTGCCGTGGGGGTGCGCCCCGCGCGGTGTCTTGTAATACTCCGTGGCTTCGGCCACGTCGATGTGAAGTGGCGGGACGAGGCCCAGTTCCTTGGCCTTCTCGACCGAAGGGGGTAGTGAGCTGTCGAGTCGCTGTTCGCCTCCACGAGCTTCGATGGTGCGCTGTTGGGCGATGGCTTCAAGAGTCTTGATGGCCGCATCGGGGGACATGTCGCCCTGGCGCAGCAGCCGGCCCAAGTTGACTCCGGTAACCGTCGCGACCGCTTTGAATCGCCGTTCGGTCATCGCGGCGGCCCAGGTATAGCCGCCGCCGGCGCACATGCCGAACACGCCGATGCGATCCTCGTCAACGTAGTCAAGTGTCACGAGATGGTCAGCCGCACAGCGGAAGTCTTCGACCCGCCATGTCGCATCCTCGAGCTGGCGCGGTTCACCACTGCTGGCTGCTTGAAAAGCTGCGTCGAATGCGAGCACCACGAATCCAGCTTCAGCGAAGGCCTTCCCGTAGACGGTTCCCGATGTCTGCTCCTTGCAACTGCCGACTGGATGGGCACTCACGATCGCCGGGTACTTGCGAGCGGGGTCGAAATCGGGGGGAAAGTAAAGGTCTGCTGCGACGTCCACATGCTTGTTCTTGAAACTCACTGTCTCCACCAGCAATCCTCCTTGCGTTGAGCTTTGAACTGTTGACGTCTCGACGACCAGCCGCCGCTAGGACAGGCCGGCCGCGAATTTTGCGCCGAGCCGTTCTGTTCAGTTGCCACCCTGCCACGCGGACCAACGGTGGGGCAGGTACAAATCCATACCCTGTTCCCGCCTGGCAGCCGTGCAATCGGCTGGCTGAAACACTCGGCGACGGTAGCGTGATCGTGTGAGTAGCGATGCCCTCGGCAGCGAGTTGGGGAGGTTCCTGAAGTCTCGACGGGCGGCGCTGACCCCTGCTGAGGTGGGATTGCCCGAAGACGGGCAACGCCGACGAGTCCCCGGCCTTCGTCGCGAGGAAGTCGCGCAGCTTGCCTCGATCAGCGACCAGTATTACACCCGAGTCGAGCAGGGTCGGCTGCAGGCGTCCACACCCGTGCTCAACACTCTCGCCGAAGTGCTGCGCCTCAATGACGACCAACGCAACTACCTGTTCGAGCTAGCCGGAAAATACAGTCCACCTGCGGCGCCGCCCCGGGCGCAAACGATCCGGCCCCAAACGAGGCGCTTGCTCGATGCGCTCGCATTCCCCGCGATAATTCTCGGCCACCGAATGGACATCCTGGCCTGGAACCAGCAAGCGGCCATTCTGCTGACCGACTTCTCTCAAATTCCGGAGGAGCAGCGGAACTACGCCCGGTTGGTCTTCTCTGATTCCGAGATCAGATCGCGCTACGCAGACTGGGACAGCGTCGCCCCTGAATGCGTCGCCTTTCTGCGCATGGAGGCCGCTCACATCCCAGACGATCCGCAGCTGGCCGAGCTCGTCGACGACCTCTCGGCCAAGGATGCCCACTTCCGACAATGGTGGTCCGAACATGAGGTCGCCACCCAGACCGGTGGCGCCAAGACAATCCGTCATCCGATCGTCGGCGAACTCACTCTCGACTGGGAAACCCTGGATGTCACAACAGATCCGAGCCAACAACTTGTGGTCTGGACGGCTGAACCAGGTACGCCCAGCCACGACAGACTCGTCCACTTGGCCTCTCTGGCCGCCGGCGAGGACAAACCGGGGCCTGGGCCCGATTAGAAAGCGAACGCGCGGGTCAAGACGTGCAGGCGTGAATATTGCGCACGGCGCTATCCGACGCCGATGAGTTTCCGGTGACACAGCGGTCTTATTGAACAGAGTCAACCGATGAACCGACGGAACGGAACTTGACGTGGCGCGAACCAACCTTTCGATGTCGATCTCAGCCGACGGCTATGTCGCCGGGCCCGATCAGACCGAACAGAATCCGATAGGTGTGGGCGGGCTCGCACTCCACGACTGGCATATCGGTCCCAGCAGAGAGCACCCTGTCAACCGACAGGTGATGTCCGAGATGCTGGACGGCATGGGTGCGACCATCATGGGGCGCAACATGTTCGGACCGGTTCGCGGTGACTGGGACGGTTCGGATTGGCGAGGCTGGTGGGGCGACGCCCCGCCGTATCACTGCCCGGTCTTCGTCCTCACGCACTACGCCCACGACCCGATCGAGATGAACGGCGGTACGACGTTCCATTTCGTCACCGACGGCATCGAATCCGCGTACAAACAAGCTGTGGCGGCCGCCGACGGGAAAGACATCTCGATCGCCGGTGGCGCGTCGTGCGCACGCCAGGCGATCAAGACGGGCGTGGTCGACGAGATCGATCTGCAGGTGTCGTCGGTGATCCTCGGCTCGGGTGAGCGCTTACTGGACGGATTCCAGCCCGGCCAACCGCAGTTGGAGCTCGTGCGTGTGCTGCACGCCCCAGGCGTCGCTCACCTTCGTTACCGAGTCGCTCGGTGAACGGCGGTGGATGAGATGTCAACTGCAGAGTGGGAGGGCACCGTCGTCAAGAAGTACCGCGCACTACTCGACGGGGCGAACCTGTACCGGCGCATGCGCATTCGGCTCGACGACGGGCGAACGATCACTGTGCGCGTCGACCGCGCGACGTGGAAGGCGTTGTCGGTCGGAGACGCGGTGATCAACACAGCCGAGGGCGGGTTGCGACGGGCCTAGGGGCGACGAACGAACGAGGTTATTTGCGTCTATTCAGGGCATTGCGCAGTTGTTTGGCCAAGTCCCGGTTCTCAATCGGCTGGCCGAGGAAGGGTGCTATTGCTCGCGCGATCCGCACGACCGCGAGGGGACGCGGCGGGATTTTGTAGAAGTGGTGGCCGATGATCAGCCATCCGCCACCATCACCCGCGACACCGCCGAGTATGTCGCCGACCAGGTCGGGCACGTCGGGGAAGTGGCGAACGTGGTCGCCGATCACCGACACCGAATCGTCGCCGAGATTGGTGACATAGATGCGCTTTTCGTCGGAACTGACCGCCAGAGCCCACGCGTCTTCGCCGACGTCGAGAGTGTCGGTGACATCATTCGTGGCGGCGTTGATCACCTGCAAGGAGCCGGGTCCAGGGTAGCCACGGTTGGTGATGTAGACGCGGGCGCCGCTGGGGCCGACCGCAACGCCGATGGGTGAGTTGCCGACAGGGATCGTCTCGGTGACCGTATTTGTCGTCGTGTTGATCACCGAGACCGTTCCGATGGGCGCCGCGTTGGTGACGTAGACGCGGGAACTGTTGGGGCTGACCGTAACACCGCTGGGCAAGTCACCGACCTGAATGGTCTTGATCACGGTATTGGTGGCGGTGTTGATCACCCACACGGAGCCGTCCAGGTTCCAGTTCGTGACGTAGGCGCGCGTGCCGTTCGGACTGACCGCGACGGCGTTGGGATGTCCGTCGACGGGGATGGTCGCGGTGACCGTGTTGGTGGTCGTGTCGATCACCACGACGTCTCCGGACGTGGCCGGACTATGTGCCGCAGCGACATACGCACGGGCGCCGTTGGGAGTCAGCGCGATTCCGCCCGAGAAGTCACCGACGGGAATGTTCGCTGTGATGGTGTTGGTGACGGTACTGATCACCGAGACCGTGCCTGCGTTCTCGATCGTGACGTAGGCACGCGTGCCATCGGGGGAGATGGCCACCGAGTCTGGCAAGTCGCCGACGGGGATGGTGGTGGTGACCGTATTGGTCGCGGTGCTGATGACCGAGACGGAGTCGCCGCCGCCGTTGAGGACGTAAGCGCGGCCACCATCGGGAGTGAGTGCCACCCGGCTCGGGGAGCCGCCGACAGGGATGGTCTTGATGACTTCGAGCGTCATGGCTTGCCTTCCGGTCGAATCGAATTGACCTGACCCAGCCCCAGTTAAGCTACAACAGGCCGATGCACACAACACCCGAATCGCAATACTCGCGCCGTGGCGCGGGGCACGCGTAGCTCAATACTCGAAATCCTTTGCGATACAAGGGGATCGGTAATCAGCTTTGTCGCAGTGCCCGCTGGTAGCGCACTTCGTGGACGAGATGGTCGCCGATGCGGTCGGTGCGTTGGGTGCCGTCGCTGTGCCACCCGGCCGATTCATAGAAGCGACGGGCCTGGTCGTTTCCCGATAGAACCCAGAGTGAGGCCATGTCATAGTCTCGACTGCGCAGGTGAGCGCAGCCAGCGGTGATGAGGCAGTGTCCGATCCCGCCGCCCCACCTGGGCGGGTCGACGTAGAGTGCCCAGATCTCGCCGCCGCACGCCAGGTCATCGTCTCGGCAACGGCCGGTGGTCACGTGACCGCAGATCGTGTTCCCGTCGATCGCGACCTGGGTGAAGGGTCCGTCGGGGTGCATCTGCTCGAAGCTATACCGACTAGCTCTGTCTTCGGGTCGCAAGCCATCGAGGTACGCCGCCGGAAGCAGGCCGCGGTAACCGACTTGCCACGACCGCACATGGGCCTCCGCAACAGCCATCGCGTCCGCAGCCGCGGCGTCCCTGATGTTGACGGGCATGGGGCAATCGTGACAGCACGGCGGTACTGAAATCAAAGGATTTTCATCCTTGGGAACGGCTCCGATCTTGTTGCGTCTTTAGAATCGAGGCCGAAGCACCTGGCTGGCGTTCGGGGAGGACCAGCATGAGCGAGACCAATGAATGTCACAGCCGGAATGGCAGCCTTTTTGAAGGCACCGCCTGGTACTACGCACGTTATCGCCCCGGTTACCCGGCGGTCGTCATCAACGAGTTGCTCCAGCACGTGGGCTTAGATGGCACCGGTCGTCTGCTCGACCTTGGCTGTGGGACTGGTCAACTCACATTGCCGTTGGCGGGCCACGTCGCCGAAGCGGTCGGCGTCGACCCCGAAATCGACATGCTCACCGAGGCTACCCGGCAAGCCGAAGAGCAGGGCATCACCAATGTGCTTTGGAAACAAGGGAGTTCATCAGACATCCCGACCGGTCTGGGTCAATTCAGGGCGGTCGTCATGGGACGTTCTTTTCACTGGATGGACCGTGCACAAGTCCTCACCGACCTCGATGACATGGTCGATGACGATGGCAGTCTGATCATCGCCAGCGACACAAACCTTCTATTGCCGAGCTCCCCGTGGCAACAGGCCATCCAAGACGTCCAGCTCCGCTTCATCGCGACGCATCGCCAAGCTGTTCGTGCACCATCATTTGATGACCGCCGGACTCATGAGGAGATATTGGCGGATTCACCTTTTTCGGAGGTGAGCCGGGTGGTCCATGAATTCCGCCGTTCGTGGACGATCGATCGAATCATCGGCTTTCTGTACTCGACCTCACTGCCACTTCGCCAACTGCTCGGCAACGGTCAGAGCGCATTTGAGGAGGCGCTGAGCACCGCCCTGCTGGCGGTCAATCCATCGGGGCGCTTCATAGAGTCTGTCGCTCTCGAAGTCTTCATCGCAACGAAGACTCTGTGACGGCGGCGTGGCTGAGTTGATCTCGCTTCCGCCGTACGTCAAGCTGTTCTATGGCACAGATAGTCGAGGGCGTATCCCGCACATTCAATGAATTCTTGCTCCTGCCCAATAGAACATCGACTGAGTGCCGCGCTGACGACGTGCAACTCGTTGCGCCGCTGGCGCGCCACGCCATCGGGGAGCCTTCGCGGCTTCAACTGCAGGTGCCGTTCACTTCGGCGATCATGCAGGCTGTCAGTTCACCGGAGTTGGCGATCGCGCTGGCCTGCCACGGCGGGTTGAGCTTTCTGCATCACAATCGTCCGATTGCGGAGCAGGTCGCCGACGTCCAGGCAGTAAAGTCCTTCGACGCAGGACTCGTCGTCAGAGACACCAACGTACGACCCGATACCTCTCTGGACCGCCCGCCAGTCGTGGACTCTGATAAACAGCTGCAGCACTTGGACTTTCGTCCTGATTACACCGATGGCGAGCGCTATCCCCATCAGTTGCTTGACGCCGAAAAACGTTTGCGGGTAGGTGCGGGCATCAACACACACGACTACCGCGAGCGCATTCCCGCACTGCTGGACGCCGGCACGGACGCGCTGTGCCTGGACTCATCGGACGGCTACAGCGAGTGGCAGGCCCGCGCGCTCGACTGGGTCAAAACCCGTTATCCCGATGTGGTGATCGGAGCGGGCAACGTCGTGGACGGGCGTGCATTCGAGTACCTGGCCGATGCCGGGGCGGACTTCGTCAAGGTCGGCGTTGGTGGGGGATCGATCTGCATCACCCGTGACCAGAAGGGAATCGGCCGCGGTCAAGCCAGCGCAGTCCTCGACGTCGCGGCAATCCGGGATGCCTACGCACAACGCACCGGCCAATACGTGCCCGTGTGCTCCGACGGCGGCCTGCAGGAGGACTATCACGTGGCGCTCGCCTTGGCCATGGGCGCGGACTTCGTCATGATGGGCCGCTACTTCGCCCGCTTCGATCAGGCGCCCGGAGCGAAAGTGGCCACGGCCGACGGCTACGTCAAAGAATATTGGGGTGAGGGCTCCTACCGAGCCCGCAATTGGCAGCGCTATGAACAGCCCGGTACCGGACTGACCTTCGAAGAAGGTGTCGACGGCTACGTGCCCTACGCCGGCGATCTCAACGAAGGCCTCGCAGCGACAATCGCCAAGGTGAAAGCCACCATGACATCTTGCGGCGCAACCACACTCCGACGATTCCACGACAGCGCCCGGTTGACCCTCGTCTCCGACCAGAGTTTCCAAGAAGCGCACGCCAGCGTAGAGATCCGCTCGGCGTTTGACTGACGTCAATGTCCGTTTCCAGTGGCGATCCAGACGAGGCGAGTCGCCAATTGAGCCATTGAGGATTGGAAGTCTCAATCTCGGGGAATACCGCTACGACAGCCGAGAGGGAGGCAAACATCACCATGAGATTGACAGCTGACACGAGCATCCGCCCGCAATCGCGAGCATCGTGGCGTAGGCACTCGGCCTGGATCGGCCTCATCGCCAGTGTCGCGGTACTTCCTCTCGCCACGGGATGCGGCACCGACGAAGGCAGCAAAACGACGACCACCAACTCGACGACCACGACAGTGACGACGCCGACTTCGACCACGTCACCGACAACCACGTCACCCGGCACCGCCCCAGGTGGGGCCACTGGTGGCGGCGGGCCAGAAGGTGGCGGCGGTTCAATCCCGGGCGGACCAACCGGCAGCGGGGGACCCGGTGGCGGAGGCGGCAGCATTCCCGGCGGGCCGACGGGCGCCGGCGGCCCCGGAGGCGGCGGTGGCTCAATTCCGGGCGGACCGACCGGCGCTGGGGGACCCGGTGGCGGAGGCGGCAGCATTCCCGGCGGGCCGTCCGGCGGCGGTGGCCCCGGCGGCGGTGGAGGTTGTGTGCCCGGCGTGGGTTGCGTCTCGGTTCCTTGATCCGAGGTCGTCAACGGGTGTCCGCGCAACCAGCGGCGGCATAAGGACGCGGTCACGGTACGCGAGCAGCGCTCACGTACCGTGACTCACGCGTCTGGTTGACGAAACTCGTTGGTGTCGCTTGCTTTTCGTTCTTCCGGATCGACCTGTTGGGCGCCAAGATCGCGTCGCTGTATGTGACCAGCGCTGCTGACGAGTGAGTTTGGCGGAACATCCGTTGCCACGACCGCTCCCGCGGCAACGACCGATCCCGAGCCGATCGTGACGCCAGGAGCGATGGTCGCGTTGGCCCCGATCCACACATTCGTCCCGACATCAATCGGGGAGACCGTGATGCCGTCGAACCGGGCCGCCGGTTCCACGGGATGGCCGGCGGTGCAGAGCGTGACCCCTGGCCCGATCATGGTGCGGTCACCGATTGTGATACCCCCGAGGTCATAAAACGAGCAATTCTGGTTGACGAATACCCGGTCGCCCAGACGCACGTTGAGGCCATAGTCGCAATAAAACGGCGGATAGATCGTGGTGGTCTCAGGCAGCGACTGTCCCATGATTTCCTTCAGCAACGAATTGCGACCATCCACGTCCGAGTGCCGTAGAACGTTCAGCTGCGACGTCAGGTCCATCACAAGCTGAACCCTTTCCACCACGTGGCGCGATTCGTCGGTACCTCTGGGGATCAGCCGCGCCGAGTTCTTCTTCATTTCTCGATCCTGGCATCGGCGCAGGCATCTCGTATGGCGACGCGCCTCACTGCCAACTTGGCAACGCGGTTCGGTGGTGATCGGCGGAAAGCACTACACGGCAACCGAAACCAATGACAGGACTGGTCGCTCGGCGCGAACGCTCACGTTAATGGCTCAGGCGTGAAGGTGACGTCGACTCCACCTACGGTCATCGTCACCTGACCTTCGATCACCATCACCTGTGCCGAGACCCGTCGCTCGACACTCTGCGCCAGTTGCTGCACCGATGCGTGCGGTATCTGCACCACCGACAGGTTCGGCAGCCCTGCCACTTTGGGACCGACGGTGCGCCACCAGGTCGCCACGCCAGCGGCGAACGGGAAGAGCAGCACCTGTTCGGCCTGGCTGGCCGCCTTACCCAAGACCCGTTCGTCGGGCTGGCCGACGTTGATCCACTCCAGAATGCGGCCGGTGTAGTCGGCGAGCCGCAAGTCTGGTACGCCAGGGGTCGAGAGGCCGGCCCCGAACACCAACTCTCCGTCGACCTCGCTGAGTCGGTGCGCGCGCAGCCCAAATGCCAACAGCCGCACCACCATCCGCTCGTCGGTCTCACTGGGATGACGGGCCACGGTCAGCGCGTGATCGGCGTAGTAACCGTGATCGACATCGGAGACGCCGAGTTCGACTTTGAAGACTGTTGCAGAAAGGGCCACGCCATAGTGTCCACCCAGGTGGCGCCCGTCGAGCAGCGGGACCGCAATGCATGGCCGGACTGCCCCGCCGACCGACCGGAGACAACGCGGACTGTGAATTCGCTACAGGGGAGAGGCGCGACCTGGCGCGTCTACGTGGGCTTCTTTGCCGGGCCTAGCCCACTGGAGGTTGTGAGCCCGACGGTCCGTACGGGCCGTTCTGACTATTCCCCCCGCCCGAGGCACCGCCGCCGCCACTGCCGCCGGCCTGCTCGGGCGGCGTGGCGATGACATTGGCGTTTCCCGGCGACTGGCAAACGGTGGCACTGCCTTCGTCCGCACACGGGGCGGACCCCCCGTCTGCGTTCGCACCCGGCGCAAGTACCACCGCGGCGGTCGCGCCAGCGACGGCGATCATCGACGTGAGCGAGATGTTCGACAACATAAGTTCTCCTGTGGTGGCTGCGCCTACGTGCCGCAAGGGGGCCGATCCAAAATGTTCGGGCCCGCCTCGGAGCGGTCAGAGCTCTGCGGCTTTCTCCTATGGGTTGGCTACCCGTGCCCGACCGACGACAAACGTGGCGTCGACGAGTGCGTTCGCGATTCATCTTGGTGCAGACGCAGTCCCTTACTGCTCACCCCGCAATATTCGGTTCCGGCGTATTCCTGTCGCCGGCGACACGTGGGTCAGCCATGGCGGATCGCACGATGGGTGAAGGTGGGCGCCGTGCCAGGGTTGAGGCGAGACGGGGTTAGCTCGCTGGAGGGGAAGAACTGCAGGAATCGTGAATCCCGCTGTGAGACTTCGGCGATGGTCTTCTCAATGACGAGGGAATTGTACTGCTCGTAAGTGGTCTCGATGGTGTTTGCGTTGAGTACGACCTCGTGTCCCCACGACCGTGCCGAGCGCGCGAGGCCGGGAATGCGAGAGTGTTCGGGAGTGAGACATTCGCTAGCGATGGCATTTTCGCTGATGGCCCAGATCCCGTTGTCCGTGTTGAGGATCAAGGTCTGGTTACCCATCGCGTGGCCGGGAGTGGAGATCAGCGCGACGCCGGGCCCGAGAAGCACGCTGCCGTCCAACGGCTGGATCTTCTCCGGAGGCACGTCGACGAACGTGGTGGGCTGATACCAGGGTCGCTGGAACGGATGTAGGTCGGCCATCGCGTTCAGCTCGTCGCGCTGGGCGAGCAACTTGGCGTTGGGAAAGGCGGCCTTCACCGGCGCTCGCGGACTGATGTCGGGTTGGGGTCGTGAGGTGCCCAGCCAGCGCCGGACATCCTGCGTGTGGAGATGGTCGAATGCGATGTAATCAACTTCGGTTGGACAGACACCCGCGGCCATGCAGGCGGTCAAGACATCGGTGTGCTCGTGTACGAACAGGCCGCGTAGCGGACCAGGTGACAACCGCTGCAACTCGGCGAAATACGGTGTGTTCGCATCGAGTTGATGATCGCTCGGCTCGAACAACAGGGTGCGGCGCGCGCCATCGCTGTCTGTCCAGCGGATGATCAGCATTCTGTTGGTGATGGTGACGAAAGGTGTCGGGCTAGCAGCGGCCCGGAACAAGCCATATCGGGTCGGGTAAGGCAGCGAGATCAGATCGTGGGTTCGGACCGAATCCGGTTGGCCCGTTGCGGCGAATTGACGCCGGAAGTCCAGGGCTGCGGTGCGGCAGGCGCGTAGGCGAGCACCGTAGCCGCCGGGGGTGGTCAGTGCTTGGTCAAAGGTGTCGATGCGGGGAAATGACGCAGTCTGTTCCGGTCGCGGAATAGCAACCGGTGCGGTGGTAAGACGTTCGGCGATACCCACGGTGGTCACAGCGTCCGAGGCCGAAGGCGAGTCATCGTAAACAGAGGAGTCAAGGGGCGCAAGGGGATCGGGGGCATCCATCCGCTTGCCAAATCGACCCGGTGCAACCGCGCCTCGGTGACTCGTCCAATGCCCATCTGGTCGATCGGGTCGCGTTCGGACCCGTGGACTTCGAGCGAGAAGTCGTCGATGCGCCGGACCTCGATCACCCGTTCGCGGGGTGTGAATGCCACCACCCAGGAAGGGAAGACTCCCGCAAGCCCGGTGACGTTGCGGTGCGGGCGAGCCAGGATGGGAGGCGGATCGGCCATGACCTCGCCGAGATGCCCGCTCATGGTGAGTAGTTTGTGACCGCGTCTGGCGGCTACAGCGCTGATCTCAGTGTCGGTGAGCGTCCAATTGATGTCGCCCATCTTCTTCGGATAGCCGAGTAACTCCCGACCGAGGATCAATGCGACATCGTCATCAAGAATCATCCACGGGCAGTGAATTCCTGTGCCCTGCATGGTCTTGACGTGTACGAATAGCCCGGCCTCGTGGTAAATCGAGCCGTAGTTGCAGTCCGGGAACCACGCCACGAACAAGTCAGCGCGGGCCGGGTCGGCGAGCCGGACTCCTGCGGGCAGCCACCGCTGCATCTGCTCGGGATCGATCTCGACGGTCGCGCTGAAATAGTGGGCGTCGCGGTAGAGGCTGCGGCGCGGATCGGCGAGCGTCCATGCACGCCCCACGTCACCCACGAACGAGCGACCGGACGTTCGGGGGACTGGTTCGAAGCTCATGTCACTTCACCTTTCGGTAAACGGTGCGCAGGATCGGACCGATCAATCCGCGCGGTGTGTATTGACCACCGATGGTCTGCAGCTTGGCGAACGAACCCGGCACCACGCGACGGCGACCGGCGCCCATGCCCGCAATTGCCGCGGCTGCGGCCTGTTCGGCAGACACCCACAGCGGGCCAGGCACCATTCGCTCGAGGTTCGGCGCTTGTGCTGCCTCGGCGTACTCGGTGCGTACCGGACCCGGCGCAAGCAACGTGCATTGCACACCAGTGCCGGCGAGTTCACCGTGCAGCGATTCGGCGAGGGTGTTGGCGAACGCCTTGGTGGCGGCGTAAGTGGCATTGTGCGGACCCGGCTGGTTGCCGGCGGTAGATCCGGTTATCAGGATTGCCCCGGTGTTGCGTTTGATCATGCCCGGCAGGACCGCCATGGTGAGTTCGTGCACTGCCACGGCGTTCAGCTCTACTTGCTCGCGCTCGCGTGCGGGATTCGACCGGGCCAACTCGCCATATGTGGCGAAACCGGCGTTGTTGCAGAGCACTGCGATATCGCGATCGGCCAGTTCGTCGCACAGTCGGTCGCGCGCATCACCATCCGACAGATCGACCGCGCGGACCTCGACCTCGATCGAATGCCGTGCCATCAGCCGGTCGGCCAATTCGCGCAATCGGTCCTCGCGGCGCGCCACCAGAATCAACGGATATCCGCGCCAGGCAAGAGCGTTCGCCAGCGCGGCGCCGATACCGGAGGAGGCACCGGTGACCACGGCGCGGGTACCCGGACTGGGAGTGGGCAGACTCATGGAAATTCTCCTTTGATCAGAATTGCGTGAGCGCGTGCGCAGTCACAGTGGAACCGGCGGCGAGCAGAGTGCGGACCACGCCCGGACCGCTGACTTGCGTGGCGCCCCGGGCTATCCGCCTGAAATGCGCGGCGTGCCAAGCCAGCTGCAAGTAGGAGTTGACGGGCACGGCTTCGGGGATCGGGATCCGTGGCGCGGTGGGTAGTGTGACTGGTTCCCGGCAGCCGGTCAGCAGTCCGGTGGCGACGTCAGGGCGGATCGCGAACGGCCGGCCCAGACCGATGACGTCGACCGTGCCGTCACGCAGCATCCTGTTCATGAAGCTGAGGGTCCGCATACCGCCCGTGAGCATCACCGGCATGGTGGATCGGGACCGCAGTGCCTCGGCATACCGCAGGAAATATGCCTCCGGTGACCGATTGGGGTTGACCACAACACCGGTCATGGCGGGGGCCTCGTAGTTGCCTCCCGATATCTCGAGCAAGTCGATACCGGCTTGTTCAAGCGAAAGCGCAATATCGAGGGATTCGCGCTCTTCGAGCCCGCCGCGCTGAAAGTCCGCCGAGTTGAGCTTCACCGACAGAATCGCGTTGCGGCCGATGGCTTTCCGAACGTTGGCGACGACCTCCAACAACAGACGCCGGCGGTTCTCAGCGTTACCGCCATAACGGTCATCGCGCTGGTTGGCGATAGGGGAGAGGAACTGTGAAAGCAGGTAGCCGTGCGCGGCATGCACTTGTACACCCGAAAAGCCTCCGGCCACAGCGAGTTCAGCTGTTCGAGCGAAGCGCCGCCGAACATCGGCGATGTCGTCGAGCGACAACGCGCGTGGCTTGCGCAGGTTGAACCCGACTGCCTGTGGCCGCAACGCCGAGGGCCCAACCGGGCGCCGGTGCAGCGGGCCCACCGCGACTCGACCGGGGTGGTTGATCTGCATGACCATCACGGCACCCTCACGCGAACCGGCACGCGTCCAGTTGCCGATCGCCTCGAGGTGCCTGTCGTCCTCGACGGTGACATTGCGGGGTTCGACGTAGGCACGGCGATCGATCATGACGTTGCCGGTGACAAGAAGGCCCGCGCCGCCCTGGCCCCAGGCACTGTAGAGGCGGATCAGCGTTTGGCTGGGGCTGCCGTCGGTGTGGGCGAGTTGTTCGCTCATCGCCGCTTTGGCGATCCGGTTCGGCAGCGTCACGCCACACGGAAGCGTCAACGGGCTGCCCACTGCAACCACGCGGGACGCATTGCTGTTCGTCATGACAAGACTCCTGTTCTCTGGCAATCGAATTGAGGATCGGATTGGTCCGCGAGCGCGACGACGCGCGGGGATGGTGCTGTTGCAGACAGAGTGCGAGATGCCAGCGAGCGCACGGTTTTCGACCGGGCCATCATGCGCACCAGCCATGTACCGCGCAGCATTTCCCATCGCAGCTCCGGACCGCCGGCGAGGATCTCGCTCGACGGCTTCGCGACGTGCCCGTAAAGGTCACCCACCGGGGTTCCCATTCGAGACTGCAGCATTGCGGCCTCGGCGAGCAACCGGGAACTGTTCATCAGCAGTCGGCCTGCCCCCGAACGTGGGGCGACCAAGCCGGCGAAATGTAGATTTGCCAAGCCCGGCGCAAAGGTGTGCGCGATCAGGCGCGGTTGGCCGTTCTCCCACGTGAGCAGTCCGTCGCGCAGGAAGGGGAAGGTGGTTTTGAAGCCCGTCGCCCAAACGATGGTGTCGTACTCGCAGCTGCTGCCATCGGTGAAATGGACCGTGTGCCCCTCGAAGCGGTCGATTTCCGGGCGGACCGTGATCCGGCCGTGTTTGAGGAAGTACGGCAGCTGCTGGTTCACAACCAGGTCCTGGTCGAAGATCCGGTGTTTCGGCTTCTCCAGACCGAAACTACCGAATCTGCCCATCCCGAGCGCAACGATGGCGCGAAATACCGCCTCTTGCAATACTTTCGGAACCGGGACCGATCCGCGGTCGAACGCGCCGCTGGGTATGCCGAAGACATATTTCGGGATGAACCAGTAGCTGCGGCGCAGTGAAATCTCTGAGTTCCCGAACGTCAGCGCTGCCTCGACGGCCAGATCGCAGCCGGAGTTCCCAGCACCCACGACAAGCACCCGCGGGCCGGCGAGATCAGCGGGCCGCTTGTAGTTTTTGGAATGGATTTGCCGGCCGCTGAATTCCCCCGGATACGCGGGAACGTTCACATCCCAATAGTGCCCGTTGGCCACCACGACCCCCGCATACTCACGCACGTCGCCGTCGGCGAACTCGACACGCCACCCGGCCAGCCCCGAGTCGTCCAGTGGCGCCACGCGGGTGACAAGAGCGCCAAACTCGATACGCCGCTCCAGGCCGAACTCGCGCGCGAAGGACCGTAGATACTCGCGCATTTGCGCCGCACTCGGAAAATCCGGGTAAGCCGCCGGCATCGGGTAGTCGGGATACTCAGTGACACTCTTCGAGCTGATCAGATACGTCGAGTCGTACACCCCGTGTGACCAGTTGCCGCCGATCGCGTCGGTTGCCTCGACCTGGTCGTAGTCCAGCCCTAGATCCGTGTACGCCTTCGCCACGGCGAGGCCGGTGTATCCGGCTCCGATGATGCAATACCGACGCGGCATGCGCCCTCCTTTGAATCTACACTCAATGTAGCTACAGTGACTGTAGTATTTACAGGTCAGTGCTTCATGTCAAGGCGGGTCGCGATGCAGGAGAGGGGTCGGCCGTTATGGTTGGACGGATGGGCCGCACGTACGCACCGCGAATGGCGCCGGAACTCCGCCGTGAACAAGTCCTCGATGCGACGTTGGACGTCATCGTGAAAGACGGCGTGCACAAGGTCTCGATCGATACCGTGGCCAAGGAGGCCGGCGTCAGCCGTCCAGTCATCTACGGACTGTTCGAAGATTCCAAGCAATTGCTACGTGCATGCCTCGATCGAGAGGAAGCCGCTGCACTTGCCCAGCTGGCCGAAGCTGTGCCGAGGACACCTACCGACGACCCGGCCAAAGCCGTGTCCGAATGCCTCGCAACCTTTCTCGCCGCCGTGCACGATGCCCCGAACCGGTGGCGAGCGATCTTCATGCTGGCCGACAGCAGCACGCCAGCCTTCCGGCGACGCCTCGAGAGCGGTCGGCAGGCCATGATTGCGGCACTGACGACATTCGTACGCTCGAGCACGCCAGTCAAACGGCACGGCGACGTCGATGTGGAACTCACCGCCCGCACCATCTACGCACTCTTCTGGGACGCTGGCCGGCTCGTGCTTGCCGAACCCGATGATTTTCCGCCCCAACGAATTAGCCGCCACGCAGAGACCGTTTTCCGTACGTTGCCGGCCTTTACCAACAGGTGAATCAACCGGTCACGAGGGAGAGGCGCCGGCACTGAATTGCAGCACAGCGCGTAGGTCGGGCTCTGCAGGCCGATTGGAATGAGCAAAAACGGTCGATGCATCAGATGCAGCAACCGGAGACCGATCGAAACCCGGGAATCAGTATTCGGAACTTGTTGCGCCAGCGCAATTAATAGCGATGGCGCGCCCGAAAGAAACCGCGTCGAAACATGCTGCAGTGCAACATTTCATCTGATGAAAACGGGTAACCCGGGGTTTCCGATCTGGGTGCGCTCCAGTTATTGGCGAGAGCTTCAGCGGTGCGACTCCGCCGTATTCCTCTAGAGCCACGCCCGAGCTGTCCATCACGACGTACCGCGGGAGAGCGGGGCCCGCTCAACGCGACTCCGACTCGTCAGTATCAGAGCTGCCTCGTTGTAGGGGAACAATCGATAGATAAGTCGGGGTGCCGGTGTGATGAGGGGTACGGCCTCGCTCTTGCTGACCACCCGCGGACTCCCAACTGCGACACCTTTGCCCCTTCGGTGCAGCACTGTCGGACCGCCGGCCAAAACGTTTTGAAGCCAGTCCGATTCAGGTCCGTAGCCAATGAGAATGGCGAAGCCATCGCGGGTCTTGAATACCAACAGGGGCGTTCGATAGCGCCGTCCTGACTTCCGTCCGGTGTGCTCAAGCGTGCCCAGGCAAGGGAGCCACGGGGTCACCGAGCGGGCCACCGGATTGGTGATGCGGCGGTTGAATTGTGCGACAGCACGAGGCACCCGCATGAGATTCCTTTCTCAACGATGTTCAAGTGGCCGGCCGGTACGCGGCGATCGCACTAGGCCCGGGCGCGACCGCCATACCGTCGGAGTGTGGCGGTGTGCCGGTGAGCAGTCACATCTGTCACCGTCTCACGGCAAGTACACCAACCGGCCCAGAACGGTGGCACTGACAGCGGTACTGAGAGGCACTGCCTTGATCGAAGCGGGCGTGGCCACGCTGCGTTGCACAAACATGTTGCAGCAGAGGGTTTCGCCTCATGAAGACGACGGGGGTTTAACTGACATAATGTACCTTATCGGCGTTTAGCTTTAGCCTGGTCCGCCGTCGCCGGCGACGGACTCACACGCACTGCGTTGCCCCATCTGGAATCTGCTGGCCGCGGTCCGGATATGCACGCCCCTGAGCGGCGTGGCGTCGACTCCGGTCCCGACCGCCGATAAACGCATGAGCCGCCGCGCAGGTGCCGATCCGGGACGTGTGTGACAGTTGCCGGATGGATCAGCCGACGTGCCGGGGTTCCTCTCCGGCAGGCATCGGCCACGACACCCCTACGACCTCACCCCCGAAGCGATTATTCGTCACGTGACGTTATGGGTGGTATGTGGCTGGACGGCAAGGATTGGCGAACGACGCTCCCTCGCAGCATGTTTGGCCCCAAGTGGTCGGCGACGCGATCGTCAGGCGTGGTCGGCCTGGCACCCGACCGCCGCATCGCGCGTCTCGGACACACCGCAGCAGGTTGCCCGACGACATCTACCGGCATTGTCGGCAACGAACCGTCGCACTGGCGAATTCCTGACCGCCTGTCGCCACCAACCGGCTTATCGTGCCGTAAATCCGCGGCTGCAATTGACGCAATTAATGCCTTATTATCGAATGGCGATTCACCATATTCACCTAGTGGAATTCATCGATTGCACATAAGATCAACATACGCGGTCTTATACCGAACGAGATTTCCCACGTTTCCAGTCGGGCCTCGCTGCACCCAAGAATGTTTGACAGCGGTGCCCGGCCGCACTGCAGTCACCGTGCATTGCTCGATGGGCGCGTTACCGACCTTGTTGAGTATCGGCCGCACCCCTCGGGCTTCCAAGTCACTGATCGTCTCCTGCGCCGATGCCTGCACTTCAGAAGCGGCCATTGACGGTGCCGACGTGCCCACGCTCAGCACGGTCGCGACGAACGCAACCACAACGCTCTTGAAAATCCTGCCGCTCAGCAAGGCAATTTCCCTTCGATATTAAATCCTGTTTGCAGTGTTATCTGTATTCCAATTCTAGCCAGGATCGAACGCGCGTCGAGATATTCATATCCGACGCATAATGATCTGCATGCCAATTTCATAATTGACTCATATTCATTTCAGAAATTGCCAGTTCACGGCGTATGAATCACTTGGTCATGCCACCAGCACGTGCCAACAAAGTCGCCCGGCTGGATCCGGGTACGAGCCCGCCAGGCACGCTGCCGGCGGACTGACCGGCGCAGTTGCTGACGCTCCGCGCATGTCTGAGTTCGACGTCACGGCATCGGAATCCGGGGCGGCGCCGGAATGGGAGGCGGTGACGGGATAGCGGGTGGTGACGGAATAGCGGGCGGCGCGGGCATTGCCGGCGGCGCGGGGACCATCGGCCCGCCTGTCTCAGGCGCAGGCATCTGCGGTGCAGGCGATTCGGTGGCCGGTGCCGACGAGTCCGCCGTCGGAGCACCGGACGTCGGAACCACTGTGACCGTCGATGTTTCGGTGGGCGATGTCGTCGTCGTGGTCACCGACGTCGTCGACTTGTCGTTCGATGCTTTGTCGCCACATGCAGCAAGGCTGAACACTGCCAGCACCAATGCGCCGGCACATACTGTGAGCCGACCTGGGTTCAGCGGATTCGGGTGGGTAGCCATGGTCCAATCGCTTTCTTCCGGCAATGTCGTGGCCGGCAGATACCCGTATCCAACCAGCGCAAACGTGTTGGTACGCAGCCGCTGCCCGCATGCAAGCTCGGCGTTCGGCATCGTGCTGTGGGCGGTGTGCGATACCTACCCCGGGCGGTCAACGCCCGCGTCGAAATCTCCGACCGCCGCACGATCCGTCGAGGCCTCATCGTTCATACGCTGATGAAAACAAAGTGCCACAGGGTGTTTCGTAGTCACTCCCGACGAACATCCGGCGCCATCCGCGAGAGCGAGAACGCTCATGCCCAGTACATCTCACTTGCCGAGCGCAGCCGGCCGACAGTGGGCGGCAATCACGCTGACCGCCGCGGCGGTTGTCACGGCCGCGACCCCGGCCGCTGCCTCCCCCGTACATCGGATGTTCCTGTTGCCCAACATGCATACCTGTGACTTCCAGCTGGTGACATCGCCATTGGGTCGGGCAGGTGCAAAGTCGTTCGCCGAGATCAGCTCCGACGGACAGGCAGTCGTTGCGCACATCGACATGACGAACGGTGCGGACCGCGCGCGGTATGTCGTGCGGATGATTCCCGCTCCGCATGCGCGACTCGGCTGCCTGGCCGGCGACCGTGGCATCACCACCGGAACACTCGACACCG
>Ga0265327_10001615_pt1 | contig 27277 bp, 19 predicted proteins | sample 41621metaG_FD_202089 | JGI IMG/M metagenome (GOLD analysis project Ga0265327, IMG submission 202089) | Rhizosphere microbial communities from Carex aquatilis grown in University of Washington, Seatle, WA, United States - 4-16-21 metaG | ecosystem: Host-associated > Plants > Roots > Rhizosphere...
GACTCGTCCTCGCCCGAGCCGATGCCGGTGCCGATGGCGGTGATGAGCGTGCGGATTTCCTCGTTGTTGAGGACCTTGTCGAGCTGGGCCTTCTCGGAGTTGATGAGCTTGCCGCGGAGCGGGAGGATGGCCTGGTAGCGGCGGTCGCGGCCCTGCTTGGCGGAGCCGCCGGCCGAGTCGCCCTCGACAATGTAGATCTCGCACAGGGCGGGATCCTTCTCGGAGCAGTCGGCCAGCTTGCCGGGCAGGCCGCCGCCGGAGAGGGCGCCCTTGCGGATGGTCTCGCGGGCCTTGCGGGCCGCCTCGCGGGCGCGGGCGGAAAGGAGGGTCTTGTCGATGATGCGCTTGGCGATGGCCGTTTCCTTCTCGAAGAAGAACTTCAGCTTCTCCCCGACGATCTTCTGGACGATGCCGTCGACCTCGGAGTTGGACAGCTTGGTCTTGGTCTGGCCCTCGAAGCGCGGCTCGGGCACCTTGACGGAGATGACCGCGACGAGGCCCTCGCGGACGTCGTCGCCGGTGATGGACGGGTCCTTTTCCTTGATGAGGTTGTTGGCCTTGGCGAAATTGTTGATGACGCGGGTCAGGGCCGTGCGGAAGCCGGAGAGGTGGGTGCCGCCCTCGATGTTGTAGATCGAGTTGGCGTAGGCGTAGACCTGCTCGCCGTAGGTGTCATTATACTGGATGCAGACATCGACGACGATGTCGGGCAGCGTCGCGTTGGTCTCGTTGGGGGCGTGGTCGGAGAACGTGATCGGCTTCGGATGGAGCACATTCTTGTTGTTGTTCAGGAAGCGGACGAACTCGGCGATGCCGTCCTTGAACAGGAAGTTCTCCTTCTTCTGCGAGCGCTCGTCGTCGAGATCGATGGAGAGGCCGGGGTTGAGGAAGGCGAGCTCGCGCAGGCGCTTGGCGAGGATGTCGTAGACGAATTCGCGCGTCGCCTTGAAGATCTCGGGGTCGGGCTTGAAGGTGATCTTGGTGCCGGTCTTCTTCGTTTCGCCGACGACCTCCATTTTCTGCGTGGTTTTGCCCTGGGCAAAACGCATGTGGTAAACCTTGCCGCCGCGGCGGACCTCGGCCTCGAACCACTCGGAGACGGCGTTCACGCACTTGGCCCCGACGCCGTGGAGGCCGCCCGAGACCTGGTACGCGCCCTTGCCGAATTTGCCGCCGGCATGGAGATTCGTGAGCACCAGCTCGAGCGCGGGAATCTTGTAGATCGGGTGGAGGTCGACGGGGATGCCGCGGCCGTTGTCCTCGATCGAGCACGAGCCGTCGAGGTGCACGCTCACTCCGATCTTCGTGGCAAAACCGGCGAGGCACTCGTCGACGGAGTTGTCGACCACCTCGAACACGCAATGATGCAAACCCCGCTCGGCGGTGTCGCCGATGTACATGTCCGGGCGCCGGCGCACCCCCTCGAGCCCCTCGAGCTTCTGGATCTTGGACGCGTCGTATTGGGCGGCGGCGGCGTCAGTTTTTGCTTGGGATTTCGCTTCTTCGGAGTCGGGCATTTAGGGCAGAAATGGAATGAAAAAACGTCGCGGAAAACAGGACGGTCGACAATGTTTTTCGCTGCATTTTCCGGGTTATTTTCGCGTTCAAAACACCTCGTATAACTAATTGGCAGGCAACATTTAGCGAACGCGTTTTCCCATTGCTTTTTCGACTCGGTTTGGAAATCGCCGCGGAGCGACGTTGGGGCGTGAATCCGGCCGGAAAAATGGACCGCGGCGGGGCCGGAAAGTTTCATTTGACCGCGGTTTTTCCGGGCCGCAGTGTCGCCGAATGGTTGTTATCAAACTGGACAAGTTGCTCGCCTTGCAGGAATGCGACCTGAAGCGCGAGTCGCTGGAGCAACAGTTGAAGGCCGTGCCCCGCGAGTTGGCCGCCGTCGAGGCGAAGATCGCCGCCGAAAGGCTGGCCATCGAGGTGGCCAAGAGCGAATGGCGCGAGCTGGAGTCGAAGAAGAAGCTGCTCGAAACAGAGATCAAGAGCGCCGAGGAGCAGGTGGCCAAGTACAAGACCCAGCAGATGCAGGTCCGGAAGAACGACGAGTACCAGGCGCTGACGCATGAAATCGAGACCACCAGCGGGCAGATCGGCACGCTCGAGGAGAGCGAGATCAAGGTGATGTTTTCGATCGACGAGGCGCGGCGCCGTTTCCAGGCCGCCGAGTCCGTGCTCAAGACCAACATTTCCGGCCATGAGGAGAAAATCCGCGCGCTGCGCGAGCGCGAGACCCAGTTGCAGGCCGAGCACGCCGCGGCCGTGGTGGCCGTGGCGGCCGCCCGGCCGGCGGTGCCGGAGGACCAGGCGAGAATCTACGACCGGCTGGCGAAAAAGCCGGGGCTGCCGGTGGTCGTGCCCGTAAGCGGCGGCCGCTGTGGTGGTTGCCATCTCAAGGTGCCGACCCACATCGAGGTGCTGGCCCGCAGCGGGGCGGAAATTGCTACTTGCGACCAGTGCGGACGGGTGGTCTATTGGGCGTCCTAGTTTCGGAGCCAGACCTTCGCTCTGAGTTCTTTGAACCCGGAGAGGAAAGTCCGGACACCACAGGGCAGGATTCCGTGTGAAAGCACGGGCGTGACGCGTCAAGGCGTCGCGACGGAAAGTGTCACAGAAAATATACCGCCGTATTGAGATTTCAGATCTCCGATTTGAGATCTCAGAGCGGCAAGGGTGAAAAGGTGGGGTAAGAGCCCACCGCGCCGGAAGCAATGACGGCGGCACGAAAAACCCAATCCGGTGCAAGGCAACATAGGCGGCTGGGCGGCCCGTTCGATAGCCGCGGGTATGCCGCACCCCTTCGAGGTCCTTCGGGACCGGAGAGGGGCGTTTTCGCGCAAGCGAAGGCGAGAGAAATGAAGGTCACCCCGGTTAATTCCCGGGGGACAGAATCCGGCTTACCGGCTTCGATCCTAGACCATATGCGGGGCGCGCTGCGACGAGCGGCGCGCCCCGCGCCATTTTGGGAGCACGAGAAGGGCGCGGCGGCCGGCCGCGAGGTGGTGGTTGTAGCCGGCCTCGGTGAGGCCGGTCCGGGGTCACTGACCCCGGCTACATCTCAAAACGATACGGCGCCGGAGGGAGAAAGCGCTTGACTCACCCCCCCGATTTTGGGTGTTTCGCCCCTCGCACTCTTCCCAACGCCATGGCCAATACCAAGTCCGCAATCAAAGCCGCCCGCAAGTCCCTCCGGAACGCCGCGCGCAACCAGACCGTCAAGACCCGCCTCAAGACGCTCGCCAAGAGCGTCCAGAAGGCCGCTGCCGCCGGCGACGCCGAGGCCGCCCGCGCCACCGCGATCGCCTTCTCGTCCGCGCTCGACCGGGCCGTCAAGAGCCACGTCATCCACTCGAACACGGCCTCGCACCACAAGTCCCGCATCGCGAAGCACATTTTCGCCGCCAAGAAATAAGGCCGCGGCCCTCCGGTTATTTCCCGCCCCGCGCGCGCGTGCCGCCGCGGGGCTTTTTGTTGGCGGTCATTCGCGCCCGACCCGCTGAAACAGATTGAGCCGGCGCGGGAACTCCGCGTTCATTCCCGGAACGCGGCATGACACCTCGCCTGCATCTCCTCCCTTGGAGTAAACCGCTTCTGGCGCAAGCGGTGGAGTTTCTCGCGGGGGATTGGACGGGCGACGGTCCGCTGGATCTTTCGGACCAGGTCGTCGTAGTCCCCACCCGCCAGTCGGGGCGCCGGTTGCGCGAGGCACTGGCGGCGCACGCCGCCGCCCGGGACCAGGCCGTCCTTTCGCCCCGCGTGGTCCTGCCGGAAACACTCGCGACTTTGGGCGCGCGGTCCGCCGGTCGGGCGTCGCGGCTCGCGAGCCAGCTCGCCTGGATCGGGGTACTGCAACAGGCGTCGCTCGATGAGTTTCGCGCCGTGTTTCCGGTCGATCCGCCGGCGCGGGATTTCTCCTGGGCTCGTCGACTCGCCGGCCAGTTCATGCGCCTGCAGGCCGCCCTGGCAGAAAACGGGCTCCGGATGTCCGGGGTCAATCCGGCCGCGGGCGGGGATTTTCCCGAGAAGTTGCGCTGGACCCAGCTCGCCGCGCTGGAGGAGCGTTACGACCGCGAGTTGGCCGGGCGCGGTCTCCGCGACGCCCAGGCGGCCAAGCTGGCGTTCGCGTCCGCGCCCACGCGTCCATCGGGTCTGAAGAGGATCGTCATGATCGGCACGCCCGATCCCCTGCCGTTGGCGGGGCGTATTCTTGGGCAACACGCCGCGCACGTGCCGGTGGAAATCGTGGTCTGCGGTCCGCCGGACGAGCCGGTCGCTGCGCTCTTCGACGAACTCGGTCGCCCCCGACCGGGTCCCTGGGCGCAGCGCGTCCTCGATTGGCCGGACTTTGAACAGCGGGTTCGGCTGTGTCCCGACCCGGAGGCGCAGGCCGACCTGATCGTGTCGCTCGCGCGGAGCTATCCGGTACCGGAGGGACTCCTGGCGGTCGGCGTGGCCGATCCCGAGGTGCTGGCGCCGCTGGAAAACGAATTGGCGCGCGCCGGCGTGGCCGTGTTCAACCCGGAGGGACGCTCGCGCCAGCGCGACGGCCTGCAGGCAACCCTGGCGCTGCTGGCCGATTTTGCGCGCGACGACGCCTGGGCGACGGTGCTGGCCCTGTTGCATTGCGGCGATGTGCTGGACTGGCTGGAGACGCGGGCGGGCGCGGGGTTTTCCCGGGCGCGCCTGCTGACCGAGCTCGACCAGCTGCACGGGAGGCATCTGCCCCCGACGCTGGCGGTGGCGCGCGGGCATGCGAAGGCTTGGGCGATGCTGCCCGACGTGCTGGCGGCCCTGGCCGAACTGCGCTCGGTGCTGACGGCCGGTACTTTTCCCGGCAACGCCCTCGCTGCGCTCGGTCTGATCTTTGCCGGGCGGCGGGCGGTCGCCGGGACGCCGCTGGCAGATTCGGCGGCCGCCTGGCTGGAAGTGGCGGAGGAGGCGGCCGACGCGCTGGCGAAATTTTCCCCGCTGGGGCTCGCGGAGAGCTGGGAGCTCGCGCTCGGCGAGTTTGCCGAGAACACGGCGTTTGCCGAGAAGGCGGCCGGCGCGATCGAGTTGAACGGCTGGCTGGAGCTGCTCTGGGAGGATGCCCCGCATCTGGTCGTGGCCGGCTTCAATGACGGACGTGTTCCGGACGCGATTGTTGGCGACGTCTTCCTGCCGGAGGCGCTGCGGGTCCGGCTCGGCCTGAAGACCAATGCCATGCGGTTCGCGCGCGACGCCTACCTGCTGGCGGCGCTCCTGGCGCTGCGGTCCAGAGCGGGCCGCCTCGATCTCGTCGTCGGGAAGGTGTCTCTGGCGGGCGACCCGCTGCGGCCCTCGCGGCTGCTGCTGCGGTGCGCCGAGGAGCAACTGCCGGCGCGGGTGGAGTTTCTGTTCCGCCAGGTGGAGACCCAGCAGGCGAGCCTGCCGTGGACGCGGGCCTGGCGGCTCGAACCGCGCGTGGCGCCACCGCCGGCGAAGCTCGGGGTCACCGCGGTGCGCGACTACCTGGCCTGTCCCTTCCGCTTCTACCTCAAACACGTCCTCCACATGGAGCCGATCGATCCCGCGAAGGCGGAACTCGACGCGCGGGACTTCGGCACGCTGCTGCACGGCGCTTTGCAGAAGTTGGGGGACGACCCGGGCCTGCGGGTATGCGCCGACGAAGCGACTTTGCGCGACGCGCTGCTCACCGCGTTCGAGCGGATGGTGAGGGCAGACTATGGCGAGCTGCTGACGCTGCCACTGGTGGTGCAGTTCGAATCGGCGCGGCAGCGCCTGCGGCAGGCCGCCGCGGTCCAGGCGCGCGAGGCGGCTGCCGGCTGGCGCATCGAGCGGGTCGAACATTCGTTCCAGCTTGTGGTCGGCGGGCTGGCGGTGCGCGGAAAGATCGACCGGATCGACCGGCACGAGGACGGCCGGGTGCGGGTGCTCGATTACAAGTCCGCGGATTCGCCCGTGACGCCCGCGGCCGCGCATCTCGCGCGGGTGGGCACCGGGGGCGCGGCGGTGCCGGACTGGTCGCGGGTGGTCGTGGCCGGAAAGGAGCGGCGCTGGCAGGATTTGCAGCTGCCGCTATACCGGCGGGCGGTGGCCGTGGAATTTGGCGCTGCGGTCGAGTGCGGGTATTTCAACCTCCCGAAGGCGGCGGGTGAGACGGCGGTAATTCTTTGGGACGACCTGACTCCCGGCCTGCAGGCGTCGGCCGAGGAGTGTGCACGGCACGTCGCCACGGCGGTCGCGGCCGGCCGGTTCTGGCCGCCGTCCGAGGTGACGGCGCGCGACGACGGCGAGTGGGCGGCGTTGTTTCAACACGGCGCGGCGGCCAGCGTGGCGGGTGCCTGGGTCGGCGGAGGTGAACAATGAAGGCCCCGGGACATGTCATGATTCTCGCCTCGGCCGGTTCGGGCAAGACCCACGCGCTTACGAACCGCTTCGTGAGTCTGCTCGCGGCTGGCGCCGCCCCCGAGCGGATCGTCGCGTTGACCTTCACCCGCAAGGCGGCCGGGGAGTTTTTCGACGAGATCCTGTCGAAGCTGGCCCGCGCGGCGCGCGACCCGCGCCAGGCGGCCGGCCTGGCCGCGGAAGTCGAGGCGCCGGAGCTGAAGCCGGCGGATTTTCTGCGGCTGCTGCGGGTTGTCGTCGAGGCGATGCCGCGGCTGAGCTTGGGGACGCTCGACAGCTTCTTCGGCCGCATCGTCCGCAGTTTTCCGCTGGAGCTCGGGCTCGGCGGCGAGTTTGCGTTGCTGGAGGAAGCGGCGGCGCGGCAGGAGCGGCGGCGCGTGATGCAGCGACTGTTCAGCGCCGGCGGCGCGCCCGACGCTGCGCAGCGGGAATTTGTCGAGGGCTTCAAGCGCGCGACTTTCGGCGCCGAGGAAAAGAAGCTGGCGGGCTGGCTCGAGCATTATCTAGACGCACACGCCGAAATCTACCTGGACGCGCCGGGCCGCGAGGTGTGGGGCGATCCCGCGCGCATTTGGCCAGCGGGGACCGAATGGCTGGGTGCGGGGGTCGACCGGGCGGACGTCGCGCGTTCACTCCGCGCGGCCCTCCCGTGGGAGACTCTGACCGAGCGGCAGCGCGAGCGGCTGGAGGATTTCTTCGCCGAGCTTCCCGCCTGGCGGCCGGGTGCGCCGCTGCCGAAGCCGGTGGACTATCTGGTGCAGCACGCGCTGGATATCTGGGCGGACCTGCGCGCGGGTCGCGGCGAGCTCACGCTCGAGCGGAAGAAGGTGGCGTTGTCCACGGAGGCTGCGGGTGCGCTGGCCGCGGTGGTGCGGTCGATCGTCGGGTCCGAGCTGGTGCGCAAGCTGGAGATGACTCGCGGCCTGTTCGCGGTCCTGGAAGGCTACGAGTCGGTGTACCACGAGGCGGTGCGGCGGGGAGGCCGGCTGACCTTTTCGGAGGTGCAGCGACTGCTGTTGCCGGCGGCGGGCGCGCCGCTCCTCGCCGGGGTCGGCGCGGGCGAAGGACGCCTCCTCATCGACTGGCGTCTCGACGCGCAATTCGACCACTGGCTGCTGGACGAGTTTCAGGACACGAGCTTTGCGCAGTGGAGCATCCTGCGCAATTTGGTGGATGAGGCAGTCCAGGACGCGGAACAGCGGCGCAGTCTATTCTATGTGGGCGATGTGAAACAGGCGATCTTTGCCTGGCGCGAGGGGGATCCGCGACTGTTTCGCGAGATCTTCGACCACTACAACCGCGCGGCGCCCGGGGTGATCGCCGAGAAGCACCTCACGGACTCGTGGCGCTCCGGCCCGGCGGTGATCACGATGGTCAATGCGGTCTTTGGCGACGCCCGGGCCCTGGAGGCCCTGCTGCCGTCCGAGGCCGCGGCTCGCTGGTCGGGGGAGTGGCGCCCGCATACCAGCGCGAAGCCGGAGTTGGCCGGCTGGGCGGAATTGCGTCCGGCCGCGGACGAGGACGGGCGTTTTGCCGAGACGCTGCGAATCCTCCGCGAGGTCGAGCCGATCCGGCGGGGCCTGAGCGTGGCGGTGATTGTGCAGAAGAACGACACCGGCGCGCGGCTCGCCGATTTCCTCCGACGCGAGGGCGGGCTGCCCGCGGTCGCCGAAAGCGACCTGCATGTGGCGACCGACAACCCGCTCAGCTGCGGCCTGCTCGCCCTGCTGCGGGCGGCCGCGCACCCGGGCGACAAATTTGCCCAGGAGCACCTGGCCATGACTCCCCTGCGGCGCGCGTTGAAAGACGAGGGTATCGACGGGGCCGACGCCGTCACCGGACGTGTGCTGGCGATGCTGCAGGCCGACGGATTTGCGGCGACGATCGAGCACTGGTTGCGGGCCCTTGAGCCGCACCTGGCGCCGGCGGACGAGTTCAGCCGACTGCGGGGGCGCCAACTGGTGGAGGCGGCCGCGGAATTCGACGACAGCGGTCGGCGCGACGTGGCCGAATTCCTGATCTGGGCGGAGGGCTTCACGGTGCGCGAGTCGGAAACGGCCGGAGTCGTGCGCGTGCTGACGGTGCACAAGGCCAAGGGCCTGGGTTTCGACGTGGTCATCCTGCCGGACGTGGAGGGGCAAACTCTGGCGCAACGGCGAGTCGGGCTGGCGGTGCAAAGGGCCGCGGACCGCTCCGTCGAGTGGGTGCTGGACATGCCGGCAAAGCTTTTCCGCGAGCAGGACCCCGTCCTGCGAGCGCACGTGGCCGCCGGCGAGGCCGACGCGGGCTATGAAGCGCTCTGCAAGTTCTATGTCGCCCTCACGCGGGCGAAGCGGGCGATGTACGTGATCGCGGAGCCGGTCGGTACGTCGTCGTCCCGGAATTTCCCCAAACTGCTCGAGCAGACGCTGGGTGAGTCATGGCACGTGGGCGAGCGGGCCTGGTATGCGCAGCTTCCGTCCCGGCAGGAGGCCCGCGCGGGGCGGGAGGCGCTAGAGAGGCTTCCCGAGTCCGTGGAGCGCCGGGCGCGGCGGTTGCAATCGCGCCGGCCGTCCGATGCGAAGGCGGGAGACTGGCTCCCGCCGTTGTTCGGGCGCGAGGGCTCGGGAGCGGCCGAGTTTGGAACCCAGGTGCACGCCTTGTTTGAAACAGTGGAGTGGTGGGATCCGGAAAGGGAAGCGGCTTGGGTGGCGGCCCGCCGGGCGGACGGGGTTGACGAAAGCGTGCTGGCCGAGGCGCTGGGTTGCCTGGGCAGCCCGTCGCTGGCCGACCTATTCGTCCGATTTGGCGAGGACACGGAGGTTTGGCGCGAACGCGCGTTCGAGGTGGTCATGGACGGCACGTGGCTCACGGGTGTATTCGATCGGGTTCTCCTGCAACGGGACGGCACGGGTCGGCCGGTGCGCGCCTGGGTCATTGATTTCAAGACCGACCGGCTTGGCGGTGGGGAGGATGCGGCGGTCCGGGCGTTGGGAAAGCACGCGGCGCAGCTGAGCCTTTACCGGAGGGTGGCGGCGATCTTGACGGGTTTGCCCGCGGAGCGAATCAGATGCGGGCTTGTCCTGACCGGTCAGCGCCGGTTGGTGGAGGTTCCGTTTCCCGCGTAACTTCGCGCTTTACACCGCGTCGGCCCGGTTGCACGGTGCCACCTCAGGAATTCAATCAATCACCATGGGAAATCTCAAAAAGAAGCGCCGCCTCAAAATGGCGAAGCACAAACGCCGGAAACGCCTGAAGGCCAACCGTCACAAGAAGCGTACCTGGCAGAAATAGGCCCTCGCGCCTTTCGGGGCGAACAGGAGTTCTCAAACCCGCATACCAAATGGTTGCGGGTTTTTCTTTTGGGCCGACCCAAAGGTAAAATATATAGAAATGCTTGGAGCCTAACGGCGTCGGATTGTTTTAGACTTGTCAGGAGTAGGGAGCCACTCTATCCGGATTAGCGAAATTTATTCTACTTGGAGTTTTTCCGGCTCCATCCCGGTCGTTTTGACGACCGATGGATCGTCGGGTCCCAGAGCTCCAAACCGCACACCCACCCAGCACCCGTATGTTTTTCGCTAAGAAAGCCAAAGGCTTTTGCGTCGAATTCGGCGAGCAATCCGTATTGCTGGCGCGCCTTTCGCAAGCCGACGCCCCGCTGGTTGTCGAAGAGCTCAGAGAACTCCCGGCTGGCGACTTCGACGGGTTGAAGGAATACCTGAAGACCGCGGAAGGCAAGGGGCCGACCGGCTTCGCCCATTCGACCTGCGGGGTTTACCCGGCCCGCCGGGTCGTGCGCCGGCACACGCTGGAACTGAAACGCGTCAAGGAGCCGGCCTATTTCAACGAGGTCTACACCCAGCAATTCCGGATTGAGCCTGAGAAGTTCACCATGATGGTGCTCAATTCGACTGACGGGAGCGAGTACGACTCGTCAAAGGCGAATCTGAAGGAAGTGCTGTTCTGCGGGATGCCGGCGGACGAGATCGTCAGCACGCAGGACAGCCTGCTCGCCAACGGAGTTTATCCGGAACACCTTGAGCTTGGCACCGTGGCGACGTTGGGCGCGCTGGTGAACTACCTGAAGTTCAAGCAGACCAAGACCCCCGTGCTGCTCCTGGAGATGGGAGCTGACGCGACCCAGAGTTTCATCCTCAGCGCCGAGGGTGTCGACATCTCGCGGCCGATCGCCAGCGGGATCACCGCGATGATACCGGTGGTGCAAAAGGAACTTGGCTTGAAGGACGAGGAGTCCGCGCGAAAACTTTTTTACTCCAACACCTTTGATTTCACCAGCATGGGAGGCACCCTGATCAAGAAGCTCCTCAAGGAGCTCCAGTCGTCGATCGGCTTCTACGAGGTGCAGACCGGGCAATCCATCGGCAGCGTGCTGTGCACCCAACTGCCCTCCAACCTTTCCTGGTTGAGCACCACCATGGCGGGCGCTCTGGGAGTCAGCACGTTCAAACTGGATCTCGTGCCGTGGGTCGAGTCTCTCGGCATCCGCCTGGCGGAAGGCGTGACCGTAAACCCGCCGGACGATCGTTGGCTCGGGCTGTTCGCCCTGATGACCTCTTACAACAATGCTAGCCTTTCAACTGCCACTGACCAGAAAAAGTGACGCAACTCCGGTTGCGGCGCCACTTTGGCATCCGAACTTCCGCAATTACGAGCGGTTGCCGGACACCAAGGTCGTGCGCACGACTTTTTTCATCAACGCGGCGTCCATCATGGTCGCGCTGCTGCTGCTGCTGTGGGTTGGTTTCCGGCAATACCGCATCCACGAGCTCAACCAGCAGATCGCCGACGCGGAGACTGAAATCGGCAACAACCGGAAGCAAAACAACGACGCCATCCGCCTGTCCGGCGTGTTTGTCGAGGAGGACAAGAAGCTGGCGGACGCCGAGGCGTTCGCCCGGATGCCGATGTCCCCGCTGGACTTTGTCATCACCCTGGGTCGCAGCCTGCCGAAGGAAATCCAGATCGAGTCCGCCGACATGCGCATGGCGGAGGCCGGTGGCTCCCAGTGCATCCTGCGGGGCATGGTCGCCGGCACCAAGGACCAGGCATCCGGGACCGTCAACGGGTACCTTGAGTCGCTGCGGACCACGCCGAAGTTTGCCGCCGTTTTCGAGTCGGTCAGCCTCATCAGTCTCACCGACTCCCGCAACAACCTCTTGAGCTTCGAGATTGTCATGAAGTTCAAGGCTCCCGGGAAGGAGAAGAAGCCATGACCGGCGCTGATCTCAAGGCGATGGCCAAGAAGCAGCCGATCGGCGTCGCCTGCGGGTTGATCGCGATCGCCTGCGGTGTGATGCTCTATCTCGGCAGCGACACGGTCGACGAGCGGAAGTCGGTTTACGACGAACGCGCGAAGACCGACAAGGCCATCCTCGCCAACGTTGCCAATTCGAAGGACCTCCAGCAGCAGACCGAGGCCGTCCAGCACGCGGTCAAGGATCTCGAGGGGCGCTTGATCCGCGGCAGCCAGCTCGCGATCAACCTGCAGTATTTCTACCGGCTCGAAAGCGACACCGGGGTGAAGATGACCGATGTCCACCAGGGCGGAGCGGGCCAGCCCCGTTCGGGCTCGGGCAAGGCGGGTTATACGGCCATCCCGTTTGCCGTGAACATTCAGGGCAATTTCAAGCAGGTGCTCGATTTCATCCAGCGGGTTGAGAACGGCCCACGCATCGCGCGGTTCAATTCCGTTTCATTCCAGAAGGCCGTGGGCGAAGGCCTTGGGCCCGACGTCTTCAGTGTCAGCATGGGCATCGAATTCCTGGGAACGCCATGAAAACCTCGTATCGCCTCCTCGCTCTGTTGGGCGCGCTTGCCGCCGGCTCCGTGGCGGTTGCCGAGGACATCGCCCCGGTGATCGCCCCGTCTGTTCGCAAGGACGCCCTCGCGAAGGCCGAGGCGTTGCTCTCGCAAAAACAACTCGGGCTTCCGGCCAACGCCAGCGACCCCTTCCACTCGGATGCCTTTGCCGAGGCGAGCGGACATGCCGTGCATCCCTCAACCGACTCCGGCCCTGCCGTGAAGACCGGCCCGCGCACCGAGCATGACATTCTCGTCGGTATTGCCAGTGGTTTGAAACCAACCGGAAATTTTGTGATTGGCGGACAACAGACGCTTTTTTTCGGTCAAAAGCGCGTCAAACCCGGCACCACCCTTACGATTAACTTTGAAGGCGCGGAATACATTGTTGAAATAACCGCCATCGACCACACCAGCTTTACCCTCCGGCTCAACCGCGAGGAATACACCCGGCCAATTAAATGAGGAACCGCACCATGAGCACACGCATCCTTCTAACCGCCATCGCCGCCCTGGCATTGTCTGCCCAGGGCTTGGCTCAGCCGGCCACCCCGCCTGCAGCCACCCCGCCAGCGGCCGAGGCCCCCAAGGCCGACGCTGTCACCGTCCAGGGCGCCGCGCCCGCCACGTCGTCGGTCACCCGCGACAAGGACACCCTCTCGGTCGACTTCCCCGATGAGGAGATCAAGACGATCCTCCGCAACGTCGCCGACCTCTTCGAGCTCAACCTCGTGGTGCCGGACACGCTCACGGGCAAGACCTCAATCAAGCTCCGCGACGTCACGTGGCGCCAGATCTTCCACGTCGTCCTCAGCCCCGTTGGCTACACTTATATCGAGGAGGGCAATATCATCAAGATCGTGAGCAACGAGTCGCTCACGCAGGAGCCGGGCACCACCGAGGTCTTCATCCTCAACAACGCCAAGGCCGCCGACATCAAGCCCACGGTTGACGGGCTCGTCGACGCCGCCACCGGCGGCAAGATCCTCGTCGACGCCCGCAGCAACGCCCTGATCGTCACCGAGCGCCCCTCCAAGATGGGCCGCATCCGGACCATCATCGACCAGCTCGACAAGGCCACTGACCAGGTGATGATCGAGTCGAAGTTCATCGAGGTGACCGACGGCGACGTCCGCAACCTCGGCGTCAACTGGTCCTCCCTGAGCGGCTGGGGCATGAGCGCCGGCAGCCTCGGTTCGACCTACGGCCGCAACCAGAGCAACGGCCTGTCGACGACCAACAACACCATCGCGCAAAACACCAACGTCCCCTTCATCCAGCAGCAGCAGACGCTCGCCGGCCAGGTGATTGGCACCGGGACGCCCCTGCTTCCGGCGGCAACCTACGTGCCGGATCCGCGTTACCCCGGCACGCCGGGCCTCCTGCCGGGTTCACCCGGCTATGTCGCGCCGGTTTACGACGTCACCTACCCGGGCTACGGCGGCACGTCGAACAACAACATCATCCAGACCCTCTCGGAAGTCGCGACGCACAATGCGACCGCCGTCTTCAGCGCCGACCAGTTCAATGTCGTGCTCAGCGCGCTGAACACCCTCGACAAGACGAAGGTCATTTCGAATCCGACGGTCGTGACGCTCAACAACACCGAGGCCACCCTCAACGTCGGCGAGGAATTCCCGGTCCCGAGCTACACCTACAACTCGGAGCGCGGCTCGTTTGAAGTCTCCGGCTTCCAGTACAAGCCGATCGGCGTCATCCTCAAGGTCACGCCCCAGGTCAACGCGCGCGGCATCATCAAGCTGACGCTCGAGCCCGAGGTCAGCCAGCGCAACGGCACGACGACTTTCGGCGGCGCCGGCGGCGCCTCGATTCCGATCATTGCGACCCGCAAGGCGAAGACGCAGGTCTCGCTCAAGAGCGGCGACACGATGGGCATCGGTGGCCTGATCACCGCCAACAAGCACCACGGCAGCACCAAGGTGCCGGTGCTCGGCGACCTCCCGATCTTCGGGCGAGTCTTCAGTTCGAAGTCGGTCGACGACACCACGTCGAACCTCCTCATCTTCATCACGGCCAAGGCCATCAGCGCCGAGGGCGCCGCCCCCGAGGATGTGTTTGATCCCCGCGCCATCCAAGCTCTTGGCATGGGCAAGGACGACCTGCCGGGCAACCGCGCCGCCAAGGGCTCGGACCCGTTTGCCCACCAGCCTGACGAGAAGTAAGCCGGTACCGCGGAAATCCTCATTTTCAAGGGCGTGCCTCCCACGGCACGCCCTTTTTCTTGGCCGAATGAAGAAGCGGGCCACGCCTCGGCCTTTCAGGGGCCATTGCCTCACGCGGCGTCTATTTGGGCAGACGGCACGAGGGATCAAGCGATGATGGGTAGGGCGAATCGTCCGGATGGATAACGTCCGGCATGAGCCGCTTCGCAGCGAGGCTCGTCAGGGACGACTCGCCCTGCCAAACGTCCCGCACGAGTCACTTCTTTGGCCAAGGCCGGCGCCCGCATTGCGCCGAGGCCCCCTGGCGCCGGTGCGATCTCCCGTTTTCTTGACCTGTGATATTCCGGCCATCCGCGGATCCCGCAGCTCCGTGTGCGCGCCGCCGGTGCGCCGCAATATTTGTTAGCCATTTCTTGGCGGCCGCCTAGCTTCCGGGGAATGCCCAGCGAGCCCACAGCTTCGGCGGCCAACCGGTCGTCGCCCGACTTGAACGAAGTCTTCCGCCTGGTCGGCCCGCAGATGGCCGCGTTGGACAAGTTCATGCGCGCCCAGGTGGCCGGCTTCGAGCCGGAGATTCGCGAGATGGCGGCCTATTGCCTCGAGACCTCGGGCAAACGGCTCCGGCCGACGCTGGTGTTCGTCTGCGGCTGGCAGGGCGACGGCGTGGTGACGGACGATCTCGTGCGCGTGGCGGGGGTGGTCGAGATGGTGCATCTCGCCACGCTGGTGCACGACGACATCATGGACGGCGCCGAGATCCGCCGCAACCGGCGCACGGTCGCGCGCGAGTATGGCGCGGATGCGGCGGTCCTGCTCGGCGACGCCCTTTTTTCGCAGGCGCTTTTTGTCGCCGCACAGTTTCCCACGACCGAGGTCTGCCGGCTGGTCTCGGAATCGACACGCAAGGTCTGCTCCGGCGAGATCATGCAGACCATGCGGAGGCACGACACGAACCTCTCGATGGCCGACTACTATCGCGTGATCGACTTCAAGACCGCCGAGCTGTTTCGGGTCTCGTGTCTCCTGGGCGCGCGCATCGCCGGATTCGGTCAGGACTTTGTCACCGCGTCGACCGACTTCGGCCGCCACCTAGGCATTGCCTACCAGATCTACGACGACCTCGTCGACTTCATGGGCGAGGAAACCCGCATCGGCAAGACGCTGGGCACCGATCTCGCCAGCGGAAAACTCACGCTCCCGCTGATGCTGCTCATCGGAAAGGTCTCGGCGGGCGAGCGGGAAGCCGTGCTGGAGGCGTTGCACGGCGGACGTCCCCTCCCGTTGGCGGCCAGCGCGGAGCGGATGCGGGAGCTCGGCATCGCCGCGGGTGTCGTGGAGGCCATCGATTCCGAACTGGGCTCGGCCGCCCGCGCGCTGGCGCCGCATGCGGGGCTGGCCCCGGTCAGATTGATGCTGCAACTCAACTCCGTTCTAAAGGCCCAGGTGTCCGCGCTGTCGGTCCCAACCGTCCCGGTTTGATTTAAATTGCCTGCCGATGGCGGCCACTTAACCTTGGGTTTTGCGATGAATCTCTCGAGGGTATTCACCCGGACCATCGTCACCTCCCCCGAGCGGCAGCAGGAGGCGGATACCGATTTTGCGATCGTCAAGCGGGTCCAGGGCGGCGATGTGGCTGCGTTCGACCAGCTTATCCGCAAATACCGCGAGCGGGTGTTCGGAGTGGTTTACAATTTGACCGCGAATCGCGAGGACACGGCCGACTTGACGCAGGACGCTTTCATCAAGGCTTTCCAGGCCATCAACCGGTTTCATGGCCAGTCGTCGTTCTTTACCTGGCTGTACAAGATCGCGGTTAACACCACGCTCAGCCACCTGCGCAAGAACCGGCTGCGGAGTTTTTTCAGCCTCGAGCAAATCCAGGAAGATTCCGGAACGCAATTCGTTGATGAACTGGCAGATAAGAACGGAATCAACCGGGATGTGTATCTCCGCGAGCTCCAGGAAAAATTGAACGAAGCGATGCAAAAACTGTCTATCAAACACCGGACTGTGATCACCTTGTTCGAAATTGATGGACTCAGCCACGCCGAGATAGCCCAGGTCATGGACTGCTCGGAAGGCACGGTGCGTTCGCGTGTGCACTACGCCAAGCAATTCCTTCAGGGCGAATTGGCCAAATACCTCCGTTAAATGCCGAACCTAGATCACCGCTCCAAGGTCACGATTGAGGACCTCCTGCACCTCAAGCGCGCCGAACGTCCGCCAGCGGAATTTTGGAATCGTTTCGAAAGCGAGCTTCGCCAAAAGCAGCTGGCCGCCCTCCTGCAGCGCCGGCCGTGGTGGCAGGGCCTTCCGAATCTCCTGACCCGCCGCGTTTACCTTCCGATCGGTGCGACCGCGATGGTGGCGTTTACACTCGTTTCGGTGAAGTACTACTCGGCCACCCAGCAGGCCCCGGCTTTTGAACCGATTGTCAGCCATGCGGCCCACCTGCAGACCGCGGCTCGGGTCCAAGCCGCTCCCGCGGCCGCCCGGTCCGACGAGGTGGTCCATGCCCCGACGGTCGAGCCGACTGTCGCCACGCTGTCGGATCGCCTGCCTGATCGTGCCTCCGAGTTGACGCCGTGGAGCGCACCGCGGACGGAGCAGACGCCGTCGGCCAAGTCCATCGCCGCCAGCATCGCGCAACTTGAGGTCAGCGAACCCGACCTGGCCAATGTGGCCTATGGCGGAACCTTTGCGGTCGCCGGCAGCCGCTTCCGTCATCAGGACCCGGCCGCCATGGTCGAGACGGCTTCGGTGACAACGTCGGCTTCGCGGCGCAGCCGGATGCTGGCGCAGCTCGATGACCGGAGGTTTGCGCCCGAGCCGCAGGCTCCCGAGTTGGTTCGCGAGCGCCTTGTGCGGCGGCTGGCCGAGACGGACTTCAACGACAGCTACAGCCGCGTCGGCCTCGAGCGGGGCGGCGTTTCGCTGAAGTTTTAGCCCGCGAGCGAGCCATCATTGCCTTGGGCCCGCCAGCCGGCGGGCCTTTTTGTTGGGTGCGGCGGGTCCGTCTTTCCTGGAGGGCCCGGGTACCCGTTCGACGGGCTCAGGGCCTCGAGCCTGTCGAGAGGCTCCCGGGCCGAGGAGCGGTCCGGCGGCCACTCGACCGACTCAGCCGGGATCATTCAAGGGTGATCAACCACGGATTGCACGGATGGCACGGAATGAGGTGTTGGAGAAAAATGCAGGCCTCGGCAAACCGCACCTTCCGGTGTGATATCCAATTCGCTTTCAACAACTGGTCCCGACCCTGAATTATCCGTGTATTCCGTGTGATCCGTGGCTCCAATTGCATGGTTCCGGCTCAGGGCCCTGAGCCGCACTCATGCGGGTGTCCGGCGAAATGGGGTTGGCCAAGCGCGTTAGGGACAACGCGCTCCACCATCCGATCCGGGCAGGATCACTTCTCGGCGACGCAGATTCCGCAGGTGTCGAAGAAGAAGTCGTGGCCCTTGTCGTCGACCAGGATGAACGCGGGGAAGTCCTCCACGTCGATGCGCCACACCGCTTCCATGCCCAGCTCGGGAAACTCCAGGACCTCGACCTTCCGGATGTTGTCCTGGGCCAGGATGGCCGCGGGTCCGCCGATGCTGCCGAGATAAAACCCTCCATGCTTCTTGCAGGAATCGGTCACCGCCTTGCTGCGGTTGCCCTTGGCCAGCATGAGCAGCGAGCCCCCGCGGGCCTGGAACAGCTCGACATAGCTGTCCATTCTTCCGGCCGTGGTGGGCCCGAAGGATCCGGACGCGTATCCGGTCGGGGTTTTGGCGGGACCGGCGTAGTAGACGGGATGGTCCTTGATGTACGCGGGCAGATCCTGACCGGCGTCGAGGCGCTCCTTGAGTTTCGCGTGCGCGCTGTCGCGCGCGACGATCATCGGGCCGGTCAGCGACACCCGGGTGGTGACCGGATATTTCGAGAGTTCAGCGAGGATGTCCTTCATCGGCCGGTTCAGGTCGATCTTCACGATGTTGGTGTCCTTGAAGGTGCGCGCCTCCGCCGGGATGAAGCGACCGGGATTGGTTTCCATCTTCTCGAGAAAAAGGCCGTCGCGCGTGATCTTGCCCTTGATGTTGCGGTCGGCGCTGCACGACACCCCCATGCCGACGGGGCAGCTCGCGCCGTGGCGGGGCAGGCGGATGACCCGCACATCGAGGGCGAAATACTTTCCGCCGAACTGGGCGCCCACCTTCGCCTCCTGCGCCAGCTTGAGCACCTTCGCCTCCATGGCGAGGTCCCGGAAGGCGCGCCCGTGCTCGTTGCCGGTGGTCGGCAGAGTGTCGAGATATTTGGTGGTCGCGAGCTTCAGCGTCTTCGTGCACGCCTCGGCGCTGGTGCCGCCGATGACAAACACCAGGTGGTACGGCGGGCAGGCTGAGGTGCCCAGCAGGAGCATTTTCTCGGCAAAGAACTTCTCGAGGTTCTTGGGGTTGAGGAGCGCGCGGGTTTCCTGGAACAGAAACAGCTTGTTGGCCGAGCCGCCGCCCTTGGCCACGAACAGGAACTCGTACTTCGCGCCCTCCGTGGCGAACAAATCAATCTGCGCCGGCAGGTTCGTGCCGGTGTTGACCTCCTTGTAGAGGTCGAGCGGGGCGACCTGCGAGTAGCGCAGGTTTTCCTTCGTGTAACACTCGTAGACACCGCGCGCGAGTAGCTCCGCGTCGTTGCCGCCGGTCCAGACCTGCTGGCCCTTCTTCCCGAAGATGGCGCAGGTGCCGGTGTCCTGGCACATCGGCAGGATCCCCCGCGCGGAGATCTCCGCATTCTTCAACAGGGTGAGCGCGACATAGCGGTCGTTGTTCGAGGCCTCGGCATCCTGGAGAATGGCCGCCACCTGTTCGAGGTGTCCGGTGCGCAGGAAAAAATTGGTGTCATGAAACGCCTCGCGCGCCAGGTGGGTGAGCGCCTCGGGTGCCACCCGGAGGATCTCCCGGCCCTCGAACATCGCGGTCGACACGCCCTCTTTCGAGAGCAGGCGGTACTCGGTGCCGTCGGCGCCGAGGGGCAGGGGGTCTTGGTAAACGAAGGGGGGCGTTGGCATGGCGGTAGGCCTGCGAATCTACGCCGGGCCCCGTGGAAAGCAACCCGGGTGCCTCCGCCCGTCTGACCTATGAGCTCGCGGGCGGGCTTCCATTACCCGGTCTACAGCATCTTCAGTTTGGGAAGATCCTGCACGTCGATGTAGCCGGCCGGCCGGCCCTTTTCATCGACGGCAAAAAGGTCCGAGATCTTGAACTGCTGGAAGATCTTCAGCGCCTCGACGGCGAGGGCGCCGGCGGGGACCGTCTTGCCGTTGCGAGTCATGAAGTCGCGGACCGGCTTCTGCAAAAAATCCGCGCCGCCGTTCAACGCGCTGCGCCGAAAATCCCCGTCGGTGAAGATCCCGCCGAGGCGACCCTTCCCGTCGGTCAGCGCGACCGCGCCGGCCTTGGCCTTCGTCATCGCAAAGATCGCGTCCTGCACCGTCGTTCCCGACTCCGGAAGCACCGGGCAGTTGTCGCCCGTGCGCATGATGTCGTTCACCCGCAGCAGCAGGGTCAGCCCGAGCGTCCCCGCGGGGTGGAACTTGGCGAAGCCCTCCCGGGTCAGGCCGCGGCTCTCGAGCAGGACCATGGCCAGGGCGTCCCCGAGCGCGAGCGCCGCGGTCGTGCTGGCGGTGGGCGCGAGCTCGAGGGGACACGCCTCGCGCGGAGCGGAGTAGATGAGCCGGTGGTCGGCGCCGCGCGCGAGCTCGCTGGTGGGAGCGCCGGTGACCGCGACCGTGGTCAGGCCGAATTTTTCGATCAGGGGCAGGAGCCGCAGCATCTCGGCGGTCGCCCCGCTGTTGCTCAGGAGCATGGCGAGGTCGCCGGCCATGCACAGGCCGAGGTCGCCGTGCAGCGCCTGGGTCGGGTCGAGAAAACACGAGGGGACCCCGATGCTGTTGAAGGTGGCAGTGAGCTTGCCGGCGACATGGGCATTCTTGCCCACACCGCTGAAGATAACCTTGTGGCCGGCCGCCAGGGTTGCCTCGACGGCCCGCACCACCTCGACGAACTGGCGGTCGAGGGCCGCGGCGGTGGCGTCAAGGGCCTCCCGCTCGATCGCGAGGCATTGGCGGGCTTGGGCGAGGATGGTTTTGTCGTTCAACGGCATCAAATCCTTGAGTCGGGGGGGAACCCCGGGCAAACCTACCGGTCGGCCCTTGCCATTCAACTTCATTCCAGCCTTGTCCCGCGACCGTCCCACCTTGCTCCGCTTTCTCCTGCTCCTCGGCGGCGCGGCGGCCTTGGGGCTGTCCGGCTGTGGCGACGGCGACCGTCTCGCCTACGCCAATGAGGCCGACGAGCCCTACTACCGCGAGGGCGTGGCGCTGGAAAAGACCGGCCGGCGCCAGGAGGCCCTGTCCGCATTCCTCAAGGTGATCGAGAAGCGGGGCGATGACGCGCCCGAGTCGCACCTCGAGGTCGGCCTGCTGTATCAGCAGCACATCAACGACCCGCTCTCGGCCATCTACCATTTCAAGAAGTATCTCGCGATCCGCCCGAACAGCCCGCAGGCCCCGTTGGTCCGGCAGCGGATCGACTCCGCGATCCGCGAATTTGCCCGCACATTGCCCGCGCAGCCCTTGGAAAACCAACTCCAAAAGGTCGACCTCATCGCCGCCATGGACCGATTGAAGCTGGAAAACGACCTGCTCAAGCAGCAGAACGCCGACCTGCGGGCGGGGCGCGAGGTGCCCGAGGCGGCCGTCGACACGCCCGCGCAACCGGCCGGGGACGTCAACGTGTCCTTCAACGTCGAGAACATCCCCACGGTGCGCACCCACCCGGTGCGGCCCGAGCCGCCGCCCGTCACTCCGCCGACCACCCGCCACGCGACTGCTCCCGCCACGGCGCCCGCGCGGAACGTTTCCACGCCCCCGACCCAAAATGCGCCAGCCCGCGGGGTGGCTCGCCGGCACACGGTGACAAAAGGGGACACCCTCTCGAATCTCGCGCAACGCTATTACAACAACCGTGCGCGGTGGCACGACATCTATGCCGCGAACCGCACGGTCATGAAGAACGAGGGCGACCTTCGCGTGGGCATGGACCTGGTCATACCGTGATCCCACCGGACGGTAATGGGCCGGTTTGGTGGAACGCGGCCTCCGGACGCGTTGTGTCCGGGGCAAACGCGTCCGGAGGCCGCGCTCCACCGCGACAAGGTCAGGGAAATTAAGCCACAACCCGCTGGACAGCCGGCTTGCCGGGACGGACGAATCTGGCAATGTCGCCCCGCATGCCCCGCACCTCCCGCCGCACTTCGGGATTCACCGAGTCGCTCATCCGCGAGATGACCCGGGTCGCGCTGCAACACGGCGCCATCAATCTCTCGCAGGGTTTTCCCGATTTCAACCCGCCGCAGGTGATCCTCGACGCGGCCAAGGCCGAGATGGACGGGGACCATCACCAATACGCGATCACCTGGGGTGCGCCGCCCTTGCGGCAGGCGCTCGCGGCCAAGCTGGCGCGTCACACCGGCGTCCCGTGCGACCCCGATGCCAACCTGGTCGTCACCTGCGGCGCAACCGAGGCGATGATGGTCGCGGTCATGACCGTGTGCGACGTGGGCGATAAGATCGGCCTGTTCTCGCCTTTCTACGAAAACTACAGTGCCGATGCGATCCTGTCGGGCGCCCAGCCGGTCTTCGCCCACCTCTCGCCCCCGGATTATTCCATCGATCCGGCTGAACTGCGGCGGGTGTTCGCGGGCGGCATCAGGGCCTTCGTGCTGTGTAACCCGTCCAATCCGACGGGCAAGGTGTTCACCCGCGCCGAGCTGCTCGTGCTCGCGGAGTTGGCCGCGGAGTTCGATGTCTTCGTCGTCACGGACGAGGTGTACGAGCACATCGTGTTTCCTCCCCACCGGCACGAATACTTTTCGGCGCTGCCCGGCATGGCGGAGCGCACGATCATGTGCAGCTCCCTCTCGAAGACCTTTGCGATCACCGGCTGGCGCCTCGGCTACGTGCATGCCCCCGCGGCCGTCATCGCCCAGGCGCGGAAGGTGCACGACTTCCTGACGGTCGGCGCTGCCGCGCCCCTGCAGCATGCCATTGTCGCGGGGCTGACCCTGCCGGACAGCTACTACACCCGGCTGGCGGAGGAATATGCGGAGCGGCGGGACATCCTGCTCGGCTACCTCGACCGGACCGGGCTGGCCTACACTCGGCCGCAGGGCGCCTATTTCGTGATGCTTGACGTGTCACCCTTCGGCCGGGAAAACGATGTGGAGTTCGCCCGCTGGATGACACGGGAGATCGGGGTCGCGCCGGTGCCCGGATCGGTCTTTTTCGATGTGCCCGAGCACCGCTACGTCCGGCTGAATTTTGCCAAGAAGAACGAGACCCTGCATGCCGCCGGCGAGCGATTGCTGAAGCTCCGGCGCGGCTGACCGAGCCGGCCCGCGATGCACCGGCCGTCCTTCAGCAGGAGTGTTCCGCCCGGCATCTTCACCGTTCGTGGCGTCATGGGTGTCTGCCACCTGTTGGTGGACGAAAAAGGCGGGGCGGTCTTTCTCGACACGGGGCTGGTGGGCGAGACGTTCCAGATGCGGTGGCTGCTGAGGCGGCACGGGATCGATCCACGGGCGGTGCAGGCCATTCTGCTGACGCACGGCCACCTCGATCACGCCGGCAACCTCGCGTGGGTGAAGGAATGGACGGGTGCGCCGGTCCATGCGCACCCGGCGGAACAGGCGCATCTGGACGGGACATGGCCGTTTTCCGGCCCTGCCGTTTGGTGCGGACGCCTGGAGCAGGTGGGCTACCGGCTGCTCCGTTACCGGCCGACGCGGATCGACCGCTTCCTGGCCGACGGCGACGAGCTGCCGTTCTGGGGCGGGTTGCGCGTCGTGCACCTGCCGGGGCACACCGCCGGGCACTGCGGCTTCTACAGTGCGCGCCATGACCTGCTTTTCAGCGGAGATCTGTTTGCGAGCTACTTTTTCAACGTCCATTTGCCGCCCCCGATCCTGAACACCGCACCTCACCTGATCCCCGGCAGCCTGCGCCGGGCGCGGGCGCTGAACCCCCGCCACATCGTGCCGCAGCACTACGACGTGCTGGACGGCGAATTGCACCGCCGGCGGTTTGACCGTTTGTGCGGGCGGGTGCTGGGCGACTGGAAGTCCGGCGTCACTGCAATTTGAGGTGGGCGAATGCAGGTGCCGAACGATGCGCCGGGGGAAACGGCGAGTCTTTCCTGACGAGCCAGCGGAAGGTACGGCTTATCCGGAGGATTCACCCTACCGGAGATCCCGCTCGGCGCCGAATCCATGGCCACCCCAACGCCGAGCACCGTCGCGCCCGCCAAGGGTGCGGCTATCTTTCAACGCGCAGCGTTCAACTGCACTATTTCAGCTCCAGCGCGCCAATCGCCTCGTCCAGCACCGCAAGCAGGAAATCCGCGTCGGCCGGCGTGATGTTCATCGGCGGTGCGAAGCGGATCGTCTGGCCCCAGAGGCCGCCCTTGCCCAGCAGCAGGCCGAGCTCGCGGGCGTTCTCGACCACCTGCGCGCAGGCTTCCTTCGCCGGCTCCTTGGTCGTGCGGTCCTTCACGAACTCGATGCCGAGCAGCAGACCCTTGCCCCGGACGTCGCCGATGACCTTGTATTTGCTCTTCAGTTTCTCGAGCCCGGCCTTGATGTGGGCGCCAAGCTTGAGCGAGTTGGCCTGGAGGTTCTCCTTCTCGATGACCTCCAGCACGGCCTGGCCGATGGCGCAGACCACCGGGTTGCCACCGAACGTGTTGAAATGCGTCTTCTGCGTCAGCATGGCGGCGATCTTCGGAGTGGTGACGACGGCGGCGAAGGGCGCGCCGTTGCCGATGCCCTTGGCCATGGTGACAATGTCGGGGATGACTCCCTGGGTCTCAAAGCCCCAGAAATGCGTGCCCGTGCGGCCGAAGCCGGTCTGCACTTCGTCCGCGATGCACACGCCGCCGGCGGCGCGCACGTGCTCGTAGGCGTGCTGGAGGTAGCCGTCGGGAAACACAACGAAGCCGCCGACACCCTGGATCGACTCGGCAATGAAGCCGGCGACCTTGCCCGGGGTGGTGTATTCGATGACCTGTTTGACGTCGTCGGCGTATTTGCGGCCCGCGTCGGGGTCGTCGTAACCGTAGATGCCGCGGTACGGGTAGGGGGCGAGCGTGTGATGGAACCCGAAACTCTGGGGCACGTTGAATTTCCACGAGCTGTTGGCCGTCACGCCCATGCCCGAGGCGTTGCCGCCATGGTAGGCGTTGCGCAGGGCGATGATGTCGTAGTTGCCCGTGTAGAGACGGGCCATGAGGAGCGCGAGATCGTTGGCCTCCGAGCCGGAGTTGACGAAGTAGCATACCTTGAGGTCGCCCGGCATCTTTGAAGCCAGCTTTGCCGCGTATTCCGCGATGTTCGGATTGAGGTAAAGGGTGGTGGCGTGCTGCAGCAGGTTATTCTGCCGCGTCGCCGCCGCCACGACGTGCGGATGGCAGTGGCCGACACTGACGGTCACGATCCCGCCGAGGCCGTCGAGGTAGCGCTTGCCGGTGTGGTCCCACACAAACTGCATCTTGCCCTCGACGATCATGATGGGCTGCTTGTAGTAGAGCAGGATGCCGGGATTGAGGTGTTGCCGGCGAAGCGCGAGCACCGACTCGGCGGACGGGCCGGTGTACGGCGCGGGCTGGTGCGAACAGGGCGGCAGGGGGATCGATTTCATGGGGATTGGCGGATCGATGGTATCGGCCAAGCGAGGCGAAAGTCAGCCTTCGATTGGCGTCGGGCCCGTACACCCTGACCAAAGGGAGAGGGTAACTGTTCGGGCGTGCGCGGGCGCCCCGGCCGCCGCGCTACACCGTCTTCGAGAACTTGCGCGGACCCTTGTCGAGATAGGCGTCGAACCGCATGGCCACGATCCGCCGGAAAAGTTCGCCCAGAGGGGTGATTTCGAGGCTGGCCGGCTGGCGCTTCACGAGGCCGTCGGCTTCGAGGTCGTCCAGCGAGGCGATCTCCGTCGCGTAAAGTGCGGCGACATCGACGCCGAGGCGCTTCGACAGGTCGGCAAAATCGACATGGTTCCGGCACATGATGTCCATGATGACCGCGCGCCGGCGCTTGTCCTCCTCGTCGAGCAGGAAGCCGCGCTCGAGCGGAAGGCGGCCGGCCTGCAGCGCCTCGGTGTAGGCGGGCAGCTCCTTGTAGTTCTGGCGGAATGATCCCCCGGTTTGGGAAATTGACGACATCCCGAGGCCGTAGAGCGAGGCGCCCGCGTGCGTCGTGTAGCCCTGGAAGTTGCGGTACAGCGTCCCTTCGGCGTGCGCGACCGCCAACTCGTCGTCGGGCCGCGCAAAATGGTCCATGCCGATGTGGAGGTAGCCGGCGGCGGGCAGGGCGCGCGCGGCGGCGTTGAGCATCGCGAGCTTGGCCTCGGTCGTGGGGAGCTGGTTCCGGTCGGAGAAGATCTTCTGCGCAGGCTTCAGCCAGGGGACGTGCGCGTAGCTGAAAATGGCCAGGCGGTCCGGCTTGAGCGCGATGACTTCTGCGAGGGTCTGTTCAAACGACTCCGGGGTCTGCAGCGGCAGGCCGTAGATCAGGTCGACGCTGACGGACTGGTAGCCGGCCTCCCGCAGCCAGGTGATGGCCTGCTGGGTTTGCGCGAGTGGCTGCCAGCGGTGGATCGCGAGCTGCACCGCCTGGTTGGTGTCCTGGACGCCGAGCGACGCGCGGTTGCAGCCGAGCCGGCGAAAGGCCTCGACATGTTCCCGCGTGAGCCGGCGCGGGTCGATCTCGACGGAAATCTCGGCGTCGGGGGCGAACTTGAAAACCGAATGCAGGGCGCGCCCAAGGCGGTCGATCTCCGCGGGCGGAAGGAAGGTCGGCGTGCCGCCGCCGAAATGCAGCTGCGTGACCGGCCGCTCCAGGTTCAGGAACGGTTCGGTGAGCGCGAGCTCCTTGCACAGGAGGTCGACATACTCGGCGGCCGAGGCGAGCCGGCGGGTGATGACGGTGTTGCAGCCGCAGTACCAGCACAGGGTCTCACAAAACGGCAGGTGCACATAAAGCGAGAGCGGCCGCGACGAGTCGCGGTTGTCGTCGGCGATTTCCGCGAGGAGGGCGTCACGGTCGACGTTCTCCGAGAATTGCGGGGCCGTCGGGTACGACGTGTAGCGTGGTCCGGGCACGTTGTACTTGCGAACAAGCTCAAGAGCTGGCTCGACGTGCGGTTGAACGGTGTAGCGTGGAGACACCATAGCGTGGAGAAGATAGCCGAAAGCCCCTGCGCCCACTGCGCAGATTTTGCGTTAGTTCGGTCGAAAGTTGCCGGGGTAACGCGAAAAACATAAATATATGGCATATAATGCGATAGACAATCGCTGGGCGATTTCCGAATCGCTGGACGCCGTCCGGACCTCCGAGGGAACGGGAGAAATTGCGCGGTCAGGCGGGAGACCTGCCCCCGAGGGTGTGGTGGCCGGGATCGATGGCCTCTTCAATCCGTCGATGCCTTTGGTGCGAGAATGGGAATGGTAGGGCGAGTCGTCCCCGACGAGCCATTCCGTGCGCCGGCTCATCCGGAGGATTCGCCCCGCCCGCCTCGCATTTGCATCGGCGTCAACCCGCGAAGAATTTCTGGATCTTCCTGAGCGCGACGACCAGGCGCTCGATCTCGTCTTCCGTGTTGTAGAGGTAAAAGCTGGCCCGGGAGGTGGAGTTGAGCCCGAGCTTGTGCATCAGCGGCTGGTTGCAGTGATGGCCGCCCCGCAGCGCAATGCCCTCCTGGTCGGCGAGCGTGACAACATCGTGCGCGTGGGCGCCGGGCAGGGCGAACGAGACGACGCCGCTGCGATGGTGGGCCGGGCCGAGCACGCGGATTCCCGGCA
>Ga0265327_10001616_pt1 | contig 27276 bp, 18 predicted proteins | sample 41621metaG_FD_202089 | JGI IMG/M metagenome (GOLD analysis project Ga0265327, IMG submission 202089) | Rhizosphere microbial communities from Carex aquatilis grown in University of Washington, Seatle, WA, United States - 4-16-21 metaG | ecosystem: Host-associated > Plants > Roots > Rhizosphere...
CAGGACATCATTAATCAAAAAATTGAGCATACCCTCGCTGCGCTCGTCCGGTTGGAAACGCATTTGGCTTCAGACAACAAAAACAACCCGGTCGTCCAGTCCTGCCGGTTGGAAGCCGGACAGCTTCAGGCCGCACGCCAGGAACTGGCCAATGCGGAAAAATCCGTTCGCAATGGCATTACCCGAACTCTGGATTGCCTGGTGAGTGCGGACAATGAATGTTTGACCCTGGCCGACTTCAAGCAGTTGACCACCTCCGCCGACGGCATGGTGCAGGTGTTGTTTGATGCGCTAGCCACCTTGCGCAAGCAAATCACCGCCACGGTGGAGAGTTCCGCCCGCGCCTATGAACAACTCCGGCCCATCGGCGGACTGGCCTCAGACTTGACGCATGTGGTCCGTGATTTGTCCGTGCGCATTCATTTGATTGGCCTGAACGCCCAGTTGCAAGCGGCACAAGTGGCAGAAGGCGCCGGCTTGGAGGTGCTCTCCGCGCGGACCAGCGAAATCTCCCGCGCCACGACCCACATCAGCGAGCAGGTGGCGCAAAAATTGGACCGGCTGGTCTTGGACCTGGCCGACGACGCGAAGGTGCTCGAACAACTTCATTCCGAGGCGGCCGACCAACAAAATACGCTGGCCCAGAATGGCAGCCAGATCGAACAAGACCTGCACAAGCTGCGGGACGGCACCTTGGGATTGCTCAACGACATCAATACCCTGCTCGAAGACATCCGCACCGAATCTCAAAAACTGTTGAGCAACGTAAACTACGTGGAGGTTGCAGACGGCGCTCTCAAGGAACTCGAAGACACCTTGCTTAATATTGCATCCTCAGCCGTGAGCCGGGGGCAAACCGCCAGCAGCCAGTCCGAGGCATTGGTGGAACTGGCCCGCAACGAGTATAGCATGCACTCCGAGCGCAAGGTTTTTGCCAAAGTCCTTGGTGGCCATATTAATGACATCCATCATCCGGAAGAAAATTTGGTGGAATTGTTTGATGCGCCGGGATTCAATCCCTCAGCTCCCCAGCGGATAATTTCAGAATCAGAAATCAAATCGCCAGCTCCCGTTGCGAGTCCTAAACCGGCTCCCCTGAAGGAGCTGGCCAAATCAGAAACGAAAACAACCCTGAATGGCAGTACGTCCCCGGTAAACCTGGGCGATAACGTCGAACTATTTTAAGACTATTAAGTAAAGTGCGCGCGCGTATCCGCCGATTATCAAAGGTGGAAACCACACGCTCAGTCTTTTCGAGTTCTTCGAACTGTCGTAGCAACATTTATGAGCAAGAGCATTATTTCCGTCGATGATTCCTCGACCATGAGGAAGATGGTTTCGTTTACCCTTAAATCCGCAGGCTACGACGTCATTGAAGCCAGCGACGGTGCGGAAGCCTTGAACGTCCTCAAGTCCCGGTCCGTGGATTTGGTCATCTCCGACATCAACATGCCGAATCTGAACGGCATCGAACTGACCCGCAAGCTGCGCAGTCAGCCCGGTTTTGTCCGCACGCCCATCATTCTCCTGACCACCGAATCTGATCCGGCCAAAAAAGCCGAGGGCCGCGCCGCCGGCGCCACCGGCTGGATTGTCAAACCCTTCAGCCAGGACCAGTTGCTGGCGGTGGTGGCCAAAGTCCTGCCGTCCTAACCCATTTTCCGATTATGGCCATCAATAACGAAGCGCTCCAGCAACAGCTCATCAATGATTTGCTCATTGAGAGCTTCGAAGGTTTGGATCGTTTTGACCATGAAATGCTGGCGCTGGAAAACGGCACCGCCCAGCCGGACACGCTCAACATTGTTTTCCGGGCCATCCATACCATCAAGGGCACGGCCGGTTGCATTGGCCTGGGTAAAATTGAGTCCGTGGCGCACATCGGGGAAAATCTCCTGAGCCTGCTGCGCGACAATAAACTCCAAATCAACCCGGCCATGATTGCCGCCTTTCTGGAATATTCCGACGCGCTCAAGGAAATGCTGCGTTGTCTGGAAAAAACCGGCCAGCAAGGCGACAAAGATTATTCCACCCTGCTCGACAAACTAAAACAACTCCAGACCGGCGAACCTTTGCCGGAAACCAAGCCCGCCGCCGAAGAGGGCTGGGGATTGTTTGAAGATGAACCTTCAGCCGCAACTGCCGTTCCGTCCGCACCTGCCAAACCAGCAACAATCGCACCGGCTGCCGCGACTGCGACGCCGGAAAAAACGGCAGTGATCGAAAACACGACCCGTACTGGACCTTCGGTTTCAGATTCTGCCATTCGCGTGGACGTGGGCCAACTGGACAAGCTCATGAACCTTGTGGGCGAATTGGTGCTGGCGCGCAACCAGATTATCCAGTTCACCGGCAAGGCCACGGAACCGGCACTTTTAAATGCCGCCCAGCGCCTGAACATCATCACCACGGAATTGCAGGAGAGCGTGATGAAGACACGCATGCAGCCCATTGGCAATGTCTGGTCCAAATTTCCGCGCATCGTGCGCGATATCGCGCATGAACTGGGCAAGCAGGTCAAACTCATCATGGAAGGCCAGGAAACCGAACTGGACCGCACCATCATTGAAGCCATCAAGGACCCGCTGACGCACATCATCCGTAATGCGATCGACCATGGCATTGAAGCTCCGGCCACGCGCATGAGCCAGGGCAAGCCCGACGAAGGCATGCTCATCCTGCGCGCCTTTCACGAGGGCGGCCAGGTAAACATTGAAATCATGGACGACGGCCAGGGCATCAACGTGGCCCGCGTCAAACAAAAGGCCATCGAAAAAAATCTGCTCGCCCCTGACCAGGCCGCCAGCGTGAGCGACCGCGAGGTTTTCAACATGATTTTCCTGCCGGGCTTTTCCACGGCGGAACAGGTCACGAATGTTTCCGGCCGCGGCGTGGGCATGGACGTGGTCAAAACCAACATCGAAAAAATTGGCGGTTCCGTGGACCTGTCCAGCGAATCCGGCCAGGGCACGACGTTGAAAATTAAAATCCCGCTGACGCTGGCCATCATTCCGGCGCTCATCGTTACCAGCGGCGGCGAACGGTTTGCCATCCCGCAGGTCAGCCTGCTGGAACTCGTGCGCTTGGAAGGCGAACAGGCCCGCAAAGGCATTGAACAACTTTATGGCGCGCCGGTTTACCGGCTGCGCGGCCGGTTATTGCCGCTGGCTTATTTAAACCATGAATTAAAACTGCCGGCCACGGCCGCCGCCCAAAAATCGGAGGACGCAAAGATTATTGTGCTCCAGGCAGACGGACGCCAGTTCGGTTTGGTGGTGGATGAGATTAATGACACCGAGGAAATCGTCGTCAAGCCGCTGAGCAAGCAGCTCAGAAACATTTCCTGTTTCGCCGGTGCCACCATCATGGGCGACGGCAAGGTGGCACTCATTCTGGATGTGCTGGGCCTGGCCCAGGAAGCCCATGTGTTGTCTGAATCCCGCGACCGCAGCAAAACTGAAAAGCCCGAGGAACAAACCAACGCGTCTGACCGTCAGACGTTGCTGTTGTTCAACGCCGGGGACAATTCACGGCTGGCCATACCGCTCTCCACGGTGGCACGGCTCGAGGAATTTCCGCTGAGCATTATCGAACGCGCCGGCGGCCAGGAAGTGGTCCAATATCGCGGACAAATCCTGCCGCTCATCGAAGTTTCACAATATCTTCCGCGAACCGCCACGGAAATTGCCCGGCCCGACCCGGTACAGGTGGTGGTGTATTCCGATTGCGGCCGCAACGTCGGCCTGATGGTCGGCAAAATCAACGACATCGTGGAAGAAGCCCTCACCATCAAACGCGATGCGCCGCGACGGGGCATTGCGGGCTCCGTGGTCATTCAAGACAAGGTCACCGACCTGCTGGATGTGCCCGGCATCATCCGCGAAGCCGAACCGAATTTTTATCCAGCAACCCAGGAGCACGCATGAGCCAGACCTCAAAACAATTCTGCACATTTTTCGTCAACGGCCTGTTCTTCGGCGTGGAAGTGCTCAACGTGCAAGAAGTGCTGCGGTACCAGGACATGACGCCTGTGCCCCTGGCATCCGCCACCGTGCGCGGCCTCATTAATCTGCGCGGCCAGATTGTCACCGCCATTGATTTGCGCCACCGGCTGAATTTGCCCGCCCGCAACAGCGGTGAATTGCCCATGAATGTGGTGGTACGCAGCGAAGACGGCGCGACCAGCCTGCTTGTGGATGAAATTGGCGACGTGGTGGAAATCGAAGATGACGTTTTTGAGAATCCGCCAGAGACGCTGCGCGGCCCGGCCCGCGACCTGATAACGGGCGTTTATAAACTTAAAGACCGCCTGTTGCTGGTGCTCGATACGGAACGCACCATCAATTTGTCCGGCCTGCCCTGTCACAAGGAACAAACCAACTGATTACCGCCTCAACCATTTAAACAAACAGAAAACCAACCCCAGAACAGTTATGAAATCCAACATCGCCACCGCCACCAGTGCCACCAACGGCCATGGCCGCCAGATCCGGCCCGGCAAAAACGGCAAAGCCCGCAACGGCGCCAAAAATCCCGCGCAGGAAGCCGAGGCATTGCGCGCCCAAATCGTCGCGCTCCAGGAGGAGATTACCGAACTCAAGGTGCGCAGTGACATCACCAACCTGACCTGCATTGTTTCTGAGTCCGATTTGAAGGGCGACATCTTAAATATCAACGACAAGTTTTGCGAAGTCTCTCAATACACCCGCGGGGAACTGATTGGCCGCCCGCACAGCACCGTGCGCCATCCGGACATGTCCAAAGAGACTTTCCGTGAACTTTGGGCGACCATCGGCCGTGGAAAAACCTTTCGGGGCATCATTAAAAACCGCCAAAAAGACGGCAACCCTTATTACGTGGACGCCGTAATTGCGCCGGTGCTCGATGAAAATGGCAAACCCAAAAAGTACATCGGCGTACGCTACGACATCACCAAGTTTGAACTCGAGCGCCAGAATGCCTTGGGCATCTTGAACGCCATCAACAATGCCTATGCGTATATTGAGTTTGATACCAAGGGCAATGTTCTCTCCGCCAATGATAATTTCCTGAAGGTCATCGGTTACAAGCTCGAGGAAATCCAAGGCAAGCATCACCGCATGTTTGTTGACTCGACCCAGGCAACCACTGAGAACTACCGCCGTTTCTGGGAAGATTTGGCCGCCGGCCGGACCCAGTCGGACGTGTTCAAGCGCATCACCAAAGATGGCCGTGAAATTTGGATTCAGGGCGTTTATGCACCGGTTAAAGACGAAGTCGGCCGGGTTAGCAAAGTGGTCAAGATTGCCACCGACGTAACGGACACCAAAGTGGCGGCCTTCAACACCCAACGCCAGATTGAAGAATTGAACCGCACGCAGGCGGTCATCGAGTTTACCAACGAAGGCATCTGCCTCGGCGCCAATGATAATTTTTGCGCCACCATGGGTTATCGCCTGGAGGAAATCAAAGGCAAACATCATAGCGTGTTTGTGTTGCCGGAATATCGCGACAGCCAGGAGTATAAGCAGTTCTGGGCCGACTTGAATGTTGGCAAATTCCATACTGGTGAATTCAAGCGCATTGGCAAAGCCGGCAAGGAAGTCTGGATTCAGGGCACGTACAATCCGCAGTTCGACGTCAACGGCAAGGTCCATCGCGTGGTCAAATACGCCACGGACATCACCCCGCGCAAGACGGCCGAAGCCAATCTGAAGACCACCATTAAAACCGTGTCGGAAAATGCACAGTCCCTGTCCTCCGCCTCGGAAGAACTGACGGCGGTCAGCCAGCAGATGAGTTCCAATTCCGAGGAAACCGCCACGCAGGCCAATGTGGTGGCTGCGGCGTCGGAAGAAGTGAGCCGCAACGTGGCCACCGTGGCCGCCAGCGCCGAGGAAATGAGCGCGTCGGTGCGTGAAATTGCCAAGAACGCCAATGACGCCGCCAAGGTTGCCACCGAGGCCGTGAAAGTTGCCGATGACACCAACAAAACTGTCGCCAAACTCGGCGAAAGCAGCGTGGAAATCGGCAAGGTCATCAAGGTGATTACCTCCATTGCACAGCAGACCAACTTGCTCGCGCTCAATGCCACCATCGAAGCGGCCCGCGCCGGCGAAGCCGGCAAAGGTTTTGCCGTCGTGGCCAATGAGGTGAAGGAACTGGCCAAACAAACGGCCACTGCCACCGAAGATATCAGCCAGAAGATTGAGGCCATTCAAAACGACACCAAAGGCGCCGTGGGGGCCATTGATCGTATCAGCAAAATCATCAACCAGATTAACGACATCCAGAACACCATCGCCAGCGCGGTGGAGGAACAAACGGCCACGACGAACGAAATCGCCCGCAACGCCGGGGAAGCCGCCAAGGGCAGCACGGAGATTTCGCGGAACATCACCAATGTCTCCGAGGCCGCCAAGAACACCACCGAGGGCGCAGGCAACACCCTGACCGCCGCCACTGAACTGGCCAAGCTCTCGGCCGACCTCAAGCGCGTGGTGGACATGGCCAAAATCTGAGCGGCCTGGCCATTTGCTCAAACGGAATTAACGCCGATTAAACCATATTCTATGAAGATGCTCATTGTGGATGATTCAAAGGCCATGCGCACCTTTCTCCAAAGCCTGGCGGCGGAACTGTCGTTCCAAACCGAGGAAGCGGAGGATGGGCGCGCCGGCCTCTTGAAACTCATCAAGAATGACCCGCGCGAACCGTTTGACATTGCCCTCGTGGACTGGGACATGCCCGTGATGAACGGGCTGGAACTGGTCCAAACCGTCCGGCGCAACAAGGACTTCGATGCGCTCAAGCTCATGATGGTCACCACGCAAAATTCCATGGACCGCGTCGTGACCGCGCTTGATGCCGGCGCCAATGATTTCCTGATGAAACCCGTGACCAAGGAAGCACTGGAGGAAAAACTCCAAATCCTTGGCGTGGTTTAAAGGCCTGACATGCCAAAAATTCGTGTGCTGGTGGTAGATGATGCCGTGGTGATGCGCAAGCTCATCAGCGAGGCTATCACCCGCGATCCCGAGCTTGAAGTGGTTGGCGTGGCGGCCAATGGCCACATCGCCTTACAAAAATTAACGCAGGTCAACCCAGACGTCGTCACGTTGGACGTGGAAATGCCGGAGATGGATGGCTTGCAGGCCCTGCGCGAAATCCGCAAGACTCATCCGAAACTGCCGGTCATCATGTTCAGCACGCTCACCTCGCGGGGAGCCATGGCCACGCTGGATGCATTAACCGCCGGTGCCTCGGATTACGTAACCAAGCCCGCCAATGTCGGGAGTGTTACCGAATGTATTGAACGATTGCAGGTTGAACTGGTGCCGAAGATTAAAATTCATTGCCGGCATCTCAATTCGCAAACCGTGGTTGTGCCGCCTAGGGTTGGGCCACGGCTGGTTCCAAATCTCACGCCCCGTCCCATCGGCCCAAGGGCGGTGAATGTAGTTTGCCTGGCCACGTCCACCGGCGGGCCCAATGCCCTGGCAGCAGTCTTCCGCCAGTTCCCGGCCAGCTTTCATCTGCCCATATTAATTGTTCAGCACATGCCGCCCTTGTTCACGGCCATGCTGGCGGAGCGTTTAAATGCGCTGGGGTCCGTAAAGTTCCACGAGGGCGCGGACGGCCAGTTGGTTGAGCCCGGCCACGCTTATATTGCCCCGGGCGGCAAACATATGGAAGTCCGGCGCCAGGGCCTGCGCACGGTATTGCATCTCCAGGAAGAAGCCCCGGAGAACTCCTGCCGTCCGGCGGCCGACGTTTTATTTCGCAGCGCCGTTTCCGTTTATGGCGGCAAAATCCTGGGCGTGGTCATGACTGGCATGGGTCAGGATGGCTTGCGCGGCTGCGAACGCATTCATGAGCTGGGCGGACCGATTGTGGTTCAAGACGAAGCCAGCAGCGTGGTTTGGGGCATGCCCGGCAGCGTGGCCCAGGCGGGCCTCGCTGATAAAATTGTGCCGCTCGACCAGATTGCCGGCGAAATCATCCGGCGCACGCAGGCCCGTCAAACGGCTGCGGTACCTTCCTAAAACCATGGCCATTTCCAAGATAGATTTTGATTACGTCGCCCAACTGGTTCGCAGCCAGTCGGCCATTGTGCTGGAGCCGGGCAAGGAATATCTGGTTGAAAACCGGCTGACTCCCCTCGCCATGCAGGAAGGTTATGGCACGCTGGAAAAATTCATCGGCAAGCTGCGTTCGGAACCGGTTATCAACGGCCTGCATCACAAAAGTGTGGATGCCCTGACGACCAATGAGACGTCGTTCTTCCGGGACTTTCATCCCTTTGAATCGCTGCGAAAAGAAATTCTGCCCAAACTGATTGAACAGCGCGCCGGCGTACGGCAGTTGAACATCTGGTCAGCCGCGTGTTCCACCGGCCAGGAACCTTACACGCTGGCGATGCTGCTGGCTGAACATTTCCCGCAACTGGCGGATTGGAAGATTAACATCCTGGCCACCGACCTTTCACCCACGGTCTTGAAAGTTGCCGGCGAAGCCCATTATTCGCAATTCGAAGTCAATCGCGGGCTGCCGGCAACGTATCTGGTCAAATATTTCACCAAGCAAGGCGACCGCTGGCTCATCAAGCCCCATTTAAAAAAGAACATCCAATTCCGGGCGATGAACCTCATTCAACCGTGGCCAATCATCCCGCCCATGGACCTGGTCTTTATCCGCAACGTCATGATTTATTTTGATGTGGAGACCAAGAAAATGATTCTCAAGCGGATTCGCAACTGTCTTTTGCCGCACGGGTATCTTTTTCTCGGCACGGCCGAAACCACGGTGAACCTTGACCCCGCCTACCAGCCAGTCACCTTTGGCCGCGCAGTAGTTTACAAGTCAGTTTAATCTTTGGCCCATAGTCTCCCGTTAAACAAAAGGAGATGTTCCTGAAGCAGGGTTGGGAAATTGTTTGCAATACCAGCAGGCTGGCAGGGCGCACGCCGCTTTTCTTGACCTGTTCAACAAGTTCAAAACTCGTTATAACGCAGAAGGCCCCAAGCCCGACCTCCTGAGAAATTTGCAGGTAGCCGCCAGCAACTGGATTAAAGACCATATTCTCTCCGTGGACATCCAGTTGAAAGCGTGCATGAAAAGTTAAATCGCAGTCGCTCGCGTAAATTTTGAACGGACTGGCATCCGTCGCCAGGCTGCAATTATGGCAATGCAATCCCCAGCCTAGTAACGCAGGATAAAATAACGGTTGCTCGCCGCCGGACTCACCGGATTGGTTACGGCAAAGGTGCCATTGGTGCCAAATACATTTGTCGCAATCGAAATCCATTGGGCCGGCGGCAGGGTTACATTCGTGGTACTCAACACGTAAAACGTGGCGCTATTGAACCCATTGGTTCCTGCGAATATGAAATTAGTTCCCGCCATGTTTACGGCTTTGATGGCTGGATGCGATTTCAAGGCCAATACCAACGGAGCTACATGCGTCCCGCCACTGCTTGTTCCCGTAATGGTTAGGCCATTGGTCAGGGCATAGATGCCACCGGCGGCCGAGTTGGAAATTATCAGCGTCAGCGTGGTAAAACCTGAGCCGTTGGTCACCGACATCGGATTAAAACTGGCCGCCACGCCGCGCGGCAGACGGCTGACACTAAAAGTAACCGTGTTGGTAAACCCAAGCAGCGGATTCACCGTGACCTTGCAGGTAACGTTGCTGCCGGGAGCGGCGTTTTGAATCCACGGCGTCGAGATGGTATAATCAGCGGCGGCGTCATTGGTTGGGTACGTGCCCATGAACCGCGCGTTTTTCACCCATAGAATCAGGGCGTCATAAATCGCCGTGCTCTTTTGCGAGCCTTGCGCAATGTCCATGTTCGCCATGATGGAATAGTTAAGCGAGCCGAAGTCTGCAATTGGCATCCAGCCGGGGTAAATGAAATCGCGCGTGCTGTTGGGACTGCTGGTGCCATTTACGTAATAGGAGATGTAATTGGTGGAAACATTCATCACATAACGCAGCGTATTGGCAAATGGCACCATGGTGGCATTGGTGATGCCATAACGCCCGCTCTCCCAGGCGCGGGTAATGCCCCAAATATCGTAGGTAGAATGCAGCGTGTTATCCTCGCTCCCGCCGCTGCCCGGAGCATAGGTCCAGTTGTAAACGGGCAGGCCATTGGTGGTGTAAGGCTGGAGCGCGCCAATGAACGTATTTATCGCCGCTACAACAATGGCATCGTACTTGGTGACTCTGGCCGGATTATCACCCAGCAATTGATGACATTCCGAGAGGCGTTGGAAGCCGTTAAGAAACATCATCTGCCGGTTGTAGGCGTTGACGTTCTCATTTTCAGCCGTCCAAGCCGCACTCGTTGGCGCTACGATCTGGTAACTGCCATTGATAAACCATTTCAGCATGTAGGCGTCTTGAGTCAGGTCCATCTCGGCAATATACGTTTTTGCCCGTTGCAGATAAGTTATGCCGTAACCGTTGGGGTTGCCATCGGGCACCGTTGCGTTCCACAACCAAGGGCTTTCCAAAATCAACCGTGCGCAAAAGGCGATATGCCCGACGATGTCATTGTTTTCGCAGCCCGCATAACCTGCCTGGGTGTTCACGCTGCCGTCGGTGTTGGTCGGCGGCTTGGTCAGCCAGACTGGGTCGCGAAATCCCGTCCACATGATTGTGCCGGTATTGGTATTGTTGCGCAGGGCCAGAAATTGGTCTGCATAGACAATCATCTGGTTCAACAAAACCGTGTCGTTGGTCACTTCGTACATGAGCCCCAGCGCCTCAGCCTCCATGCCAGCGGTGCCGTCGGCAATGGTATTGTCGTAGGTCTGCCCGGCCGGCGGGGCTTCGCCCGCCATGAACGTTTTAAAGGAACTGACTTCGGTGGCCGTCACGACGCCGGTAAGACTCTGCAAAGTCATGCTCGCCCCGGAGGCGGCAACCGCCAGGCAGCAGAACCAGCAAAATCCCGCCAAAAGCAAAATTCGCTTTATCACATCAATTCACTACAATCTAGGATGATACTATGCAGTAGTTTAGCCCACGTCACAAGCCCGGCCAGCGCGAATTGGGGGGAGAAGGTTTATGACGGACCGATAAACACGCGTATCGTTAAATGGCCAGCACCAGCCGCTTGATTTCCTTGAGCCGGGCCTTGGGCTCTTTTTTTGTGAGGCGCGGAAACTTCCCGCCCAACGTAATGAAATCGCCGCCGCGTACGAGCTTGAGCTTGTCCTGTTCGACCTCAATGCTGGTGACGTTTTTTTCACCCGCCAGAATTTTCAATTCTCCAACCGCCAGCAACAATTCCACGGACGGCGGCAATGGGCCAAAGCGGTCACGCAATTCCTTTTGCAAGGCATCCAACGCCGGCTTGTCGGTGGCTTGCGCCAGCTTGCGGTAAATCTCGATGCGATGATGCGCCTCGGTAACATAATTTTGCGTAAGCCGGGCAGCCACAGATTGACTGGCAGCGGCCGGCGCGCCCGCTGGTTGCTCACCGCCGTTCAATTCCAAAAAGTCGAGCGCCACGCGCACTTCAACTCGCGGCTTCACTTTCTCGCCCTTGAGCGCGCCGACACTTTGCTTGAGCAACTGGCAGTATAATTCAAAGCCAACCGCCGTGATGTGGCCGCTTTGCTCGGCCCCCAGCAGGTTGCCCGCACCGCGAATTTCCAAGTCGCGCATGGCAATTTTAAAGCCGCTGCCGAGCGTGGAATATTGTTTCATGGCGCTGATGCGCTTGCGCACGTCGGTGAGCAACCGCGCATGACGCGGCAACAACAGATATGCATAAGCCTGGTGTTTGTAACGTCCCACGCGCCCGCGCAACTGGTATAATTCGCTCAAGCCAAAGCGGTCGGCGCGGTCAATGATGATGGTGTTCGCATTGGGAATATCGAGGCCGCTCTCGATGATGGTGGTGGAGAGCAGCACATCCGCATCGCCATTGACAAATTTGGTCATCACCTCTTCCAGGTCATCCGCATCCATCTGGCCGTGGCCTACCACAATACGGGCGTTGGGAACCAGTGTCTGCAACTTCGACCGCATCACCTCGATGGTCGTCACCCGGTTGTGTAGAAAGAAAACCTGACCGCCGCGGTTGAGTTCGCGCTGAATGGCATCGCGGATGAGCCGTTCGTCATATTGCGTGGCAACGGTCTCCACCGGCAAACGGTCATGCGGCGGCGTTTGAATGGTGCTCATGTCGCGCGCACCGGTGAGCGCGAGATAAAGCGTGCGCGGAATCGGCGTGGCGCTGAGCGTCAACACATCCACCATGGTGCGTAGACGCTTGAACTTTTCCTTGTGCAACACGCCAAAGCGCTGCTCTTCGTCTATGACCACCAGCCCAAGGTCTTTAAACGCGATGTCCTCCTGCACAATGCGGTGCGTGCCGATCACAATGTCCACCGTGCCCGCCGCCAAATCCTGCACGGCTTTCTTTTGCTCGCGCTTGGTGCGGAAGCGCGACAACAATTCCAGGCGCACCGGGTAATCCGCCATGCGTTCGCGAAAATTATTATAATGCTGCTGCGCCAGCACCGTGGTGGGCACGAGTATCGCCACCTGCTTGCCGTCCATCACGCATTTGAAGGCCGCGCGAATGGCCACCTCCGTTTTGCCAAAGCCAACGTCGCCGCAGATGAGCCGGTCCATGGGCTTGGCGCGTTCCTGGTCGGCCTTGGTCTCGGCGATGGCCGTGACTTGGTCGGGGGTTTCCTCGTAGATAAATGCGCTCTCGAACTCGCGCTGCCATTGCGTATCTGGCTTGCAAGGATGACCGGGCTGGGTTTCGCGCACGGCTTGAATGCGCAATAACTCCGCCGCCACATCGCGCACCGCCTTCTCGGTCTGTTCCTTGGCCTTGGCCCAGCGCGTGCCGCCGAGCGTGTTGAGGGGCGGATGCGCCTTGCCCGCGCCCACATATTTGCTCACCAAATGCGCCTCGCTGACGGGCACGTACAACTTCGGCGGCTCATTCGCGAAATCACTGGGCGCGTATTCGATGACCAGGCATTCGATTTCCGCCTGATTAGCAGCGGTGGTTTGCCGGTTGCTGGCGGTAGCGGGAAGATTTTTCAATCCAAGATACCGCCCAATGCCGTGTTGCAGATGCACCACGAGATCGCCCTCCTCCAAATCGGTGAAATCAATGTCCAGCGCCGAGCGCGCCGCCATGGCATGGGGCGACTTTAGCCTCCGGGGCCGCTGAATTTTGTAGCGGCCAAAGATTTCCGCGTCCGTGACCACCACCAGCCGGGCTTCATCGCAAATAAACCCGCGCGCGAGCGAACCGATTTGGATTTGTGGTTTCACCTGAACGCCGTCTGGCGTTGCCGCCAGGCCCATTTCCGTCCAAATTTCCTCGAAGCGCTGCCGTTCGCCGTCGTTGTTGCAAAAAATATAAACGGCATAGTCCTGCCGCAACCAGCGATGCAGTTGCTGGAAAAATTCCCGGCGTTGGGCCTCGGCGATTTGCGGCTCCGGCGCACGTTCCGCCAGCGGGCGGAAGGCATCTAGGCTGCCAAAAAGCGGCGGCGACAACGGAAGGCTTAATCCCTCTGCCGATGTCTCGAGCGAAGCCGGAGTTGGATCGCCTTGGGTGGGAGACAGGTCCTCGGCAAGTTCGTCCCCCAATCCGATGACTGAAGCGTCTGGAATTAAATCGTCATTCAATTCCACGGAGGTGAAGCCGCGCCGGTTCAGTTCCGTCAGAAAATCCGGCCAGGGAATGTAGAACGGGTCGTCGGCTGGAATGGGTTGCGCGTAATTCTCCGCGTGAATCGCCAGCGACTCGGGATCGCACAGTACAAAAATGGTGTTGCGCGGAAGATGGTCGAGCAAGGTGGCCAGTTGCCCCTGCCCTTTTTTTGTGGGACTGCCGTCCTTTGACGTTTCTTCCGCATTTCGCAAAATCCCAATCTCACCGGCAGGCGGAATGGTGACCTCCGTGATTTCTTCACGCGAAATTTGTGTTAACGGGTCAAAATACCGGAGCGACTCCAGCTCATCGCCAAAAAATTCAAGCCGCACGGGCCAGGGACTGGTGGGCGGAAAAATATCCACTATGCCACCGCGCAACGACAATTCACCTTTTTGCGAAACCTGCGCTTCCGGTTCGTAACCCTGTTCCTCCAGAAATTCAATCAGGTCCAGCGGTGCAAGCTGGTCGCCTCGCTTCAGAATTCGGGCGCGCCCCTTTAAATCCAGCGGCGAATACGTTTTTTGCAGCAGCGCCGAAACGGAGGTTACCACCAAAGGCGGCGGTGATTTTGGATTTTGGCCCAGGCCGGCTTGCCCCAAGGTGACGAGGGTCTGCAATCGTTCGCTAATGACATCGGCGTGGGGCAGCTTGCCTTCGTGCGGAAGCATTTCCCAAGCGGGATAGAAAAGCAGGTTGAAACTGGCCGGCTTGGTATCGTGACTGGCCAATTGCGACCATGTCTCGAGGTCTTGCTGGAAGCTTTCCTGGGTTTTGAGGTTTTCCGCCACCACCACCACGGGACGTTGCGGGAGAAGTTTTTGCACCAAGGCCGCAAAAAACGGCTGGGCGCTGGTGGCAATGCCCGGAAAAGTCAGCGCTCCACCATCCTCCAGACGCCGCGCAAGCGATTGCACGGCGGGAGACTTAGACATGTCAGCGAACAAACTGCCCGTCGCTGGCGGGATCTGGTGTTGCGCCAAGTTGGGAAAATTCGCAGTGAAACGGGGTGGCGTCAAGTGCCGTCCGCGCCAGCCGGACATCGACTTCAATATTGCCAAAAGGCTTGATTTGCGCCGAATGAGGCTGATTCAAAAACTGGATTATCAGACAACTCGAAGAAGCCGGACAAAAGACCGCCAAATGAATCCAGCGCGCCGTTCAACGTGGTTCGTAATAAACCCACTGCCAACCGCCGTTGTTAATTTGGGCGAGCTTTTGCCATTTCACCCAATTAGCGGAGGCATCCATTCGCCCTACGGCCAAACCGTCAGCAACCGGCCCGGTTGAGGTAGTCGAGTATGCTTTTGCCGCCCCACCCTTGACGTGAGGCATGAAAGAACCGTAGCTGGTATGGTCATCCCAATGCTGGCAGGCAGTCAGCGTTTGTGACCCCGGATTTAGCACATCGGTTGTTTTGACAGGACGCAAATAGCTAGTGGTGCCACCCGATGCAACAATGGTGTCATCAGCCGTAATACCATCACCGACATAATAGGTCCAACCGATATAACACCAACCGGTACCTTGAATGTTCAACTGGCCGATATTGCCCCCAAATAACACGCTTGGTCCTCCAGGATAATGCCAAATGCTCTGGCAGGCTGTGGCATTGGAAGAACAACCGTAGGCCAATAACGAGGTCCAACTGCTATCTGGAAAATGTGCAAAATCCGACGCACCAGGAATCATTTTGTCTTTAAAGTCGTTGGCATACATAGCGTTGGCCAAGCCAAGCTGGTGCAGGTTGCTGACATCCGTCGCCCGTAAGGAGCGTTCTTTGGCAGCCGCCAAGGCAGGCAGCAGCATGGCCGCCAAGATGGCGATAATGGCAATAACCACCAGTAATTCGATCAATGTGAAGGCGGATGTGCGTGAATAACCCTGTCTTTGAGGTTTGTGACCGGTGAAATTTAGGGGCATATGGCAGTCTCTCTTTGGTTATTTATAATAAAGAGCCAAACAACGACTGATAATACCACATTTGTGGTATCCAATCAAATGCGGGCACCCCGCCCCGTCCATTTTTTGTAAGCGCCTGATTTTCGAGCTATTTGAAGAAAACCTGACAACCTTATGGCAAACTATTTTTCCAGCCGTGCGCCTGCAACAAAGAGACACACTCAAAATCGCTGATCTGACCGGGGATTTTTAAATCTGCCGGTTCAAACTGCACGCTATGTTCAGCGATGAAACGGGCTTCCGGACTTGCTGCAACATGTCCCGGCGCGGGAACGCTCATCCAGCCCACCACCCAAACCTGGTGCCCTGCTTGCAAGGTGCTGGCGATGCGATCCAGCACTGGTTGCATTGCCCGGGTCTTTTCGAGGTCGGAAGCTGGCACCAAATCGAAGCGGTGGGTGGCATGGTCGGCGACGGGCGGCAACGTATCCCAATTCGCGGGCGCATGATAATACCGATTGAAACTGATGCCCAAGTACCATGGCGTAACCACCACATAATCTTGCGGGGCTGCCTTGTCCTGCAAATACGCCGCCGCCAAATCGATGTTGGTGAAACGGCAGTTGAGGTCGCGCAAACCAAAAATGGCGGCAATAACCGCGGTCGCGGCCAAGGCTCCGAATGACGCGGTTTTCCACAGTCGCGGCAGTTGCAGCAGGTTAATTCCCAAATCAAAGCAAACTCCGATGACAGCCACCAAAGGGAGAAAATACCAAGGCTCGGTGATCAACGCCGCAAAATGGAGAAACAGGAAATATCCCACCACGGCCATGAGCAAAACGCCTCCGGCAAATACCCGCAGCTCCGTCTGCGTCAATTGTCCTCCCGATGACGCCACAACCGACCGCGGCTGTAATAGTGAAATCAATCCTAATACCACGACCATCCCGCCTAAGGCGATCCAGACCCAGACAAATTGGGGCAGCGGAAATGCCACAACGGTTTTGAGGTTGCCGGTCACGGCCATGAGTGAAAACCCGGGACGAATGACCATCGCCGATTGGGACCAGCGGGTGACGCAGCCCCAATATGGTAGTACCGAAACGAAGGCAATCAAACCGGCCACGAGTATTTTTAAGGCTGTGCCCCGGTCCTTTCGCAGCCAGCATACCAGCCAGCCGCCTGCAGCAACGCCGCCAAATAAAACCGCATTTTGGTACAGGGCTTGCACGCTCAACACGGCCAACCCAGCCAGCAGGGCGGTACGTTTCCATGAGGGTTTCTCCAGCAACAAGCACATGGCCGCCATTGAAAAAACAATCAGCGCCGACCCAAGCCCGAAGGCGCGTAATGAATCTCCCCAAAATATCATGGACCCATTTAATGCCACCAGCGTGAGGCTTAAAAATGGAACCGACCGCCGCGCCGACCAAGCCGCCAGCCATAGCGCAACCGTCAGGCAGATGCCAATGAGCGCACCCAGCCAGCGTAAGTGGCCATCCGTTCCACCCAAGCCCAACGCAGACCAGAATTTAAGGAGCAGTGGAAACAAAACGGGAAAGGAGTCCTGGGTCATGGCCGCCAGCGAAGGCATGCCTGCCAGATTGACGCTATTCACCTCATCGCGCCATAATCCACCCGCATGGCAAAGGAAATATGTGTGCAAACCAAGGATTGTGAGTGCGAGAAGCACGGCCAAAGCCCGGTTGGGCCACGGAGAAAGAGGTTTTCCCGCAGAAGGCATCGTCATTGGCCAATATCCTGAACACGGGTTGCCTGCGTCATGCGTGGTTATTGGACAAAATCGGGACGCTGAATTCAAACCAATTTGCCGGTTTCGGTTGACCTGCCCGCACGCGTTCGCGAAGATTTTTTGATGACGGCTCCGTCGCCAGTTTTAATTTTGCCCTTTGCGCTGCTACTCGGCGCAATGGCGCTGGCACCTGTGCTCGCGCCGCACTGGTGGCTGAAGCATTATCCCAAGGTGGCACTCAGCCTGGGGGCGGTGACTGCGGGTGCATACTTGTTCATTTTGCGCGATACCACCAGCCTCGCGCATGCGGCACATGAATATTTCAGTTTCATCGCCTTGATTGGCTCGCTGTATGTTGTGGCCGGCGGCATTCAAATTCAAGTGCCCGGCAACGCCACGCCGCTGGCAAACACGGCTTTTCTATTTATTGGCGCACTGGCAGCCAATGTATTGGGCACCACCGGGGCCGCGATGTTGTTAATCCGCCCATGGATCCAGATGAACCGGGGCCGGATTGCGGCGCATCACATCGCTTTCTTCATATTTTTGGTGGCCAATGTGGGTGGCTGCCTCACGCCCATTGGCGATCCGCCATTGTTCCTTGGTTTTCTCCAAGGCATCCCATTCTGGTGGGTGGCGCAAAAATGCTGGCCCATGTGGGCTACGGCCAGCGGGCTATTGCTGATTTTGTTTTATGCGCTGGATGCGCGGGCGGCGGGACGAATTCAGAAGCGCGATGGAAGCGACGCAATTCAAAGCGCCACCTGGAAATTTGCCGGGCTGGGCAACTTGTTTTTTCTCGCGATCATGCTCGGTGCGGTGTTTATAAAACATCCGCCGTTTTTGCGTGAAACCGTGATGCTATTGGCGGCAGCGGGCTCCTACTTCACCACCAAAAAATCCATCCATGCCGCCAACGAGTTCAACTTTCATCCCGTGACTGAAGTGGCGATTCTCTTTGCAGGTATTTTTGCCACCATGATACCCGCGCTGGCCTGGCTGGACCACAGCGCGGCTAACCTGCTGGGACAAAACCCATCGCCGGGGATTTTTTACTGGGGCACCGGCGGGTTGTCCGCCGTGCTTGATAACGCGCCAACCTATCTTGGCTTTTTAAGCGCGCTTTTTGGCGTGACCGGCACCCAGGATATTTCGGTTTTGCTTGGGGAAAAGCCCGTTCACATGGTGGCCATCAGCATTGGGGCGGTTTTTTTTGGCGCGGCCACATACATTGGTAATGGCCCGAATTTCATGGTCAAGGCCATTGCCGAACAGCGCGGCGTACCCATGCCGTCATTTATGACCTTTTTGCTCAAGTTCTCACTGCCATGCCTCTTGCCCGTGCTGATAATTGTCTGGCTGCTGTTTTTCTAGGGTTGAAAAACTGTCACAGTTATGAAACATTCTATTCTCCGATTCGTCACATTTGAAACATTGAATTAAATAGATATTTAGGGCCTTGTAGTGCGGACATTTTATAACATTTTATTTCTAATCTTTTTCGGGATTGCGTCACCGTATTATTTCTGGCGGCTTCGCCGTCGTCCGGCGGACTGGACCACCGGCTTCGGCCAGCGGTTTGCGTACTATGACCCATCCGTTAAACAGGCGCTTACCAACCGGCAGATCATCTGGCTGCATGCGGTGAGCGTGGGCGAAATCGGCCTCTGCACCCAGCTTATCAACGCGCTCGAACCGCGCGTGCCCAACGCCAAAATCGTTGTCTCCTGCACCACCACCACGGGCATGGCTGAGTATCGCAAGCTGTTGCCCAACCGTATTACCAAGATTTATTATCCGGTGGACCGCCGGAAATTCGTCCGCCGCGCGCTGGCAACCATCAATACCGAGGCCATCATCTTGTTGGAGGCGGAAATCTGGCCCAATTTCCTTTGGCGGGCCAAGGACTTGAATATCCCGGTATTCCTCGCCAATGCACGGCTCTCGGAACGTTCCTATCCACGTTACAAACGGTTTGGCTGGCTGTTCGGGCCGATATTTAAATCGTTCACGGGCGTGGGTTGCCAAAACGAGGAGGACGCCCGGCAGTTATGCGACGTGGGCTGCCGTCCCGCCGCCGTAAAAGTGGTGGGCAGCTTGAAATTTGACGCCGCCAAGCTCTCCGAAAACCGCAGCCTGAACGTTCGCGGCCTGCTCCGCCAAATCGGCGTGCCGGAGGACGCCTTGATTCTCGTTGCCGGCAGCACGCATGATGGCGAAGAAATGTTGTTGGTGGACATGGTGGCGCGTTTGCGGAAGAAATTTCCCAATCTCTTTCTCATCCTCGTGCCACGCCATAATGAGCGTTGCCCTGAGTTGGGCCGCAAACTAAAGGCGCAAGGCGTGAAATTCATCCTGCGCAACGCCATTTTTGCCAATACCCAGCTACGCCCCGGCGAAGTGGATTGCCTGCTGGTCAACACCATCGGCGAATTAAAATTCTTCTATGAGACGGCCGCGGTGGTTTTTGTCGGCAAAAGTTTGACGGCCATTGGCGGACAAAACCCGATTGAACCGGCGGCCCTGGGCAAAGCGGTTGTGTTCGGGCCGAACATGCAAAATTTCAAGGACATCACCCGCATTTTCCTCAGCAAAGGCGCGGCCGTGCAGGTCAAGACTGCCGAGGAATTGGAAGTCAAACTGGCCGAATTGCTTGAAAAACCCGCCAGCCGCGCCGAATTGGGCCAGCGCGCTCAAAAGGTCGTTGCAGAAAACCTTGGCTCGGTTGAACGCACCGTGGAAATGATCGTGCCAGAGTTGGAAAAGCGCGGCATTTATGTCGTGCCGCCCAAATAAATTGGCCGGCAAAGCGCAGTTTTTTAAAATTTAAATGCCGGCTTGCGACATGCGCAAATGCGTGTGCTATATTGAGTCGCCATCAGATTGTGACCCGGCTGGTGATTTCGCCGCTTGACGAATTCGTTCCGGCTTTTCATATTCGCGCTCGCGCCACTCGGGTTGTGGGGATGGTGGCATGTTGCAACTATGACCAAGTCGAACCATGACCACGCTGAAGCAGCCGCCAAAGCTGGTTCAGAAAACAACCACACGACTGCCGTTCCGGCGGTTGCGCTTACCGACAAGATCAAGGAACTGGTTCGCCTCGCGCAAGAGCAGGGCCAGTTGACCTTCGAGGATGTCAACGAAGTGCTCACCGAGGAGTTTTCCATCCCCGCCAATCTTGACCTGGTTTTTGCCAAGCTTCGCGAACTGGAAATCGAAGTCGTGGACGCCGCCGAGGTGGACCGCGTCAAGCCAGCCAACCAGGAGGAGGAAGAAGACGAAGTCCGGCTCGATGCGCTCGACGACCCCGTGCGGATGTATCTCAAGCAAATGGGCGCCGTCCCGTTGTTGACCCGCGAGCAGGAAGTGGAAATTTCCAAACGCATTGAAACGGCCGAAACCGAGCTGCGCAAAATCATCTACCGTTTCGGCTTTGCCGGCAAAGAACACCTGGCGCTTGCCGAAAAACTGCTGGCGGACCCGCCGCGCGAACGGTTTGACCGCGTGGTGCTGGACAAAAAAGTGGCCAGCCGCGATGCCCATTTAAAGACGCTGCAGCGCCTCATTATCCGCGTGCGTGAAGTGGACCACGAAGTGGACCGCCATTACAACCTCTGGCGCGATGCCCACCAAAACGCCAAGCGCAACCGCGAGCATGATGAATTTGAAAAACTGGACAGGAAGCTCCAGGGCATGTTCATCAAATTTTGTTTCAAGCAGAAGGTCATTGAGGAAATGGTGCTCGTGGCCGAGAACATTCACGAAAAAATGCAGTACAGCCAGCGCGCCCTCGCCGAGGCCCTGGCCCAGCGGGAGTCCAGCGCCCAGAAACACCTGGTCGAGGCTGAACAACAGACCTTGCGCGCACTGGAAGAATTCGTGCGCATGCCACATGAAGATTTCCAACTGGCGTTTGACCACTTGCGCGATGCCGCCGCCCGCGCCTTGCAGGCCAAGACCGAAATGGTTGAGGCCAACCTGCGGCTGGTCATCTCCATTGCCAAGAAATATACCAACCGCGGCCTGTCGTTCCTCGATTTGATTCAGGAAGGCAACATCGGCCTGATGAAAGCCGTGGAAAAATTCGAGTACAAGCGCGGCTACAAGTTTTCCACCTACTCCACCTGGTGGATTCGCCAGGCCATCACGCGCTCAATTGCCGACCAGGCCCGCACCATCCGCATCCCGGTGCACATGATCGACAGCATCAACAAGCTCATGCGGGCGCAGAAGAAACTGTTGCAGGAGCTGGGCCGCGAAGCGGTGCCGGAAGAAGTGGCCGATGAACTTCAACTGCCCGTCGAACGCGTCCGCAGCATCATGAAGATGGCGCAACAGCCAGTGTCCCTGCAATCGCCCGTAGGCGATGGCGATGAGGCCAGCTTCGGCGATTTCATCGAGGACAAGGCAGCGGAAAACCCGCTCGACTTGACCAGTTTCAGCCTGCTGAAAGACCGCCTCGGCGACGTGCTGTGCAGCTTGAACGAACGCGAACGGCAGGTGCTCGAATTGCGTTTCGGCATCGGTGATGGCAATGCGCGCACGCTTGAAGAAGTTGGCCAGCAATTTCGCGTTACCCGCGAACGCATCCGTCAGATTGAAGCCAAGGCCCTGCGCAAGATGCGCCATCCCACGCGGCTCAAGCAACTCCACGGTTTCCTCGACATCGAAAATCTCGATGACGAGAAAAAGCTTTGACGGGCCGGCAGCGGCTCAGCGGCGTTAAAGCTTAATCGTCGGTATCGTCCTCAGCGTTATCGTTGCGCTCGATGTAGCGCGGATCGTTCTCCAAATTTTGCGAAAGATAAACGTGCCGGATTTCCCGGCCGAAACCGTTGCGACGGAAAAAGCCCAGCGCGCCGTGGTTCTTGGCCGCCGTATCCACCAGCATGATGCGCGCATCGCGATCAATAAACAGCCCGCGCAACTGGTTGACCAAGCGGGTCGCCACGCCGCCGCGCTTGAAACGCGGTTCCACGCCCAGCCACAGCAACCAGCCGTAACGCCACGCGCTCCGGGGCTTTTCCATCATCCGGCCCAGCGCGAAACCAATCACTTTGCCATCCGATTCGGCCACCAGGCACGTTTCCGCCTCGTGGCTGAACAACTGGGCGAGTTCATGGTCGTCCCACGAACGATAAAGCGAGGGCCATTCCTCCGCCGTAAACAACTTTTGACCCAGTTCGAACACCGCCGCCACATCCCGCAATTCCATTTCGCGGATTTCGACGGGCGGCAGAGGTTTGGGCTGACGACGACGTGGCTTTGACCTGGCAACAGCTTCCATAACAACTTAAATCAAACTCTTTACCTTGGCCAAAGCCTCGTCCAGCTTGGCGGCATCTTTGCCACCGCCGCGCGCATTATCCGGCTTGCCGCCGCCTTTGCCGCCAACGATGGGCGCAATATTTTGAATAATTTTGCCAGCCTGCACCTTGGCGGTGAACTCCGGCGAAACCGAGGCGATTAATGTCACGGAGCCATTCGCCGCGCCGCCCACGACCAATACGCCCTTGAACCGGCCCTTGAGCGCGTCAGCCACGGCTTGCAAATATTCCGCATCCGCATCCGGGAAAAGTTGCGTAATCAATGGCACGCCGTTGACTTCCTGCGCCTTGACCAGCAACCCGCTTGCGGCTTGCGCTGCATTCCGTTGAATAGCCGACTTGAGGGACTTCTCCAGTTCCTTCTGGTGCGCGAGCAATGCCTCCACCTTCTTCTCCAACTCATGCACGGGCGAATTGATTTTGCCCGCCAGGGTGCGAATCAGATGATACTGCGCATTCGCGAGGTCATAAGCTTCCAGACCCGCCACGGCTTCAATACGCCGCACGCCTGCCGCAATCGCGTTTTCGCCTACGATACGGAACAAGCCAATCTCGCCAGTCGCGCGCGTGTGCGTGCCGCCGCATAATTCCATGGAATAACCGTCCAACGCGGTTGCGTTGCCGCCGACTTGCACCACGCGCACCCATTCGCCGTATTTATCGCCGAAGAACTGCATGATGTCTTTGCGGTCTTTCACGTGGTTATGTTTCACTTCCAGCCACGACACCGGCGCGTTTTCCACGATGCGCTCATTCACGAGCTTCTCAATATCCGCCACCTGCTGCGGCGTGAGCGGCGCGCTGTTAAAGTCAAAGGTCAACTTGTCCGGCCCCACGGAGGAGCCTTTCTGCGTGGCTTCCTTGCTGACCACTTCGTGCAAGGCCCAGTGCAACAAGTGCGTGACCGTATGATGGCGCTGAATGGCATCGCGCCGGGATTTCTCCACGGCCAGTGTGACGCTATTGCCCACCGTCGGGGCATCGCCACCGTCCACAAAATGCAACCAGGTATTACCGGACTTCTGGGTATTCGTGATGCGCCAAAGCTGGCCGTTGCCGGTCAATTCACCGGTATCACCCACTTGACCGCCCATTTCAGCGTAACACGCGCTGGCATCCAGAATGACAGCGGTTTTATCCTTGAGCGAAACCACTTCGAGAACCTTGGCTTCCGTTGTCAGATTATCGTAACCGATAAATTTCGTGGGCGTGGTGGTCTGAACGTTGGAAAGTTCAATGACTGTTCTTACTTGGTGGATACGCGATTGCTCTCGCTGTTTTTCCATCAATTTTTCAAAACCTTCCTTGTCCACGGTTAGGCCGCGTTCACGGGCCATCAACTCAGTCAAGTCGAGGGGAAAACCGTAGGTGTCGTAAAGTTTGAATGCGTCGTCGCCCCTAATTTCAGGGACACCATTAAAAATATTTTTCCACGACCCCAGAAGAAGAGCGCGAATCGGGAACTTGCCAAGATAATTGTTCCCCTTAATAAACTCTATTTGTCTTAGTGTAAATTTGCCATCCACAATTGCGGGTTCGCTTCCAGCGGCACCAATATTCTCTTTTACCGCACACTGCATAATTGCGTTAAAGAAAACCTCGGTTTCAAATAGCGTAATCCCCCTATCCAACGTCTTGTTGAACGCCACTTCTTCAATGCGAATGGTCTCCTGCACCTGCTTCTTGCGGGCACGGATTTCGGGGAAAACATCGCCCATCGTTTCCGCGAGCACGTCCACAAGCTTGTAAAAGAAGGGTTCCTTGAAGCCGAGCGTGCGACCATAACGCACGGCGCGACGCAGAATGCGGCGCAGCACATAGTTGCGGTCCGTATTGCCGGGCTGAATGCCGTCGGCGATGGCAAATGAAAGCGTGCGGATGTGGTCGGCAATAACACGGAAAGCAATGTCGATCTGGATTTGCTCGGCGTTGAACTTGCCGGATTCTTCCGCGCAGGTCGGTTCGCTCTCATGCTCCGCCGCCGGCACTTCCACAATGTTGCTGGGCCCTTCACCGCTTGTTTTGCAGGGAGCGGCTGGGTCGGGCTTCGCGGGTTTTGTAGCACCGGCCATGCCCGGCAACGTGCTCGTGTATTTCTTGCCGCTCAGTTTTTCCAGCGCATCGAAGATGGGCCGGAAAATATCCGTTTCATAGTTGGAAATCTTGGCGTTGGCAAAATCCCTCAGCCCGTTCGTGCCTTGAATGATGCTCGTCACGCGCTCAAAGCCCATGCCTGTATCCACGTGCCTTGCCGGTAGTGGAACAAATCGTTGACGCCATGTCTCGCCAGCTTTGGCGTTGGGCAAAAGCATCTTGGCCGCTTCTTCGGGACCATCTGGCTCCGCGTTAAATTGAATAAAGACCAGGTTCCAAATTTCGATGCAGCGCGCATCGCCCTTGTTCACGAGCGCGCCCTTGGTGTCGCCGTCCGGGGTCAGGTCCACGTGCAATTCCGAGCATGGACCACACGGGCCCGTGTCGCCCATCATCCAGAAATTGTCTTTTTTGTTGCCGTTGACGATGTGAATGGCCGGGTCGAGGCCCACGCTGCGGAATTTCCCCGCCCAGAAGTTCCACGCCTCCTGGTCAAATTCGCTCGGGTCGTTTTTGGATTTATCCGGGCTGTAAACGGTGGCGTAAATGCGCGTCGGCGGAAATTTCCAGATTTCTACGACCAGTTCCCAAGCCCAGGAAATGGCATCCTGCTTGAAATAGTCGCCAAAGGACCAGTTGCCCAGCATCTCGAAAAATGTGTGGTGATACGTATCCAAACCCACGTCATCGAGGTCGTTGTGTTTGCCACCGGCGCGGATGCACTTCTGGGTATCGGCGGCGCGGCCAGGCGTATAGGGGCATTGCGTCTGGCCCAGGAAAATGGGCACAAACTGGTTCATGCCGGCATTGGTGAACAGCAGGTTAGGGCTGTCCGGCATGAGGGAGGACGATGGAACAATGGTATGTTGCTTCGACTTGAAGAAGTCGAGAAACGACTGGCGGATTTGATTGCTGGTCATCACGGCTGTTGCAAAAGAGTGCAAAAGTTAAATGCAGTGCAGCAAATATGATAGAAAATTCCGGCCATAAGGCGAGCGTAACTTTACCTCATTATTGGCCCTGTAATCCACATGGTCAGAGTAGCTTGAATGGGTCTGATTTGGCTTTATAGACTTAAAAATCAACTACTTAAGTATGACAAAAACCCTAAAACTCGTGTCCATTGAATGTATCCATCTTGTATTCAATGCTTTGTCCATATAATCCAGCTTTAGCAGGTAAGATTTGCTGGGATTCGCCTTGGATTTCCATGAAGTTCAGCCTTTAGGCAAACTTTCTATTTCATTCCGTTTGCCGCCCGCGTGAAACAGGGTAAAACATCAGAAGTTCAACCACTTATAAAACTTTTAATTAGCGGACAGAAAAAATCAGCAGGCAACCCATTCCTAAAACATTCCTGCCGCCAAAACTGGCGGTTGCAATTCGAGGAAGCACCGTTCGCGTCAAGGCTTCACGGTGCCACGCTGCCGGAGATGTATTGTTCCATCTGCTCGATGTGGGCGTTCTGCATGGAGATAATCCAGTTGACCAAATCGCCGATGGAAATCAAGCCGACCACATTCATGTCCTCAACCACGGGCAAATGCCGCACACGTTTTTCGGTCATGAGGCGCATGCATTCCTCCACGGAATCATCCGGCGAAACCGTGACGACTTCGCGGGGCATGATTTCCCAAACCCGTGTTTCCTTGGAAGTCTTGCCGTGCAAGGCCACTTTGCGTGTGTAATCGCGTTCGGTGAAAATTCCGGCCAGTTTGCCGCCGGTCATGACCAACAGTGAACCAATATTTTTATCGGCCATCAACTTGATGGCTTCAAAGACCGTCGCTTCGGGGGCGATGCTCCAGAGCGCGGAGGTTTTATGGGTCAAGACAGAAGAAATAGGAAAGTTTGTCTTCATAAGTTCTAATACATTTATCTGCCCGTTTGACGGAGAATTCAAGCTAAATTTTGCTTTCCCACCCTGCTCCACCCTGCGACCCTTGTTGGCTTAACTGTATACAAAATATGGACACTTTAACTACTGTCATTCTCAAACCCGGCGAAGCCGACCGCATCATTGCGGGCCACCCCTGGATTTATCATGGCGAAGTGCAACGCCTTACCGGCACGGCTGCCGATGGCGACCTCGTGCAGGTCAAAGACCACCGTCAACGCCTGCTCGGCTGCGGCTTTTATAATTCCAAATCCAAAATCAATGTCCGCGTACTCTCGCCCGAGCGCGTGAACGTGGACGAGGCATTTTTCGTGGAGCGAATTCGCACCGCGCTGGCCGTCCGCCAAAAACATCTGCCCGGCGCACCGTCGTTCCGCGTGGTGAATGCGGAAAGCGATTTTCTGAGCGGGCTGATTGTGGACAAATACGAAGATGTGCTGGTGGTGCAAATCTCGGCCTTGGGCATGGACCGGCATAAGCCGGAAATTGTGGCAGCACTCCAAAAAATATTCTCGCCCCGCTCCATTCTGGAGCGCAGCGATGTGGCCTCGCGCAAGTTTGAAGGTTTGACGGAATCCAACGGCGCGCTCGCGGGCGAACCGGTGGAACGCATTCCCGTGAACT
>Ga0265327_10001617_pt1 | contig 27249 bp, 25 predicted proteins | sample 41621metaG_FD_202089 | JGI IMG/M metagenome (GOLD analysis project Ga0265327, IMG submission 202089) | Rhizosphere microbial communities from Carex aquatilis grown in University of Washington, Seatle, WA, United States - 4-16-21 metaG | ecosystem: Host-associated > Plants > Roots > Rhizosphere...
ATTTTTAACTCACGGGCGTACACCAATAGCGGCATGGTGGTAATCGTCTGGGACGAAGGGGCAGGGACGAGCGATGGTCCGATCGGGTGCATTATTCTGTCGCCACTCAGCAAAAAGAATTACTCCAACACCATTCATTATACGCACAGCTCGTTGCTGAGGACGTTTCAGAATATTTTCAACGTCCGGCCGTATTTAGGTGACGCTGCCAATGCGACTGATTTGTCAGATTTATTTTTAAGTTCGCTTCCGATCACGCGCGCAACATTGTCGTCTTACCAGTTCAGCGGGGCACAATTTCAATTCAACGTCACTGGAACGGCTGGATCGAATTACGTGGTGCAAGGATCGAGCAATCTTATTGATTGGGTTCCCATATTAACCAACCCATCGCCGTTCGCTGTCGTGGACACGAACTCCGGCCCGTGGTCATTTTATCGGGGGATTGCGAAGCCTTAGGCGATATGCCGATTTACCGTGGTTTTCTCGGCGCACCGGGCTTCACGCCTTTGAGCCAATAAGTTTGGATGGTGCGGGTCAACTCGACGAGGTCTTCGAATGTGCTTGGTTTAACAAAGTAAGTGTTGGCACCCAACTCGTAGGCCTTGGAAACGTCCACATCCTGTTGCGATGAGCTCATAATGACCGTGGGAATGACACGGCATTCCGGATGGTCTTTAATCCAGGCCAGCAATTCCATCCCGGACATGCGCGGCGTCTTTAAATCGAGGACAATGACGTCGGGGAATGGATGTTGCTCGCGATTTGTGTATTCGCCTGATCCTTGCAGGTAATGCAGGCCTTCAAGACCATCTTTAACGCGGACGATCGGATTTTCGATTTTGTTTTTGCGAAACGCCCGTTCCAGGAGGAAGAAATCCGAATCGTCGTCTTCAACGACAAGGATGAGGTAATTCGGTTTCATTCGCGAGCTACTAAACGTGCACTGCGGACGGCAATCTTTCCATTGGCTTTTTGCAGGATGATTAGTAGGGCAAACGACCAGGTATTTTATAGGAGCATGCTTCAAATCGCGTTGACACTCTTCGCGGCAATTCCTACCTTCTGCCCGTAAATACTGGTTCGATTGCCCGAATTTACGTTCGGGCTTTTTTATTGGTGAGGCGTGCACTGCGTGTGCGCTGTCGTTTCAATCGACGCAAAGCAAGTTTTAATTTTATGGCCAACACAATTTTAGTGGGCGCGCAGTGGGGCGATGAAGGCAAAGGCAAAATTATCGACGTCCTGACGGAGAAAGCCGATATCGTCGTGCGGACTCAGGGCGGTAACAATGCCGGCCACACCGTTTATCTGGGCAAAAAGAAATACGTCCTGCATCTCATCCCCTCCGGCATTCTGCGTCGTGGAAAAGTGTGTGTTATCGGAAACGGAGTGGTCATTGACCCTGTGAGCCTGGTGGAAGAAATCGACGGCTTGCTGAAACTGGATGTGCCGGTGAAGAACCTCTATATCAGCGAATCGGCGCACCTGGTGTTTCCGTATCATCGCGAACTGGATTCGCAGCGCGAAATTCTCAAGGGCAAAAATAAAATCGGCACCACCAAACGCGGCATTGGCCCGGCTTACGGTGATAAAGCTGCGCGCACCGGTTTGCGAATGATCGATTTGATTAATCCTGAACGTTTTGCCGGCGTGTTACGCGTGAAGATCAAAGAGAATAATGAGATTCTCAAAGCGTTCGGCGCGAAGCCGCTAAATTTTAATAAGGTCCATGAGGCCTATCGCGAAGCTGGCGATCGCCTCAAGCAATACGTCACCAACACGGTCGTGTTGCTGCACCACGCGACTCGTCGCGGCGACGACATTCTATTTGAAGGTGCCCAGGGGACATTTCTGGATATCGACCATGGCACGTATCCTTTCGTTACGTCTTCCAATACCACGGCTGGCGGTGCTTGCACCGGCTCCGGTGTCGCGCCGAACAAGATGGACCGTGTTGTGGGCGTGATGAAGGCATATACAACGCGCGTTGGCGAAGGCCCGCTTCCGACTGAAAATGCTGAAATCGCCGACATGCTCCATGCCATGGGCCGTGAATTTGGCGCGACGACCGGGCGGCCGCGGCGTTGCGGTTGGTTCGATGCTGTTGCGACGCAACATGCCTGCATGGTGAACGGAATTGATGATTTGGCTGTCACAAACGTTGACGGCTTGGACACAATTCAAACAATCAAAGTATGCATCGGCTATCGCGTCGGCTCGTTGCGCATCGATTATATGCCTGCCGACATAGAGTTGCTCGCCAAGTGTGAGCCGATATATGCTGAATTTCCCGGCTGGCAAGAGCCGACCGACAAGTGCCGGAGTTGGAAGGGATTGCCCGCAAAAGCGCGAGCATATTTGAAAGCAATTGCGGCGCTGACAGGCGCGAAACTGAGCATCGTCTCGGTCGGCCCCGCGCGCGAGCAGACGATTTTTGTGTGAGCACTGCGCCACATTTATCCGCGGAAGCTAAAGCGACGCTGCCGACGCATGTCGCGATCATCATGGATGGCAACGGCCGCTGGGCCAAAGCGCGACATCTTCCGCGCGTCGAAGGCCATCGCAATGGCGTCGAATCGGTGCGTGCCATCGTTCGCGCTGCGGGCGAGGCGGGTGTTAAGTACCTGACACTTTACGCGTTTTCGGTGGAGAATTGGAATCGCCCGAAAGACGAAGTCGATACCTTGATGAAGTATCTGGCCCGGTTCCTTAAAAACGAAATTGGCGAACTCACCAGGAACAACGTCAGGCTGGAAGCGATCGGACAGATTTATCGATTGCCGGAATTCGTTCAAACGCAGCTCAAAAAAACCAAGGCAGCACTTGCGAAAAACAACGGCCTCACGCTTATCCTGGCATTGAGCTACGGTGGCCGGACCGAAATCGTTGAAGCTGTCCGCAGCATCGGCGACAAAATCAAGGAAGGGAAACTCGACCCGGCCGAAATTAACGAGCAATTGCTCTCGCAGCACCTTTACACGTCGAACTACCCGGATCCGGATTTGCTTATTCGCACCAGCGGGGAAATGCGTATCAGCAATTTTCTGCTGTGGCAGATTTCCTACGCGGAATTGGTCGTAACTCCGACGTTGTGGCCCGATTTCCGCAAGCCTCAGTTCTTCGCTGCGCTGGAAGAATATACCCGTCGGCATCGAAGATTTGGGTTGGTGTAAGAACTTTTGGTGCGTTACGTTTTGCATCCAATGGGTGAGTCAACACCACAACCAAAGCCAGGGCCATCAAAGGGCGTCGTGTTCCTTCGACGATTGAGCAGTTTCGTCGTTCTTTGGGCAGTTGTGCTCGGGGCATTGTTTTCGGGGAACAAACTCATCTCCGATTCGGTCTTTCTGGTCATTATGGCGCTGCTGACGTGGGCTGGATTGGTCGAGTTCTATGGCATCGTGCGCAAGCTGGGTTTGTCGTGCTATAGCCGATGGGGGATTTTCGCTGGAATACTCCTGATTGTTGCGACGTTTCTGTTCTTTACCCAGCGTCTCGGAAAAGACACGACGCCAGGACGAGTCAACGATTTCGAAACCAGCTTATTGGTTTTCTTCGTCCTCGGTCTTTGCATCCGGCAGTTCGTTTCCAAACAGACCACGGCGGGTATTGTGGCGATTTCGACAACGCTCTTCGGATTAATGTACGTCGCGTGGCTGCTGAACTTCATCCAAAAGATTAATTTTTTCCCGGGTGTCGACGGCCATTTTTATGTTCTCTACTTTATTATTGTCACAAAGTTCAGCGACTGCGGTGCGTATCTGGTCGGGTCGTTGATCGGGAAGCACAAGATGATTCCGCGCATCAGCCCGGGTAAAACATGGGAAGGTTTCGGTGGGGCAATTGTGGTTTCGACAATCGCCAGTGTCGTTTTTCTGCAATTAGCAGGTTCGCACCTCTTTGGCATGACGATGAAACATGCGATTATCCTGGGAGTGATCCTGAGCACGGCCGCGGTGGTGGGTGATCTCATCGAATCACTGTTCAAACGCGAGGCCGGTCTTAAAGATTCCGGCCAACTTTTTCCCGGCATTGGCGGGATTCTCGACTTGCTCGATAGTTTGTTGTTCAATGCACCCCTGATGTATTTGTATTTGCGTCACGTGCTGACTCATCCATGAAGAATGTAGTTCTATTGGGTTCAACTGGTTCCATCGGCACCAGCACCGTCAAAGTCGCGGAGGACTTGCCGGATAAAATTCGCCTGATCGGGCTCGGCGCCGGCAATCAGGTCGATCTGTTGGCCAAACAAACGTTGCGTCATTGTCCGAAAGCCGTTTCGGTGGCTGATCCAAATAAAGCTGGCGCGCTCCGGCAAACTCTTGGCGGTGGCGTGCAGGTTTATTCCGGGACCGAAGGCTTGATTAAATTAGCGACGCTTCCCGAAGCGGATATCGTGCTCATCGCTATTGTTGGCACGGCTGGGTTGCAACCAGCGCTCGCTGCCATTCGCGCGGGCAAGGATATTGCGATTGCCTCCAAGGAAATCCTCGTCATGGCTGGGGAAATCGTCATGAACGAAGCGCGCAAGCATGGGGTGAAGGTGCTCGCGGTCGACAGTGAACATTCCGCGATTTTTCAGTGTCTGGACGGCAAACCTTCTGATTCCGTCCGTGCGTTGTGGCTGACTGCATCGGGTGGGCCGTTTCGGAAAACTCCGAAAGAAGAATTTCCAACGATCACTGTGGAACGCGCGCTCAAGCATCCTTCGTGGGTCATGGGCAGCAAAATCACAATTGATTCGGCGACGTTGTTCAATAAAGGCCTTGAGATGATCGAAGCCCGTTGGTTGTTCGATATTGAGATGAATCGTGTGAAAGTTGTCGTCCACCCGCAAAGCGTGGTCCATTCGATGGTCGAATTCGTCGATGGCTCAATCCTTGCGCAAATGTCCACGCCGGATATGTGCTTGCCGATCCAATATGCGTTAACCTATCCAAGCCGTGTCGGCAGCGATCGAGTGCAAACGAATTTCGCCAAGCTTGGTCAACTGAATTTTGAGGAGCCAGACGAAGATCGTTTTCCTTCTTTGAAACTGGCGCGTCATGCTGGCGAGATTGGCGGGACGTTACCGGCAGTTTTGAATGCTGCCAACGAAGTTGCTGTGGACGCATTTGTAAATCGGCGGAAGAGTTTTGTGGAAATAACGGAAATAGTCGCGCGGGTAATTGGCGCGCATAAGGTGGTGGAGCATCCGACATTAGAACAAATTTTGGAAGCGGACGCGTGGGCTCGTTTGGAAGCGGTTCGCTAGTCAAAAGAAACGGATTGCCCCAAACCCCTAAACCCTGAGATAAATAGCCTATGTTGCAGACAGTGGAGAGCCGTGAGTCAGTGGGATCCACTCTACGCGATGAGTATCTGAAGGCGTTTCGGTTCATGATTTTGTCCAGAGTTCTGGACGAAAAATTGGCCAGCCTTTATCGCGGCGGCAAAATTCATGGCGGTGTTTTTCTTGGTAAAGGGCAGGAGGCTTTGAGCGTTGCCCTGGGACTTGCTTTGCACAAAGGTGATGTTTATGCCCCTCTGATTCGCGATGGAGCAGGGCGCCTGGCTTTTGGTGAACCTGTTGTTGATGCGTTGAGGACTTATCTTGGTTCGGCGCTTGGGCCGATGCGCGGTCGTGATGGCAATGTTCATCGTGGCCGCCCTCGTGAAGGCTATCTCGCGATGATCAGCCATCTTGGCGCGATGATTTCCGTCGTGAACGGCACACTCATGGCGAAGCGTTTTAAGAAGATCACCGGCGCTGTTGGCGCGGCCTGCATCGGCGAGGGCGCTACTTCCACCGGCGCATTTCATGAAGCGATCAATCAAGCCGCGGTCGAGAAACTGCCACTTGTCCTGGTTATCGCCAATAATCACTACGCGTATTCCACTCCGTCCTCGCGCCAGTTTGCTTGCAGCAATCTGACGAACAAAGCCGCTGGTTATGGCGTCACTGCACATCACATTGATGGCACGGATTTATTGGCGTGTTTGAACACCGTCAGCACCGCGGTAAAACAGGCGCGCGAAGGCGGCGGTCCGCAAATGGTCGTCGCCAAATTACTTCGCTTGTGCGGCCATGGCGAACATGATGACGCGCATTACATCGATCCGCGACTGAAGCATTCTCCGGTTGGTCGCGATTGCATCAAGGTTGCCGAAGAGTATCTGCTTCAACAAACCTGGGCTGATGCTGCCGCCATTCAACATATGCGACAGGACGCGGTGCAGAAGGTTGACGATGCACTGACAATCGTTCAACGCGAGCCGACGCCCGATCCGTATCGCGAAAATTGGTGCGCGTTGGCGTCGCGTCACTTGAGTGAAGGATTTGAAGGGCCGGCGAACGAAATCCAATGAGCATTACCTACCTTGAAGCGATTCGTGAAGCGCAGGCAAAAGCTCTCGCCGACGATCCGCGTGTGTTTATTTACGGCCAGGATGTTGGCGCGTTCGGTGGTGCGTTTAAAGCGACGAAGAATCTCGCGCAGGAGTTTCCTGGGCGCGTGATCGATTCGCCGATCAGCGAAGATGCGATGGTCGGCGCGGCCATTGGCGCGGCCATCGAAGGAATGAGGCCAATTGTGGAAATGCAATTCGCCGATTTTTCCACACCCGGTTTCAATCAGATCATCAATCACGCAGCGACACTTTACTGGCGCACACAAACGCCGTGTCCGATTACGATTCGTCTTCCATCCGGCGGAACGTCTGGCAGCGGTCCTTTCCACAGCCAAAGCATGGAAGCGATTTACGCCCATTACCCTGGCGTCATTGTCATGACTCCGGCGACGGTCGAGGACGCCTACAGCATGTTGCTGGAAGCGGTCGCAATTGACGACCCGGTGATTTTCTGCGAGCACAAATATCTGTATTACCATCTGAAGGCTGAGAAATTGCCGACTGAAGCGATGCCCGTCGGCAAAGCTCGCATTGCTCGTGCCGGGCGCGATCTGACGATTGTAGCTTACAGTGCGATGCTTCATGAGGCGTTAGCGGTGGCCGAAGAACTCTCGACCGAGGGTAACGAAATTGAGGTTGTCGATTTGCGGACGATTAAACCGCTTGATACCGACACGGTCATGGCATCCGTGGCACGGACTGGCCGGTTGTTGTGCGTTGGTGAAGCGTGGCCCTGGGGCGGAGTTACGGCGGAAGTTATCGCTCGCGTTGCCACAGAAGGCTTTGGGCTGCTCGATGTCCCGCCGCAGCGTTTGAACGCGAAGGATACGCCGATTCCGTACCACCCGAATCTTTGGTCAACACATCGTCCGACCGCTCGAAGCATCGCTGCCGCTGCGCGCAACCTATTACGATCCTAACATGCGTCACGTTCCAATCATTATGCCGCAACTCGGCGAATCCATCGCCGAGGCAACCGTAGTTAATCTGCTGATTAAAGTCGGTGATACGGTCGCTGCGGACCAGGATATCATCGAAGTCGAAACCAACAAAGCGACGATGAACGTCTCCTCGCCGTGTGCTGGTAAGGTGAACAAGGTGTTGGTCAAATTGAACGAGAGTTATGCTGTTGGGGCGACGCTTGGGTATCTGGAAGTTACCAAGGAAGTTGCAGATCGCCTCGGGATGAGCGAGCCACAGCCTAGTGCTCCATCGAACGGGAATGACACGGAAGTTGTGGAGAGGACTATTGAAGCGCGCCGGAACGTCGAGCCGACAGTCCGAGGATTGCCCGTTCCAGTTCATGCTGCCGGAGCCAGTTATATGTCACCGCGCATGAAAGCGCGGATGAATGAGCTCGGGTTGCATGCTGCCGATCTTGCCGGAATTGCAGGCAGCGGTGCGGCAGGGCGCGTTACTATTCAGGATTTTGAAAAGTTCATTTCCAATTTGGAGAAGCACAGGCTGACGGGCGCGTCCTCAATGCGAGTCGCGGTTGCTGATGCAATGCGCCGAAGTTGGACGCGACCAATTGCGACGGTTGGGTTGCCAACTCCTCTGGACGCAGTTCTGGCGCATCGCAAATCAAATGCGCTGAAGCCCGGCCCGGCCCTGTATTCGCTGAGAGCGCTCGCCCTGGCACTAGCTGAAGATAGCGCGCCTGCCGGCAGATTGGTTGGAAACAAGATCGTTCACCCGCCTGCAATCGACGTTGGGTTTGCGGTTGAAGTGACCGACGGTGTTCTTGTGCCAGTGTTGCGCAATGCCGACAAAAAGCCGCTGAACGATATGGCGGTTCGGTACAATGAACTGGTGGAACTTGCAAGGCAGCGTCGATTGCCCAATGATGCCACGGGTGGTTCTATCGCGACCGTGACAAATTTCGGCACTTTCGGACTCACGTTCGCGACGCCGATTCCACTGCCCGAACAAACTTTGGTCCTCGGCCTGGGCGCTGGGCGCAAAGTCCCGCGCTGGGATGAAAAGCAAGGCCAGTTTGTACCCGTAACGGAAGCAAATCTCACTCTCAGTTTCGATCATCGTGTGCTCGATGGCGGTGCTGCTGGTCGTTTGCTCGCGCGTATTGCTCAGCTGTTGCAATCGCCGGAGACACTGTAGTTTTTGGGACGATGAAATTCGGCGCGCATTGTTCCACTGCGGGAGGATATTGGCGCGCCCTTGAGCGTGGAGCTTCTGTTCACTGCGAAGTCGTTCAGATCTTCGTCAAAAACAATATGCAGTGGATGGGGCGTTTGCCGGTTCAATCGGAAATCGACGAATTTGCGAGTGCGAAGAAACAGTATAAGTTCGCGAAAATCTTTGGACACACTGGTTACCTCATCAATCTTGCGGCAGACCCCTCGCCGAATCGGGATAAGTCATTGCAGTCGCTCATTCAGGAAATCCAAATTGCCGATTTACTCGAAGTTCCGTTTCTTGTCATGCATCCGGGTGCGCACCTTGGCGTTGGCGAGGCGCATGGCTTCAAGCAAGTCATTAAAGGGTTGAACGAAGTCTTCGCGACGACGCGTGACGCGAACGTCCGAATTGCGTTGGAGAATACCGCAGGGCAGGGCTCCTGTTTCGGCAATCGCATCGAACACCTCGCTGAAATTTTCCATGGCGTCGACAAGCCAGAGCGCCTTGGCTTATGCATCGATACCTGCCACCTGTTCGCTTCCGGTTACGACGTTCGGACGCCAAAGGGTTGGAATGGAGCGATGGGTGAAATCGATACGTTGATTGGTCGAAAACAGATTTTGGCCTTTCACCTCAACGATTCAAAAACCGACCTCGGTTCGCGCGTGGACCGTCATGCGCACATTGGGCAGGGGAAGATTGGACGCGCTGGATTTAAACACATCGTGAATGACGCACGTTTTAAGAATTCGCCGGGTTGCATTGAAACGCCAAAAGGCAAAGATCTCAAAGAGGACGTGGAGAATTTGACCGTGTTGCGGTCGTTGATGAAATCCACCAAGTGAATCCTCACTCTAACTTCTTTTTAGCAAGTTATCGTAAACAATCTGTGTCCACGATTCCATCTTTTCGTAGTAGGCCGCCATGTCCTCAATGCTCGCCCAATTCGCGGTGTATTTATCTTTTTCGGTGATATCGAACTCGGCGGTGCCGGTGGTCAGCACGTAAACCAGCCCCATATGCACTTTTGAAACCTCACTCGTATTGTCGTTGATGACTCCGACCAGTTCGCAGGATTGCTCGGATTTGATATGAATCTCTTCCTCAATTTCGCGACGCATCCCTTGTTGAATGATGTTCTCGATTCCCTTGGACATGTCCTCGTCGTTGATGTGACCGCCGACGCCAATTGAGTATTTATCGTGTAGCCGCGCCTCAGTTTGTTTGGTCGTGCGCCGCATGAGGACGTAGCGGTTTTCGTGCCGGACGAGCACGTAAGGAATGATCTGTTTGAAATTGAAATCCGTCTCCGCGATTTTACGCGCTAGGAACTGCGCGTTTTTAATCGCGGCATCGATGACGCCTTCGGTGTTTCGCGAAAACGGCTTTGGGCAAAGCGAATTAATGATTTCGCTGGGTACAACCAGCACTTTTTCTTGCAGTTCGATACTCATAGACAGCGCGGAAGCGGCTTGTGGGGCATCGTAAGTGCCAACGCTTCCTTTGTCTACGAAAACACCGCTCTCACGTCACCATCAAATATAGAAGCAATGAAGCGAGTGCGACGATTACAAGCAACTCAACCTTTTCGACTCCCGACCATCCCCGTTCTCTAAACTCCACATTACCCTTCAACTTTCCTTTGGGTCGACTCCGACTCTATCAATTCTACTAATTCTCGGAACTAGGCAAAGCTGTGGCAATTTGGGGAGGGACGGTTGCCGAATTCATTGAGCGGTGTTCCCTCACAAAAACGCTGGCTTTTGCAAAAACTCTATTCACTCGGGCAAATCCGTTCTAACATATCTCATGCCACTGGTGCGCATTCTCGTCGACGGCTACAGCCTGTTGCACAACTGGCCGGAGCTCGCGCCCGGCAAGCCGCGACATTCCGCCGCCGCCCGTGACGAATTGATCCATTGGCTCACTCAATATCGCGATGCCATCGGGACGTCTATCACGATTGTCTTCGATGGAGCCGGAGCGCCGCCCGGAACTCCGAAACCAATTTCCACTCCAGAACTGGAAGTGCTTTATTCCAGCGGCGGTCATACCGCCGACGATGTGATCGAACGCGCCGCAACACGTCTTGGCGCTTATGGCGAAGTGCTTGTTGTGACGGACGATTTTAAAGAACGAGATACGGTTCTTTCCTTCGGCGGTATGGCGTCGAGCTGCCTGAATTTTATCAATGACATTGAGAGTGCCTTGAAAGAGCAGCAGCGCGAAATTGCCAATCGAAACCGGCGTGAGCGCCAGAAATTCAAATTGCCAAAATGAAGAATATCCGGTCTTACCTTTGCTTCCTGTGTGCCGTGCTTTTCATTGGGCTGCGCGCGTCAGTTTTTGCCGCTGTGGAACCGGCGGTTCCCGAAAAAAAGGCCGCACCCGCGAAACAGGAAGGTCGATACCTTTTCCTCATTGAAATCAGCCAGGCAATGGATGCCAATAAAACGGCGCTTAGAAAATCTATCCGATCTATCATCGAATCCGGGCTGAGTGGCCAGATGAAGTACGGAGACACGATTGGCCTGTGGACTTACAATGACAAGTTAAACTCGGAATTTCCGATGGTTATTTGGCAAAGTGAGCATTCCCAGGATATTGAGAACGCTGTCGATTTTTGGATGTCGAAGCAGAAGTTCGTTCACCGTTCAGACGTGAGCAAGGCGTTGCCGTTGTTGCAGAAGATTGTCAAAGCATCGCAAAGGCTCACAATCATCTGGATGACCACCGGGAACGATCGCTTGACCGGCCTGCCGTTCGACGTAGAAATCTCCGAACTGCAAAAAGAGTTTCGCGACGGCTTTCGTAAGCAGCACATTCCATTTGTGACCCTGCTCACGGTGCGTAAAGGTGTCCTCACGGATTTCACTGTTAATCCTGGAGACGCCAAGCTGCGGTTACCGGAGGTGATAGTGAAAGAGACAGCGGCGCCTGTGGTTGTTGAAACGAATCCGGCACCGGCGGTCATCCCAGCGGTGCAGAAGCCGCCGTTAATTATTCACGTTGGCCCATCACCAGAATTGGTTCAACAAAAGTTGGAGGCGGGAAAAGCTGCAGAAGCCGGGCAGTCGAATGCCGTCGCAGTCGTCCCGTCGCCACAACCATCGACGACAAATAGTGCAGCGGTGGCTCAACCACCGAGCACAACCAATGCGCCTGTCGTAGTAACCGAAAAACCGATCGTCGCGACGCCTGCGCCAGTTCAATCGAACGTGGTTGTTGTTCCAGCCACGAGTCCTGCGGCGGTCACGAATGCTATCTCGAACACACCTCTAACATCCATCGCAGCACCGAATCCTGCTGCTGCGGAGGCTTCAGCGGTTGTGACTCCGCCTCAAACGAAAACATTGTTATTTGCGATCATTACTGCGATATCAGCTCTCATCGCTGGTTTAATCATTTTCTTTGTCAAAAAATCGAACACTCACAAAGGCCCAAGCTTCATCTCGCAATCGATGACGCGCGAGCACCTCAATTCAGGCGCATCCACACCGTCTTCAGATAAGCCGGCTGATCCCGAGTGATTGGGAAGTCGGGAGGTTGGGGGACATATTGCTGCTGCAAAATCTTGCGATTCGATTGCATGACTGCTTGGGTGATGCTCCTGAGATAATCTTCGGGCTTCAATTTCGCTGCGTTCGTTGAAGCGAACAAAACGCCATTGCGTTTAATTAGTGGTAACGCAGCCGAAACCAGTTTGCCGTAATCTTTCTCCGCTTGGAAGGTGCCTTCCTTTGATCGGGAGAATGTCGGTGGGTCCAACAGCACTGCGTCGAACAAACGATTTTGTTTGGCGAGCCGTCGAAACCAATCGAATGCGTCACCGTAAATAAAATCGTGTTGAGCCGGATCGAGGTCGTTCAATTGAAAGTTTTCTTTGCCCCAATCAAGGTAACCGCGTGACAAATCGAGACTCGTGACGCGACTTCCGGCTTTTGCCGCAGCCACGGAAAACGCGCAAGTATACGCAAATGAATTCAGAATTTCTCCACGACCGGGTAATTGGAATTCCGGAGAAATGTAACCATCGAGCAACCGCCGGCGATTATCGCGTTGATCGAGGAAGATTCCGACCGAATAACCTTCGCTGAAGCGAATAGTATATTGCAGTCCATTCTCGCGAATGGTCCATCGGGCCGGCGCAGCTTCGCCGCAAATCGGTTGGGGCGATGCTTCCGCCGCTCCAGCTTTCTGCACTTCTTTCCGGAGCAGCTTGTGATAAACACCACGGCACGGAAGATTCTTCATTAAGTTGCTTAGCAACGACTGTTGTTTTGTGGTGAGTGGACTTTCCGTTTGTGCGAGCAGCCAATCGCCGAATCGGTCTACAAACAAACCAGCATCGCCATCCGATGCGCCGTGGACGACTCGATAAGCGTTTGTCGATTGCGGATCAATCAGTTGGTGGCGGAGGGTGAGTCGTGTGTTGTCGAAAAAGTTCGGTTCCGCATTAAAGCTGACGATTTTTCGAGTAGCTGGATGTTCGAAACTCAGATCGGCTGCGTGCAAGCAGAGCCGTGGAGCAGGGGAGCCGCCGTAAATTGGGTCGCCCAAAATCGGGAATCCATTCTCAGTCGCATGAACGCGAATCTGATGCGTCCGACCTGTGAGCGGCTGCGCTTCAATCCAGGTTAGGCGGGGGTTATTATCTCGCGGCGGAAGCTTGCGAAACATCGTTTCTGCCAAATCACCTTTTTCTCTGTTGCTTGCATAACGCTCGTTGACACGGACCAGCTTTGACCGCGCGGTGAACTGCTGAAACGAAACGGCTTTGTCCGTAACGAGAACGTAGGCTTTTCGAACGCGTCGCGTGGCGAACTGCGAGGTCAGCGATTTATTGGCGATGCTGGATTTTCCAAACACCATCAGTCCCGACGTATCTTTGTCCAATCGGTGAATGATCGCGAGTTTCGCCCAGCGCGGCTCACGGTTTTTGAGCCATTCATAAATGCCTTCGCCAGCCCAGGGGCTTGGTGCGTGGGTATTGAGTCCTGCCGGTTTGTTAACCACCAGCAGGTGCTCGTCCTCGAAAACTACCAAAGCTTGTTTACCCGATTCCGCGTTCATGAACGCGTTAATTCCCTTTCGCTGTGGAAACAAATTCCAACAAATCTGCGACGTCTTGCAGCTTCAAACCGGCCTCAAGACCTTCCGGCATCAGCGACTGGTTTTGATTACGAATACGCGCAATGTTTGAACGCGGCACAACTTCTTCTTTGCCGAACGCCTGGCGGACGGTGACGCTTGATGCCGTTTCGTTACCGACCAAACCGATCAAGCTGTCGCCGTCTTTCAATTCCACTTCGTAAGCCTGGAACTGCGGCGCGACTTCGCGGTTTGGATCGAGAATATTTCCGAGCATCTTCTCTTTGCCCGTCGCTTGCACCGTCACGAGGTCCGGTCCAAGGGCATGACCTTCGCCGCCGAGACGATGGCATGATGAACAACGCTCTTCATAAAGTTTCTTACCGTGCGCCGCGTCTCCTTTGAGATTGAGCGCTCCCATGAATTGGTTCACGACATCCTGGCGCTTCGCCACATTGAGCCCTGCCAAAACTGTTTGCGCTTCGTTGCGCACGTTCTTGTCGCGGCTATTGTTCAAGAACTTGATTTGCGCGGTGGTGAGTTCCGCGCGGCCAACGATCTTTTCTTTCACAGCTTGGAGCAGGACAAGCGCACGTTGCGGACGTGACAGTAACACGCCCAGAGCTTCCGCGCGTACTCGTGGCGTTAAAGTTGCCCAACGGTTTGTCAGGTCGGTCGCAATTTGCGGATTGGAGAATTTCGCGACCGTAGACAATGCCGCCAACTGAACCGCTTCCGGTTCGTTCAAGTTTAACAACGAAAGAAGTTTTGTGCCGACACGATCAAAGCTCGTTTCGCCAAGCAATTGGATCGCCTGGACACGTTGTTTCGGATCGGCTTGTGAGTTTCCGACAACGTCCTCCGCCGAATTCATAATTGCCTTCATCTTGCCATCCTTGTCCACAGCCGCGAGAGAAGTTCCCGCGCGTTGCAGTCCGTTGCCGAGACCGCGCACGGCTGCGAAACTCAACGCCGGATCATTGCCGGACGCGAGATAACTGATGACGTTCCTCACTTCCTCTGGATTATTCTTCGCGCCGATCAGCTCAACCAATTGGCGAATGAAATCTTTTCCGGCATCGCGAAATTGTGGGTCGGCGGCTGCAATAGTGAACATTTCACCGGCACCTTGTGAGAGCGAACTGAAAACCGCCGCCTGCATCCAGGAGTCCGAAGGAGTATGCGCGATAATTCGCTCCAACAGTTTCGTGCGCTCCGGCTTGGTCGTTTCGCCCAGCGTGAACGCCAGTTGATAACGAACTTCTGGCGCGGGGTCGGAGGTCAACGCCGTCAACCGAGACCAAATCCGTTCGCTCGGTTTCTTTAAAAACTTTTCCGAAAGCTCGATGGCATGCGCGCGCACCGTCCAGTCCGAATCGCTCATTGCGGCAATGACGTGACTTTCGCGTAGCCCACCAAGTCCATCAATGGCTTGCAAAGCGTACAACCGGCCATAGCGATTGCCTTCCTTCAGCAATTTCGAGAGCGGTTGAAGCGCAGATTTGTCCTGGCGTTCATACAATAAACGAGCCGCCGTGTCGCGATACCAACCATTCGCGTCGTTCAACGTCGACACCAGTTGGGCCGTGGTCGCTTTGCCCAATGGTCTAAACGTGGGTTGCTTGAATCCGTCAGGCACGATGCGATAGATGCGCCCGCGATCATTGCCACTGTTTAGATCGAGTTTGCTCTTCAATTCTTCCGGTAACGACCATGGGTGCTCGATAATCTCGCGATACATATCGATCACATAGAGCGAGCCGTCGGGCGCGTTCGCAAAGAGAACCGGGCGACACCACAAATCCGTCGCTGCAAAAAAGTCGTTCGTTTTTTCATCCGGTGCGCGTTCAGCCTTGATCGCAACCGTGTCCGGCGAAACAGGCGAAACAATTTTGCGACTCACGAGGTTGCCGGAAGGTTCAGCGATAAAAGCATTGTCTTCGAAGCCGTCGGGAAAAGCGTCGCCCTTATACATCGTAATGCCACAAGCGCTGGTGAAATATCCAGACGCCTTTCCGCCGCCTTCGATCATCCCCGGATGCACACCGCTTACGCGCCATTTGGTGCGAACCTGACGCCAGGGTTCTTCGGGACTAACACGAAAAACCTCCGCTGCACCGCCATCGACTGGAATGGAAACCATCGAGGCTGGCATCGAGTAAAGCGGATTGCGATCGTAACGCAGCTCATACATGAAGGTGTCGATGTGATCGGCGTTGCTGCACGTGAATTTGCGTCCGCGTGAATCGAAGCTCATTCCATATTGGCCGCCACCGGCCTCAGCGCGCCATTCATACGTGCGCGGGTTGAACGAATAATTGCGCCGTTCCAGGTCGAGTGGCTTTTCGTTTGGAAGAGCGAGGTTTGTGACGTAACCGCCATTGCCGGCAGCCAAGCCGTGAATGCGATTATCCAATCCCCAGTTGAATCCGTTGACTAGTGCTTGCACGTTCAGTTTGTCTTTCTTTTTACCGAACCCGCTATAGATAACTTTGCGGACATCCGCCTTGCCGGTGCCCTTTGTGTCCTTCAGGTAAATGATATCCGGCGAAGCTGCGACGAAAATGCCGCCGTCGTAGCAAATTACGCCGGTTGGCCAGGGCAAATCATCCGCGAACACGTGGGACTTGTCGTATTTACCGTCGCCGTTGGTGTCTTCGAGCACAACGATTTTGCCGAGGTGCGGCTGGACGTCGCGCAGTTCGGAATAGTCGTTCATCTGTACGACATACATTTTGCCGTTCTCGTCGATCGACACAGCAATCGGATCAGTCACCAAAGGCTCGCAGGCGATGAGTTCGACATGGAATCCATTTTTGATCTTGATGGAGTCGACAGCCTTATCGCAAGGGACGGCAGGATAGCGGGGAAGATCTTTATCGCTGACTTCTGCCGAGAAAGCGGCTAATACCGGGCAAAGCAAAAGGGCGCTGAACCAAAGTTTCATAGCGCCATTCAACAACGCGACCAGCCGTTTGCCAAGATTCTTGTGAGCTGTGCGATCAGAGGCGCTGGCTTTTGACGGGAGCGGTAATCATCGTGCCGGGCCAACTGACTTGAATCGCGCGGTCGTCGTAAAAACGCAGCAGATCGTAATCTTTCTGATGCGTTACTTCGAGTTCGCCCAGGCCATGCTTTCGAGCCCATGCTTTGACCAAGGGAACATTAGATGGTTCGCATGCGCGTGCGGTGAAAATTTTCACTTGCACACCAGCCTCCTTCAATGCGCTTACCACGGCCAACATTTCTGCAAAAGGTTCGCCGATGGGGTAGGGCGGTTCGAAATGGCCGGGGTTGTCCGTCCGGCTCAAAGTCCCATCGAGGTCGAAGCCGATCCAGTGGCCTTTTTGGACGAGCACTGGTTCTTCGTGAGGCAAAAAACGAACCCAATGCCCATGGGGCGGAGCGGGCTTGATTTCAGGCAACAGATGCTTTGCGGACACGCCTCAAGGATGCGGGATAAAATCCATTTCGGCGAGCACCTTCTGGCCGTCAGCCGATGTCACGTAATTTACAAAATCAAGAGCAGCCTTTTTATCGTGGGTTTTGTTCGTGTAAAGGTGCAGGTTGCGCGCGTAAGGATATGCTCCTTTTTGCACGTTCTGTTCGCTGGGCGCGATGCTGTCGATTGAAACCAATTTTGCACCGCCTTGTGCGGCCGCCTTGAAGCCGCAATAACCGATACCGCCCGGATCATTCTTCACCGCTTCCACGAGCGATTTGTAGTCCAGGAAAGTCTTGGCATTCGGCGCATAAGCGTTGGTGCCCAGCGCAAGCTCCAGAAATCCTAGATGCGTGCCGGAGACAGGATTGCGGATGTAAATCTTGATGGGCACGTCAGGGCCGCCGACTTCGTTCCAATTCTTAACTGTGCCCGTGAAAATATCGTGGACCTGTTGGTGGGTCAGGTTGCTCGCCGGATTTTGTGCATTCACGACAACGCCCACGGCATAGGAGCCAATCGGATGATCGTCAAAATCGACATTGCGATCTTTGCCGAACGCGACGTCGTTGGTCGTCACTAAACGCGACGTGGCCGCGATGTCACAACGGTCGACCATCAACGCGCCCAGACCATATGAGCTGCCTTTGAATTCCGTGTCAAACTTCACCCCCGAGTGGGTTTTGGAATATTCCTGCGTTAAGCGTTGCGCGAGTTCTTCGCCGACGGTGTTGGAGCCACGGACGACAATGTTGTCCTTGTCAATGGCAGCGTTATCAGTCGTGGCTTGTTCAGAACAACCGCCAATGATGGCGAACGCGATAAGTAGGGGGGCTTTTTTGAAGAATGTATTCATAGCAAAATTCAGAGTCGACACTTTGCACCGAGGAGTCGAGCTTACGCCTCTCCCGACGCCAGCGTCAATCGTCAATTGACCCGATGCTCAACTAATGTTAAGAAACGACACGTCATTTCTTCAACCAACATGAGCAAAAAGTGGTTTGCCGCCGGCGACGTCAACGGCTTCTTCGGCCTGATGTTTGACAACGTTACCGTTTTGTCGTTCCTCGCGGGCATTCTCATCTTCGCTTTCAACTATCCCGCCGATATTGTTTACGAACGCATGTTGCCGGGAACCGCAATAGCGGTGTTGTTCGGTAACCTTTGTTATACATGGATGGCAGTCAAACTTCGCCAGCGCACTGGCAACGCCAACGTGACCGCCATGCCGCTCGGTCTTGATACACCCTCGACCATTGGCCTCGCGCTCACTGTGCTTGGTCCCTGCTTCGTCATGTTGAAACAACGCGGTATGAGCGAGCGCGAGGCGGCGATTCTTACATGGCAGGTCGGTATGGCTACTATGATTATGATCGGCACGCTCAAACTCGTGCTCTCGTTTTTCGGCGGCTGGGTGCAAAGGATCGTTCCGCAAGCGGGCCTGCTCGGTTCACTCGCGGGCATCGGTCTTGCGCTCATCGGCTTTCTGCCGTTGCAGGATATTTTCAGCCTGCCGGTTGTCGGCATGATTTCGCTCGGGCTCATTCTCTACAACCTAGTTGCCCAACGCCGACTTCCCTATAACGCTCCCGGCGTCCTCATCGCTGTCGGGTTCGGCACCATTATATATTATGCGCTGGGTCACTGGAATGTCTGGGGCGTGGAGATGGCGCAACCGAAAATGGAAAAGCTCCATTTCGCGATGCCATTGCCAATGCTAGGCTTCATCCATGGCTTCGGCGAAGCTCTTAAATACCTACCGATCGCAATTCCTTTCGGACTGCTCACCGTCGTTGGTGGTGTGAACGTCAACGAAAGTGCCCGTGTCGCCGGCGACGATTACAAGACGCGCGACATTCTGCTCGTCGAAGCCTGCGCGACCTTGCTCGCCGGCGTCTTCGGTGGAGTTGCGCAAAGCACGCCATATATCGGCCAACCCGCTTACAAAGCGATGGGCAGTCGCATCGCTTACACGCTGATTACTGGCATATTTATAGGACTGGGAGGCGTGTTCGGTTACGTTGGTTTTATCGTCGAGCTTATCCCGCGCGCGGTACTTGCGCCGATCCTAATTTTCGTCGCGCTCGACATCATGTGCCAGGCGTTCCTCGCCTCACCGCCAAAACACGCGCCGGCCGTCGCATTCTCTTTCTTTCCGACTGTCGCGCGCCTGCTCCAAATCAAACTCGGCCAATGGCTGCCTGCTGCGACGTTTGCCACGCTCATTGGTAAAGTGGAAAAAGGTTTGCCCGATTTACAAATTGTCGTTGCGCTCGGTAACGGCTTCATCCTCACCGGCATGCTTTGGGGTGCGCTCATTGCCTGCCTGATTAACGGCACCTTGAGGCAAGCTGTTATTTACTGCCTCGTCCTCGCCGCCTTCACGTTTTTTGGCGTGATTCATTCAGCAATGCCTGATGGCAATATGTATTTCCCGTGGCAACTGACGAACCCAACTCACTTGGTGCCATATCAATTCACTAGCGCGTATCTCGTGCTCGCCGTGATGATCTTCGTGCTGTCATTTACGAAAGGCAGCAAAGAGGCGACTGTGGCGCACTCGTAATTATTTGAGCCGCGCAATTTTTAACAATGTGGCGACTTTGCGGGCTTCGACGCCGTTGAACCACTTGCCGTCTTTCTTGAAATAAGAGCCAACGATGAACGCATCGGCTAGCGGCAGGAAATCACGCACTGTTTTCTCATCGATGCCCGAACCAATGACGACCGGCAACCGGCAACCATCGCGCGCCGCGTGACAATCGTCAGGACAGGGTAGGGCGCCGGTCATGTTGCCTGTGACGATGACTGCGTCCGCGTCAAAAAACTCGGCCGCATGCGCCGTTTCCGCGAGCGACACATCGGCGGTAATGGCGTGGGACGAATGTTTCTTTTTGATGTCGGTCCAAACTTCGATCGCTTCGGCCCCGATCTGTTTGCGATAACGCAACAATTCCGCCGCGCACGATTCGATGTAACCTTCGTCCGCGACGTGGCCGAAAACAAATCCTTCCGCGCGCACCCAATCCAAACCAGCCGAATGAGCCACGGCCATCGCTTCCTTATTGGCCCCCGCCAAAACCTGCACCCCGACACAGCCGCGAAACTCCTCTTTCACCGCCGCCGCAACCAACGCCATTCCCGCGGTAATCTCCGGTCCAACCGCGCCGCGCAAGAATGGCAAGTCGTGCATATTCTCAATGGCAATCCCGTCGATGCCGCACTCGCGATATATCTTCGCCTCAGCCACGGCGTTCTTGATGGTCGTGCTTAAGGGCAGGCGATGGCGCGGTGTGCCGGGTAGAGCCCCGACGTGGATCATACCGATGATTGGCTTGGATTGTTTAAAACAGCGTAGCTTCATAATTCGTAGTCGCCGACTTGAGAGTGCGGTAGTTCACTGGCCCGAGCTTGTCTCAGTGACGGCGAAAACAAAAGTCTCAACGTTGGTGCAAACAAGCAAAAATCCAAAACGTAATGTCTGATGGAAGCGGTCGTGCTAAGCGCACTTGTGGCGCCGAGTAATGGGCGGGCTTTGGGCGATGCTCCAGAAATGGTGGATCAAGGCGAGCACATCGATCATTTCCTGCATGTGCGTGGGTTTGGTGAAGTAGGCGTTGACGCCGACTTCGTACGCCTTCTGGATGTCGGCGGGTTGGGCGGAGTTCGACATCATGATGGTGGGTACGACCCTGCAACTTGGATTGTCGCGCAGCCATTCGAGGACACCGATCCCGTCAACTTTGGGCATTTTCAAATCGAGCAACACCCATCGTGGGAACGGAAATTGGATCCGGTCGCAATATTGGCCCTCGCCTTTCAAATATTCGATGGCTTGTGCGCCGTCCTGGACAAACCAATGATTGTTCAAATTTAGCTTTTTGAAAGCCGTCTTGTAGAGGAAGATTTCGTTCTCATCGTCCTCGGCAACAAAGATGGGAAAGCCGGCGTCCATCGTATAGAAACTAAGTGCCTTTCCGTTTTACGCAATGGGGCGGTGTAGCTTTCTCTAGTCGGCGGAACGCTTTGGTCTAGCGCCGATGTTGTGGTCTTGAAACGCTCAACCCATAGAGGCTATAAACAGCGCATCAAATGCACAGCCGCGCACTTCTGTTTTCCCTTATGCTTTTTTGCGTTATCGATGCCGTTGCGGACGAGTCGCCGCCGGATCGCAATTGTGCTGTTTGCGGGACGCTTATGCGCGGTATGGAGCAGACGTTGATGTTGAAGGTCAAGTATCCTCGGCAGTTGGAATTGCTTAAAGCCGGTCTTTTTCTGCCGTCAGAGCTTTATACAAATAGTGACCCGCAAAATCCGAACGGACTTGCGGTTGGTGTTTACTTTTGTTTGTGCGTTGATTGTGACAAAATCACGACGCGTTGTTCTCTTTGCCGGATTCCGATAAAAGACAAAGGATTTCGCACCAGCGACGGCCGTTGGATTTGTCCACGTGATGTGCCCCGGGTCGTCCTGAATGAAGACGATGCGCGCGAATTGTTCGAGTCGGCGCGCGAGGCAGCCGTAGACGTTGTTGGAAATTTCTTTGCGCTAAAGAATTCCACGGTGAACGTCCACGTTAGTGATGTCTTCGATATTACGACATCCACCGATAATCTGGACACCGTTGCCATTTCCAAGAGCACCCCCACGAGCACTGAAATCGTGCACTACGTCAGTGTCTGCACCGGTCTCCCAAAACAGGAAACCTTTTATTCATGCGTGCATGAGTACACGCACCTGTGGATTAACGAAAACATTCACCAGCATGAAATCGAGCACTACACACGTGAGGGTCTTTGTGAATTAGTCTCGTATAAAGTTGCTGAAGCGCGTGGAGATGCCGTTGCGCAAAAGCGGATTTTGTCGAACACCTATACGAAGGGCGTGATTGCAGACCTCGTTCAATACGCCCGCGAAGAAGATTTGCCGGCCGTTCTTAATTGGGTTTCCAACGGGACCACGCGCACTCTCGCCGAGGGCGCCGCAACAGCGGCGGCATTGAAAATGAAACCGCCCGAGATTCCGCTAGACGTTCAAATCTCTCTGGCGCAGCAGGCACAACAGGCACTGCTAGCTCGCCCGGGGCACCAAACCCTTGCGCTTAGTGGAATGATCAAAACTCCCAAAGGCACTGTCGTCCTGATCACGGGCGGTGTTATCCTTGGCAAAGGTGAATCAGGCCTCATCAATCTAAACGGCAAACAATCGCACATTCGTTGCGTAGATATCCTGTCTAATGCCGCAGTGGTGCAATTAGAAAATTCAACCAACATTTTGACGCTGAAGGTTTCGCATCAATAAAGCGGGGCATCCGATGGGCTTGCATTGGAGTAGCGCTTTTATTGATCGGGTGCGTTGGCGTTCTGGGAGGCATTAGCGTTAGCTGCGGCTTTTTTAGCTTGCTTGGCTTCTCGCTTGGCTTTTTTGGCGTGACGGCCTGAACCGTCACCTGGATCGACGATGCCTCCAGCGGGATTGAGTTGGTCGAGGATAGTTTGGAGGTGGTTGCGTTCGGCGATGGCGAGTTGGTCCTTGGTATCGGCAGGAATGAGCATTTCCTTGAAGGGCGCGCCGCGCATGTCGAAGAGGTTGCTTGATTCGTTTAATTTCCAGTCTTTGTCGCGGTCAAACCAGCGGCGGCCCAGCTCGACGAATATCCAATCGCGCGGCCATGTCTGGGATTGGCCGAGGAGTTGCGGCGCGAAGTTTCGTCCGTCGATGATCAGTTTTGGCGGCAGGGCTGCTCCTGTGATTTCGGCGATGGTGGGAAAGAAGTCGCAACTATTGATGAGGCCGTCGGTCACTTTGCCGGCGGGGACTTTTCCAGGCCAACTGGCGATGCATGGAACGAGGGCGCCGCATTCAAGCATCGTCGCTTTGTGACCGGAAAGGTCTTTGCCGTGAATAGTGCTGCGCTGGTACCACGGAGTAGCGGTGCCGTTGTCGCCTGCAAAAAGGATAAGGGTGTTGTCGCGCAGTTTTAAACGGTCGAGTTCGGCGAGGAGTTTGCCGACGAGTTTGTCCATGTAGGTGACGTTGTCTTTGTATAATTGAAACGGGTTCTTCTCGCCGGGCGCGGTGTCCGGTGTGCGCAGAATTTCTCCGTGAACGTGGGACATGGGGTAGTAGAGGTAGAAGGGTTGGTCTTTATGGCGATTGATGAAATCGACGACGAATTTGTGCATGGTGTCGGGAAGGTATTCGTTGTCGTGCAAGGGAACTTCCTTGCCGTTGCGGGTGTAGAATTTATTTCCGGCCTGGGTGTTCCAATATTTGCCGCTGCCTTTGAAGCGCAGGTATTCGTCAAAGCCCCAGTCGCCGGGTTGCAACGGCAGTTGGCTCCACTTGCCGCACGTCCCGGTGACGTAGCCCGCCGATTTGAGGATGGTGGGCATCATGGTTTCATTGGCGGGCTTGAGCAATGGGCCACTGTCGTTGCCGGTCATGCCGGTGCGAAAAGCGTAACGGCCAGTCATGAGCAATGCACGCGAGGGACCGCAAAGCGGGGCGGCATAGCAATGTTCGAAGCGGAGTCCGCTTTTGGCGAGTGCGTCGAGGTTGGGTGTCTTGAAATTGTCTGCGCCGTAGCAACTGACGTTCCCAATGCCGAGGTCATCGGCAAGGATTAAGACGATGTTTGGTTTCGACGATGCGCCGTGGGCCAGACAAGCGAACAGCACCAGGAAACAAGGCGTCAGGGTTGATTTAATTTTCACAATATTGTGCGACTATGCCGTTGGGTCGCACAATCAGACGCGCCGAGGAATGGCGGGTTACAGATGTTAAATTGAAACTTAAGCGTTGGCGCGAATAGCGCGGTCGCGCTGGGCGCAGGCAGAGCGGACGGCAAAATCGGCGAGCTTTCCGCGCAGGTAATCGAGAACTTTGCGGCAATTGGTAGTTTTTTCGAAACAGGAATTTGCGCCGAGTTCCACTGCTTCGCGCAGGTCAGCCGACGTGATTTCTGAGACGTGGAAGATAAAGGAAAGGTTTCTGAACTGCTTTTGATGGCGAACCCATTCGAGAACTTCGTAGGGGTTTTTCGCCTTCGGATTCAAATTGGAAATGATTACGTCCGGCAATGGGAACGCGTTGCGATCGGAATAAATCCCTTTGCCGCTGAGATAGGCAATGGCGGCAGTGCCTTCGCGGATTACGTGAAGGCTTAAAGGAAGGTCTGCGGCGAGGAGAGCCTGGCGAAGGGTCACGGCGGCGGCGGCATCATCTTCAGCGTAAAGGAGGATTTTGTTCATAGGTTTCAGAGCCGCCGATTGGAACCGAAGAGAACTCGGTAGAGCGTGTGTAAAGCATGACTGATTGCAGAGCGGAGTCAATGTAAGTCACAGGAAATATCAGGCTGAAGCTCCGGCTCGTCAGGCTGGTATGCGGCGATGACGAATGCGTCAGATTATTTTTCTGTCAAGCAATGTTGAAGGAATGGTTTAACTCGAGGCTTCGTTCTCTCAGTCTCATCATGCAGCCGATGCTTGTCAGCAGGCCGAGCGTGGCGAGAATGATTGCTCCGGCATAATGTTGATTGTCTGCGCCTTGGTTCAGAATGATGGGACCGAGCACAAAGTAAAACAGGCTGATCGTAAGGCCCAGGAATAACAACCAGCGTGGTGACCCAGGTCCCCAAATTCCCATCGACCAACCAAGCAGATACGGCAACGTCAACATGCCCCACCACAGGGACTGTGCGGAGTTGCCGCCGAAGCCTCCGACTCTAGTCAATTCCCACATGGCTCCTAAGCCAACGACAATGAATATAACAACGCCGATTCGGTAGCCGAACCACCGACGGTCGCTGTGAACCGTGAACGTTCCGAGGGCGAACAGCAAGCTGCCTGGAAGTATAATCAGTGAACCGCGCATGGGATCAATGACGCCAACAAGCATGGCAATCCCGCCAGTGATGACGAGAATGCGGGCCCATAGGTTATCCGAGTGCATAATATTTTAAGTGTCGCGAAGTGTTTTGGTGACGAAGCATTGCAGGGATGCCATCGGGTTCCAGTCGTTGAAATGCGTCCTCTTCCTTGTCACGATTATACAAAACCAGAGAAACTCAGTTTATCAATCAGGGGATTGTGTGATTGTATCCTCAAAAATAGGCGCGACGCCATTCAAGCAATATCGAGTGTGACCGATGAGTGAATGCGATGTAGGTTCGCAATCGAAGTCAACTGAACCGACAAGAAAGCGAATTTATTTATGGAAATCAAAAGAGTTGGTTCGCAGCTGTCCGCTAAAGGGCCGATGGATTGGTTCATGGGAACGGTGCGAATTGATCCACTGTTTTCAACGAGCGCACCGGCGCGCGCAGCGAGAGGGTGGCCCGATTGAGGAAATTCGGCCTAGTGATGTGGTATGGTTTCCGTCGGGTGAAAAGCATTGGCACGGCGTTTCGCCGACCACAGCAATGACGCATTTCGCGATCCAGGAGAATTTAAACGGAAAAGTGGTTGAGGGGATGGAGAAGGTGACTGACGAACAGTACCGAGGTTCGAAGTAGGCGCAATATCCGCGCTCAGAATGCAAACGAAGTTGTTCGGTTTTAGAAGGTTTTAAAAAACGTTGCACTTGGGCGGAATCGTCCAATAATGCTCCGCCCAGACGATGCAAGATCCGAAAAAAACAGCAGGCCTCCTCAAAAAACAGGCTCCATTCCGTCCACACCTCGCGATGATTCTCGGTAGTGGATTCCAACAGGCGGTCAACAATCTCAAGGTTGCCCATGAAATCAGCTATGGGCTCCTGCCGGGATTTCCGCCAGTTGGCGTCAGTGGGCATGCGGGCAAAATGATTTTTGGTTATTTCGATAAGGTGCCGGTGGTCGTGCTGAAAGGGCGCGCGCACTATTACGAGGGCCACGACATGTCGCGGGTAGTGTTTCCTGTGCGGACGCTGGCTGAGTTTGGCGTAAAGTCACTGTTGCTGACAAATGCGGGCGGCGGAGTGAATCGCAAATTTCGTCCGGGCGATTTCATGATCATGGATGATCATATTAATTTGATGGGCACGAATCCGCTGCGTGGTCCCGCGATTCCCGGGTTACCGCGATTTGTCGATTTGACGGAATGCTACGATCGCGAATTGACTGAGGTGGCGAAAAAGGCCGCGAAAGCGAGCAAGGTCCGTTGGCATTGCGGCGTTTATCTCGCGGTATCTGGTCCGAATTATGAAACACCTGCGGAGATTACGGCGTTCCGCAGGCTTGGAGCAGATGCAGTGGGTATGAGCACGGTGCCGGAAGCGATTGTCGCGCGGCAGCATGGGCTTGCCGTTGCCGGCGTTTCGTTTATCAGCAATTTGGCTGCGTCGCGCGATGCAGGGAAATTGTCGCATCAGGAGGTGTTGGCGATGGGCGAGCAGAAGAAGGATGAAGCAGGGAAGTTTCTCGAAGCGTTTGTGCGGATGCACGGTGATTATAGGGCGAAGTAGGGTCTAAGGAAAAAGCTGAAGCGCAAATCCGAAAGTCGATAAATCAAAAGTCGAATTTTCGGCAACGAAGCATCAGTCGCGGTTATATCTTTGACTCAGATCAGGTGTTTATTTCAATTTCTTACCTGTTTTCCGCATCATTAGTTGACTTCATGCTGAAGTTTTCGTTTAATAAAATTAATGCAAATCGAGAGTTTGAAAGTGTTCTGTGACCTCGCTGAGACTGAAAGCTTTACGAAGGCCGCTCAAATTAATGCCGTCACCCAATCGGCCGTGAGCCAGCAGATCAGCTCTCTGGAAAAGCAGTTCAAGTCGTTGTTGATCGAGCGCAGTAAGAAGAAATTCCGGCTCACGCGTGAAGGCCAGGTGCTTTACGAATATAGCAAGCAGATGATTCAAACTTATGATTCGCTGCACAGCCGTTTGCAGGAATTGAAGGACATTATTTCGGGCACGATTCGAGTAGCGACTATTTACAGCATCGGTTTGCACGACTTGCCGCCGTATCTAAAAAAGTTCTTGAAGACTTATCCGACGGTCAACGTTCACGTTGAATACCGTCGCGCGAACCAGGTCTACGAAGATGTGCTCGGAAACGTGGTGGATCTCGGGCTCGTGGCGTATCCGACCAAGGACAATAAGTTGGAAATGATTCCGCTGCGCAAGGACACGTTGGTGCTGATTTGCCATCCGCAACATCCATTGGCGAAGAATAAGACGGTCAAGCTCTCGCAATTGGC
>Ga0265327_10001618_pt1 | contig 27247 bp, 17 predicted proteins | sample 41621metaG_FD_202089 | JGI IMG/M metagenome (GOLD analysis project Ga0265327, IMG submission 202089) | Rhizosphere microbial communities from Carex aquatilis grown in University of Washington, Seatle, WA, United States - 4-16-21 metaG | ecosystem: Host-associated > Plants > Roots > Rhizosphere...
AATGTAAAAATTTATTGTCCAATTAATAAGCAAATGTTGAAAAATAAAATTTTTTGTATTGTTTTGATGTGCCCAAATTTAAATAACAAAGCCTTTCCTTGTTATAAGGAAAGGCTTGTTAATAAACATTTTGTGATCGAAAATTTTAGTAATCCATTCCGCCCATGCCCGGATTTGGCATTGGAGCTGGTCTGTCTTCCTTTGCTTCGACAATTACACATTCGGTGGTTAATAACATACCTGCGATAGAAGCTGCGTTTTCTAAAGCGATACGAGCAACCTTAGTCGGGTCGATAACACCGGCTTCGAAGAAGTTTTCGTATTTTTCGGTTTGAGCGTTAAAACCATAATCGCCTTTGCCTGCTTTAATATTGTTTACAATTACTGAACCTTCTAAACCTGCATTGGTTACAATTTGACGCAATGGTTCTTCCAAAGCTCTTTTAACAATTGTAATACCGGTAGTTTCGTCAAGGTTGTCACCGGTCATCCCTTCAAGATCAGTAATTGCGCGTATGTAAGCAACACCACCACCGGGAATAATTCCTTCCTCAACAGCAGCACGAGTTGCATGTAATGCATCATCAACGCGATCTTTCTTTTCTTTCATTTCGACTTCCGATGCTGCGCCTACATATAATACAGCTACGCCACCCGATAATTTGGCAAGACGTTCCTGTAATTTTTCGCGGTCGTAATCTGATTTTGTATCAGCAATCTGAATTTTTATTTGATTAACACGTTCAACAATTTTAGCTTTGTCACCAGCGCCATTAACAATGGTTGTAGTATCTTTGTCGATGCTCACTTTTTCAGCTTTACCTAAATCTTCAATCGTCGCGCTTTCAAGTTTACGTCCACGTTCTTCGGTAATAACTGTACCACCAGTCAATATAGCAATGTCTTCCAACATTTCTTTACGACGGTCGCCAAAACCCGGAGCTTTTACAGCAGCAATTTTTAATGTACCACGCAATTTATTAACAACCAAAGTTGCTAATGCTTCGCCTTCTAATTCTTCTGCAATTATCAAAAGTTGACGTCCGTTTTGGGCAACAAATTCGAGAATTGGAAGAATGTCTTTCATCGACGAAATTTTCTTGTCATGAATTAAAATGACTGGATTTTCGAGTACCGCTTCCATTTTGTCTGGATTGGTAACGAAATATGGAGAAATGTATCCACGGTCAAATTGCATACCTTCAACAATTTCAACAGTTGTGTCAGTTCCTTTTGCTTCTTCAACTGTAATAACGCCGTCTTTTTTAACTTTGTCCATTGCGCTGGCAATCAATTTACCAATTTCGGCATCGTTGTTTGCAGAAATTTTTGCAACTTGCTCAATATTTTTATTGTTTTCGCCAACTGATTTTGATTGTCGTTTCAAACTTTCAACAACTTTTAAAACTGCTTTGTCAATACCGCGTTTCAAATCCATTGGATTTGCACCGGCAGTAACATTTTTCAAGCCAACAGTATAAATTGATTGTGCCAAAACAGTTGCAGTAGTTGTACCATCACCGGCTTTGTCAGCGGTTTTTGATGCAACTTCTTTTACCATTTGAGCGCCCATATTTTCGAACTTGTCAATAAGATCAATTTCTTTTGCGACAGTTACACCGTCTTTTGTAACTTGTGGTGCGCCGAATTTTTTATCGATTACCACATTACGACCTTTTGGTCCTAAAGTTACTTTTACTGCGTTTGCCAACTGGTCAACGCCTCTTTTTAATAAGTCGCGCGCTTCGATATTGTATTTTATTTCTTTACCTGCCATAATTTTATTTAATTTAGAATTAATAATTTATAATTAATAATTAGAGAATAGCTAAGATGTCAGATTGTTTCATCATTAAATATTCTTTTCCTTCGATGGTTATTTCTGTACCGGCATATTTGCCATACAATACAACGTCGCCAACCTTCACTTCCATTGGCTCGTCTTTAATTCCGTTACCGGCAGCAACTACTGTACCTTTTTGTGGTTTTTCTTTTGCTGTGTCAGGTATAAAAAGACCGCCAGCAGTTTTAACTTCGGCTTCCATTGCTTCAACAAGCACGCGCGTTCCAAGTGGTTTGATGTTTACTTTCGACATAATTTAATTTATTTTTTTGGTTAAACAATTTCTTTTTAAATTCTGTTGTGGTGTTTTCATATTTTATGCCAAAGCCAAAAATGACAATTTTCGGACATTTTTTTTGACATTTTTTCATGTCGATTTTGATTCTTATGAATCGAAAATGATATTAATAATTTGACGGTATTATATTTATAGTTGTTTGTCATGCTTTTTTCAAAAAATAAAAAAATGTCAGCCCGACTGCCAGACTGACACTTTATTTTTTCGCGAACAAAATCGAATATCTTTTAAACAAAATTTTCAATTAATTTGACACAATTATTTAATCGCTCGTCACCTTTTCCAATTATTACTTTATAAGTCAATCCAAAAGATTCCAATTCCGATTTATACATATTATATAATGTAACGCGCATTTCTCCGCCGTTTTCGCGCGACTTGTCGGGCTGCCATTCAATGTCTGGGTAACAAAGCAGATATAAAAATCGTGGTGTCGTTTCAATTTCGTCAATAATCCATTTAGGGCAGTTTTGATAAACAACGTCAAACCAAATTTTTGTGATGATTAAATCGGTGTCAAGGAAAAAATATTTGTTTGCTTGTTGTTTCAATTGTTTTTCCAATTCAACTTGGTGTCTTGCAATTATTTCGACGTCATCGAAAGTGTAAGGTCGATTTAAATTTTCGACATATTCGCGTGCGTACTCCGGCAACCAAACGGTTTGATAATGTTCTGCCAATTGTTGTGTCAGCGTAGTTTTTCCTGTTGACTCTGGTCCAATGAGAACAATTCGTTTTATGCGATTGGTTGAGTTTTCAATTCTTTTTTCCATTCAAAATATCCTATGATTGCTAATGGCGTGAAGAAAAAATATAATAATGCCGATGGATACATTCCCTGAATTGCGAAAAAGATTGCTGCCAGTAAATCGATAACAATCCAAAGTGTCCAATTTTCGAACATTTTTTGTGTGAGCATCCACGTCCCGACAATGCTAAATGCTGTGAATGACGCGTCGAACCAAGGGCTTGTTGATTCTACTGTAAGTTTTAATAATCCATAAATAGTTAATGTTGAAACAATGCCGATGATACTTAATACTATTCTTTCGCGAGTTGTTGCACTTTTGACGGGAATTTGTTTTTCATCTGTATTTTTTTTGCCGAATTTCCAGTTATACCAGCCGTAAACGCTCATTACTAAGTAAACAACCTGCAACAATGTCATTGCATATAATTTACTTTGCATAAAAACGAATATATAAAAACCGACATTAATAATTCCGAAAAACCAGTTCCAGATGTTTTGTTTTACAGACAAGACGACGTAAATCATGCCGGTAATTGTTCCAATAATTTCGACGTAGTTGGTGATTAGCCAGTTTAAGATTGATTGAGTCATTTATATTGCTTTAATCGGGCGCAAGTTAAGCAATCGTTTTTAAATTTGAAAATTTTAATAATTTTTGTGGATATAAAAACAAAAAACCTGCCGGATTGTGAAAAATCCGGTAAATTATTAAATACCTATTGACCTTAAAAAAAACAAAATACCTTAATATATCTTTGGAATAAAATCAATTTGATTCACAACCGATAAATCATTGCCCGATTGTGTTAAAACCAGAAAACCATAGTCATTTAAAACTATAATACAACAGTCATAATTGAATGTGCGGGTAATTTTGATTTTGCAATTTTGCCTTCAACCCAAATTTGAAAATTAATGTCTTTATCTTTTTCGTTCATAATAACGACAGCCACTTTTCCGGTTTTATTTATAAAAGAAGTAGCAATCAAATCGTCGGTTGACGAAGTGCAGGAAATTCGTTTTGCTTCGGGACGAATAAATTTTGAGAAATGTCCTAAGTAATAAAACGAATTCATGTAGTAAACTTTGCCGGTTTTGGTGTCGCCAATAATCGGTGCGTTACAAAAATTATTTACATGGTTTGGTCCGCCTTTTTCGTCAAGTATCAAATTCCAGTCAGTCCAGCCACAAGCCCAGTTATTAAAATCATTTATCATAGAGCGACCGTATTCTTCGCCCCAGTTCCAGTCATTAATTTTATTAAAATCGAAAGGATAAGTGCAGCCTTCGGTAAATAATAAATTTTTATCGGGAAATGCTTCGTGAACAGCGCGAACGTTTTCGAAATGATTGCCAACGTACCAGTGAAAAGCTGTTCCCCAAACGTATTTTGCAGCTTCGGGGTCGTCGAGTACGGTTTTTGCGCGTTGGTACATAATTCCGCGATTGTGATCCCAACACATCAGTTTGATGTCAAGTCCAGATTTTGTTAATGTTGGTCCAAGATAGGTTTTTATAAAGTCGCGCTCGTCTTCGGCAGTCCATAAGCACGATTCCCAAGTTTGTGTTGCCATTGGTTCGTTTTGCACTGTCGTTCCCCAAATTGGAATTCCTTCTTTCTGATACGCTTTTATAAAATAAACATAATAATTTGCCCATGTTCTAAAATATTCGGGTTTCAATTTGCCGCCGTGTAGCATGTCGTTGTTGGTTTTCATCCATGCCGGCGGACTCCAGGGCGAACTGAAAAATGTTATTGGTTCTCCTGCTTTTTTCAACGCTTCTTTTATAAACGGAATGCGATATTTCATGTCATGTTCTATTGAAAAAGATTGGAAAGTTGTGTCGCCATCTTTTAAATAGGTATAACTTTCGCTCGAAAAATCGCAACTGTGTATGTGCGTGCGTCCAAGCGAATAACCAATGCCTTTTTCGCGGTCAAAATAGGCGGTCATAATTTCGTCTTGTTTGTCTTTAGGTAACTTGTAAAACGTTTCTGCCGAAGCGTCGGTAAAAGCGCCACCAATACCAACAATTGATTGGTAGGTTTTACTTGGGTCGATAAAGATTGTGGGAAAAGCTTCGTCGGGTTGCGCTGATGTTTCGAAAGTTACGGCATCTTTTTTTGTTAACCGGTCGTCGGTAGTTTTACAAGTCAGGTAAACGTCTGCTTTTGACGGAACCTGATAAACCATATTGCCAGTTTTTTCGGTATTGGTAGCCGACTGTTTGTTCTGACATGACAGCATTACGACAAGTATCAATCCAAGCATTGATAATTTTTGTTTTAATTTCATATTGTTAATTTTTTTGGTTATGTATTGATTTTTTAATTGAATGTATTTCGAAAAACAATTTGCAAATTACAATTTTTTTTTAACATTGCGCTTTGTTTATACCGATTTTGATTAAATGAATAAATAAAATTTGATATTGCTTTCGACGTTGATTAAAAATAAATTTTATTGACTATCACTAAGATAAATCGCTGAAAGATGCGAAATAATAAAACTTAAGCAATGTCTAAAGAAATTCGTGCAAATAAATGAGTAGATTTGTGAATATTTTTTAACTTTGAGTATCAAAATTCTTTAAACCCGCAATTTGACAAATTTGTTTATATGCCGGATAGTTCTAAAGCAAAATTATACAATTCGAAATACGGAAGTCATGCCTGTTGTTTGTTCGAAAGTGAATTTGAGCATCAAAACAGTGTCGTACAAAATATTTTAAATTCGCTGACCGGCAACGCAAAAACAATTTATTTTTTCAATCAGCAACCATTATCGTCGGTAGTTGAAAATTTTGTAACCCACCAATTCGATTATCAACAATATATTAATTGTAATCAATTATATCTTAGCGACGAAACCAGTGCATCAAAAATAATTGACTTAATAAATTCCGAACTTCAAAACGTTTCGCCGGGCGATTGGTCGCGCCTTTGCGTAATAATTGAAATGAACTGGTTACGCAACGAACAATCAACAGTCAAACTAAATGATTTTATTTTAAAACTGACTAAACAGTTGCAAAGTGCGCAATTAATGCTAATTTGCAATTACGACATGCGCGAATTTTCAACTTCTTTTTTGCAGAAAATATTAACAGCGCATCCTGTAATTATTTTGAATGACGAAATGCTCGAAAACATTTATTACATTCAGCAATACGAAACGGATAAACATCAGACAGATTACGAAAAAATACATTATCAGCTTCAGTCAATCCAAAATTATAATCAGTTGAAATCCGAAGAAAAAAGATTGCAAGACCGGCTTGTTGAACGCGATTATTTATTCAACGCCAGTCAGAATGTAGCATCAATTGGTTCGTATAAAACTGATTTCGTTGCAGGTTTTTGGGAATCGTCGCCGGTGTTAGATAAAATTTTTGGAATCGACAAAAACTATATCCGAAGTGTTGCCGGTTGGCTCGACATTGTGCACCCCGACGATTGCGAAAAAATGAATAATTATCTGGTTGACGAAATTATTGGCAAACACAACAAATTTAATCACGAATACCGCATTATTAGTAAAGACAATCAACAAATAAAATATGTGCATGGCTTGGGCGAAGTTGAGTTCGACGCCGACGGAAAACTCATTTCGATGATTGGTACAATACAAGACATCACCGAGCGCAAAAGAGTAGAAGACAAACTCCAGCAAAGTCAGGTTTTAAACAGAAACATTCTCGACCACACGCAAAATATTATTTATGTCAACGACGTCGATGGTAAATATTTATTGGTCAACAAACAATTCGAAAAAATTTTTGACGTAAAACAAAATAACATACTTGGTAAAACCGGTTTTGATATTTTTCCGGCAGAATATGCAAATCAATTCAAACAAATTGATGTCAGAATTATTGCCACCGGACAATCTATCGAAATTGAAGAAACCGCTCCGCAAAAAGACGGTTTACATTATTATCTGTCCAGTAAATTTCCGTTAATCGACAATAATGGAAAAGTTACGGCAGTTTGCGGTATTTCTATCGACATTACAGAACGTAAAATTGTCGAGCAAGAATTGATTAAAGCCAAGGAAAAAGCCGAAGAAAGCGAAGCCAAAGTCCGCTATATGTTCGAAAATTCGTTGACCGGTTATTTTTATATTGACGTCAATGGAAATATACTCGATGCAAATCAGGCAATGGTCAATATTTTAGGCTCACCATCAATTGACGAAACAAAAAAAATAAATGTACTACATTATCAGTCGCTTATCGACTTGGGTTTTGCAAGCGATGTTGCCAAATGTTTAGAAAGTTCCATAATAATTACAAACGAAAAACTTTATACAAGCAAATGGAATAAAAAAAGTTACGCAAAATATTCGTTAATTCCGATTATTCAGAAAAATGTAATACAAGGCATTTGGGCTAATTTAGAAGATTTGACTGAATTATGGAAATCGCAAAACGAACTGATGTTAGCAAAAGAACTTGCCGAAGCTTCCGAGAAAGCTGCAGTCATGCACTACCAAAGCGTAAAGAAACGCAATAGCGAAATATCAGCATTATTGCAAGGCGCACGAATGGTTTTAGAATTCAAGGATTTTGAACAGACTGTTGAAGAATTGTTTAATATTTGTAAATTGCTCACCGGCGCAATAGCAGGTTTTGTATCTTTGTTATCGGACAACGCGGTTCAAAACCGAATCGTTTTAATTCATGGCGACCAGGGCAGCTTAAAAGTTGACCGTTTGCTTACAATTCCATTAACCGGCATAATGACTGAAGCTATAAAAAATAGATTAGCAACTGTTTTCAACGATTTTACCGATACAAATCTATCCAATTCTATACCTAAAGATCATTTAACATTAACGAATGTGTTGTTCGCACCTTTGATAATTAATCACAAAGCAGCCGGATTAATAGTATTGGCAAATAAGCCCGATGATTTTACCGATGACGATAAATATATTGTAACCGCATTTGCAGAATTAGCTGCCATTGCGTTGAACAATTCGCAAACCATGCAGGAACTGGTGCTTGCCAAAACCAAAGCCGAAGAAAGCGATCGCTTAAAAACTGCCTTCCTGCAAAACATGTCGCACGAAGTTCGTACACCAATGAATGCCATTATCGGTTTTACTCAACTTATTACAAAACCCGATGTGTCGCCCGATAAAGCCAAAATCTACTCGGCAATGATTAACGACGGCTGCAGTAAATTGATTGATATTATTACCGACATGATTGAAATATCGCAGTTGCAGGCAAAATTAGTTACAATTAAAGAAAGCACTTTTGACATTGTTGCAGTTTTTAAAGAGATACAAGACGAATTTAAAGCACATGCCGAAGACAAAGGTTTATATTTTGTGTTCGACACTAAAATTAATTCGCCAACATTTACAATTATTTCTGATCAGACAAAAATTGAAAAAATTGCGCGTCATTTGCTCGACAACGCAATTAAGTTTACGCAAACCGGAGTAATCACTATCGAGTATAATTATTCATCGGGCAATTTAAATTTCACAGTGTCCGATACAGGTATCGGCATTTCTGAGCAGATGCAGCGTATTATTTTTGAGCCTTTCAGGCAGGCAGAGTTGGGCGTTACACGCACGTATGGCGGCAATGGTTTGGGGCTTGCAATTTGCAAATCTTACATCGGTCTATTGAATGGTTTTATTGATTTGGAAAGTGAAAGTGGAAGAGGTTCAAAATTTACGGTTTCGATTCCGGTTATTCAGGTAACAAATATCGACAGAAAAATTGTTCCAATACCGCAATATCGAAACCTTACGAACAAAATAATTCTTATAGCCGAAGATGAAAAAAGTAATTTCGAATATCTTGCCGAAATTCTTGCCGATACAAACGCAACAATTTTACGTGCAATTAACGGCGCTGAAGCTGTTGATATTTGCCGGAAAAATGCGGAAATTGATTTTGTGTTGATGGACATACAAATGCCAGTGATGGATGGACAAACAGCAACTAAATTTATTAAGGCTTTCAGACCCGGCTTGCCAATCGTTGCTCAAACTGCGTATGCTTTGGAAAACGAAAAGATTAAATTTACCGAAGCCGGTTTTGATGCTTATCTTACAAAACCAATTCTCGAAAAAAATTTAATAGAAACAATCAGGAAATACTTAATATAAGTATGTGGATAAAATTTTTATGGTATTCAGTTTGTTCCAATAAATTATTTTTTAACGCTTTGCGAATTGTCCATTGTCAATTGTGCAGTTACTTAATTTTCAAGGTTCAAATCGTCGTCTTCGTCTAAAATAAATAATTCTTCAATACGTACTTTAAAATAATGCGCAATTTTCATTGCCACAATTAAATTTGGGTCAAATTTTTCGTTCTCAATAAAATGAATTGTTTGTCTCGAAACGTTTACTTTTGTTGCTAACTCCGCTTGCGTAATTCTTTTTTTTGCTCTTTCAACAATTACTGTGTTTTTCATGTAACCTACTCATTTTATGGTTAAATTATATTTTGTCAAAAATTATCGTGCGAAGTTAAAATTAATTGTTATATAATCAAAAAATAATTAAGAATTAAGAATTAAGAATTAATTCTTAATTATTTATTAGAAGTTTTTGTCAATTCTTCTAAATCCGAAATCCGTTTGGCAAGTCGGTCAAATTGATTGGTTAATTTATCAATTTTAGCTTTGTCAGTATCATTCTTTTGTTTTAATTCTGTAATCATGGATTGTTGTTGTTTGATTGCTTCAATTAAAACCGGAATCAAACTTTGATAATTGACAGTTTTAAAACCATCGCCGTCGGTGCCGACAAGTTCAGGAAATATTTTTTCGACTTCCTGCGCTATTAATCCCAATTGTTTTTTATCGCTAAAGTTGCGTTTTGGAAATTCGTCTTTGCGCCAGTTATACGAAACACCTTGCAGTTTTTGAATATCGCTCAAACAGTTGTTCAACGTAACGATGTTGGTCTTTAAACGAATGTCGCTGCTATTGATAATACCATTCGATGTCAACGTTCCGGTTGCAACAATATTACCGGAAACTTCCAGACGGTTTGCAGGATTAGTTCCTCCAAGACTGACGTTTCCATTTTTAAGAATGACCATTGCGTTTGACAATTGGCTTGATGATAAACCGTTGCCAATGACAAATAAACGGTCTGTAAGATTCCATTGTGTAGGGAAATTTGGTCCTATTAAATTATTGTAAACATAATTGTAGTCATCGGCAAACTGACCAAGGACAATTTCGCCAATCGACCAACTGGTTATGTTGCTACCAAGACAAATTCCGTAGTTTCCATAGGTCTTGGTCAGGTTGCCAAAAGCGAGTGAAGCTATCGCAGACGAACTTGTTACGTTTTGATTTCCAATAGTTGCCGAATAGGGTCCACCTGATTGATTTTTATATCCTATGCTAAAAGTGTAATCGCCTGCTGCCTGGCATAAATTTCCACCTGATGTTGAATATGAACCGGATGAATTATTACTATCGCCAAATGTAGTTGAAGATAATCCGTTGGACACATTGTTCTGCCCTAAAGATATTGAACCCGGACCATTCGAAGCATTTGAATTTCCTGCTGAAAATGATTTAGCGCCGACTGCCGAATTATTTAAACCCATCGAAACAGAATAAATACCCGAAGCTTTGCAATCCATTCCGAATGCCGATGAATATGCGCCAACGTTGGGATCGTTCCAACAATCGGCAACATTATAAACTGATCCTGCTCTAAAAGCAGCTTTTCGAGGATAAAAAACCATGCGCGTTCCTTTACCAAGATTGGGGATTGACAAACCATCATAAGAGCCGGTAACTAAAAAACCATTTGTGCCTAATTCAGCGTGAAATAAATCAATAGGTGTTGTAGTTCCGATACCGATTCGTTTGTTGACACTTGTTAAATAATTTCCGTTGAGTGTCCAGTAACCTTGCGTCATATTTTTTACATAAATACTTATTGCTTTTTGCGACGGAAGTCTGGTATCGCTAAAACCAGTAATTGCGCCCATTAATGTGTCTGTAGAAATTTCGTCGATGTTCGTTCCTTTGTCGAGTCTGAAAGTTCCGGCGCGAAGACTTTTAGCATACAATGCTCCGTTTGTCAAAGTTATATTTTGATTTGAAATTGTCCAAGGTCCGGTTAAATCGGTGGTGCCGTCTTGTTTAACAAAATTTCCGTTCATTATATTTGTAGGTGTCCAGTTTACGCCAGTCCATGCGAGTACTTGTCCGTTAGCAATGCCTTTAACGTTAACGTCAAGCAAATCGCTCAACTTAGATTTTGGTGCGTGAATAACACTGTCGGCAACCAATGCGTAAGGTACAGATTCTAATTTTATGGAACCAAAATCTTGTAAACCATTTCCAAATTTTGCATCGCCAAAGTCAACCTGAATACGTACAAAATAATCTGCCATTGACCAGTCAATATTCGAAAACGTAGTTGCTGTGCCGGCAAATGTTGAATTACCTTCGCCAATTACAATTGAGAATGCGCCAAATTCGTTGGTAGTAAGTTTGTGTGTTTCTTGCCAGACGACTTCGCCGGTTGCAGTTGTTTTGTTAACGGTAACTTGAATAACAATTTCTTTATCGACAATCGGATAGCCATTATCGTCGCGGGCAACGCCTTGATAGTTGAGTCCCTGCGGTACTTTTTGTCCAGAAGAATTAATTGCTATGATAAACAGAGTTAAAAGCATCATTACAAACTTTAATCTGCTTCTACTGTGATATGTGGAGTAAGGTATCATAATGTTTTATTGTTTTATTAATTTGAATGTCGTAATATTATATGAATTGTTGACCGGTACCAAACGTATAAAATAATGTCCAGATTCTAAACCAGTGAAATCGATGCCGATACTTTCCTGATTTTTTATCATTTGACTTGTTGCCGGAACTTGCAATTGTCGCCCCATGATATCGAATATTTGTATTTCGAATGACTCGTCGGCTGCTACATTAATTAATTGTACTTTGACCTGACCATTGGTAGGATTGGGATAAACTGATACGTTTATATTCGATTTGACTTCCTGACGTGGTTTGCTGATGATATAATTTTTTGCCTGATCGATTCCTGAATTAAGTGATACATTATTTTTGCTTTTCATTTGCCCAACAATCAAATTACCCAAAGCGCCAGACATTTTAACTTGTCCGCTCGAAGAACTTAAACTGCCGGATGTCATTACCCATTGTACATGCGGTTTCTGTGCAAATCCGGCAAGTCCGCAGAACATAATGAATATGGATATTAACTTTTTCATTTAATTATTATTCTTAATTCTTAATTCTTAATTCTTAATTAATAAATTATTTCTTCTTCTTAAACATTGCTTCGATCCGGCGGTTTTGCGAACGACCTTCGGCAGTTTCGTTGTCGGCAATCGGATTGTCTTGTCCTTTACCTTCTGTTACTATACGTTTTTCATCAATTCCTTGCGTCACAAAATATTCTTTAATAGCGATAGCACGTTTTTCGGACAACCGTTGATTGTATCTGATGGAACCTGCGTTGTCGGTATAACCGATAATTTTTATTTCGAGGTCTGTGCCTTTCTTCATCTTTTCGACAATTTTGTTCAACTCAGGATTTGACGATGACAATAATTTATCGCTATTTGTTGCAAAGTTAATGTTTTTCAAAATAAACGGAGCGTCGTATTTATCGAGGTCGGCTTCTGTAACTTTGCCTTCGAGTTTGCGCACGCGATCGTCGAGTTTCTTTAATTCGTCGGTGTTTGCCGGTTGAGTTTTTTGTTCGCAACAAGCTTTCAAATCTTTTTCGAGTTTTGCAACGCGACCTTCGAGTTTTGGATCAATCTTAGGTATGGTAATGTCTTCCAAAAATTTAAAGATTGATGGCGGATGATTTTTATTTTTGGTGCATTGAATTAAAAATCCAATCGAAATTTCGTGCGTACCAGACGAAGCTGCTGCAATGCCGCTACCAATGCCATATTCGTAAGTGTAGTTGAGCGCAATTCTGTCGGTCAACGCTGCGCCGGTGCTTAACAGAAAGCTGCTACCTTTGCGGTATCCAAGACCGAACCAAAGTTTTTCTTTTAAGTCAACAAATATATGACCTTCGTAATAAAGCGATCCGCCGTCTGCCATGCGAATCAATACAAATGGTTCGAGTCTTAAATCTGTTTCTTTTTGGTAGGTGTAAGAAAGGTGCAAATCATAATGTCGAACCAATGTATATGGACTTCCATCTAAGGTAACTTTATTGCCGAGCATTTGCGGGACGACGATACCAATGTTAAGATTCGAAAAATTTACCATCATTCCGAAAGTTGCATCAAAAGTAGTTCCGGCTAAATTGCTCTGATTCATAAAATACGGATCGAAACCTTGCGATTGCACATTTTCCAAATCGAGTTGTGTGCGATACAGTTCTCCGCTAAGTCCAAAATTGACGCTCAAGTTGTCGGACATAATTAAGTGATAAGCATACGTGCCGTCGATACGAACGTTTTTGAAATTACCAATTTGTTCGTGGCTGGCATCGAAACCCAATCCCATTTTGTTATCCATCACCGGACCATTTAACGATAGAAAAGCAAATTGAGGTGCGCCCTCTACTCCCACCCAGGTATTGCGGTAACCTAAAAAACCTTCGGTATTTTCGTTGTATCCGGCGTACGATGGATTGAGCGAATATTTATTTATCAAATATTGGTTGTTAACTGGTACTTGTTGGCTGAAACCCGTCGCCACCAGAATTATAAGAATGGATAATATGGTAATTCTTTTTTTCATCAAACTTAATTCTTTATTCTTAATTCATAATTAACGAAGTATGTCGATAAATCCCATTTTTGGTTTGTGTTTATTGTCGATTGTTTTAATAATGTAATAATATGTTCCTGCATTGAGCGGCTTTCCAGTTGACGAAACGCCACTCCATTTGTTGTCGTACTGCGGATTCGTAAAAACCAGGTCGCCCCAAGAATTATATATATAAATTGCTACCGCACTTGGATAATAGCCTTTGTCTTCTAAATTTTTTATTTTCAAATAATCATTAATACCGTCAAGCAATTGTGGTGTTAAAACATTATTGAGTACTGTTATGATAAATGAATCAGGATTTATAATTTGATCAGATATCGTAATTAGTTTTGTTGTATCAATATTGGTGCATCCCTTGGCATCAGTAACCTTAACATGCAATATATATTGACCAATGTTACTTAATTGGATTGTATTACCGGTTGCAATAACTTCGTTCGAGGCGTTGTACCATTGCACAGCATTGAAAGTTCCACCGCTAATTGATAATGGAACTGTTGCCGGTACGTGTACACTAATCGAACCATTGTAAACGATATTAAAAATTGGAGCTGGATTAATTGTTATTGATTTTGAAATGTGGTCTGAGCCTTGTGAGTTAATTACAGTTAGCAAAATTGTTTTTACTCCGGCAGTAGTAAAAATACGAAAAAGGGTATCGCGGTCTGCAACCGGATTGGCATCGCCAAAATCCCAGTTGCTATTTGTATAGTTTAACGATGCATTGTAAAACCAGATTGTGTCGCCCAAGCATAAAGTGCCTTTGCTGATAAAACCTGCTTTGGGTGTTTGAGCGAAGCTAACGGCAAAATTGCCAATCACAAACATCAGGAATAATATATATCGCAATTTTTTCATTTCGAAATTTCTACTATTTTTATAAAGATATAGACTTTTATTAAATTTTACGAATTTATTAAACGATTGTTTCATTTTTACGAATCAATTTTGATGAAAATATCTGTGGTAGTGGAACTTTACAAAAAAGCAAGTGAAATTCTCACTTTATCTATTCAATATTTTTTTTAAAAGTTAAACAACTTTTATGCCGAAAAAAGAAAAAGTCAGACTTCTTTAAAATCTGACTTTTCTATAAGATGTCATCTTGTAAAGATGGCATCTTTAATGTGTAATCTCAGCAGGAGTGTCCATATTTAAAATTTTTTCGAGCGTATCGCTTGTAAATTTATTGTTTTCGAGATAAAGTTTTTTAAGTGTTTTCAACTTGCTAATTTCTGCAGGCAACGAAATTAAAATATTGTTTTGCAAATCTAATAATTGAAGCGATTTGCAACCTGATATTTCAGTTGGTAAAGTTGTCAATTGATTGCTATTCAAATTTAGGACGAACAATGCTTCTAATTTTCCAATTTCGGCTGGCACTGCTTTTAATTTATTTTTTTCGACGTTCAGGTTTTGCAATTTTGACAAACTTCCGATTGTTGGAGGTAAGTCTGACAACGCATTTTCTGCAAGGTACAAATAAGTTAGATTTTCAAGTTTCCCAATTGTGGCAGGTAAAGAAGTCAAACCGTTTTGAAAAACATCAAGTTTCTGTAAAGTTTTTAAGTTTCCAATTTCGGCTGGCAATGTAAGTAATTTGTTTCTGCCGATATTCAATTCATCGATGCTTTTTAAATTTCCGATTCCGGGTGTCAAAGTTGTAAGTTGATTGTCTGTTAATTTAAGGTCTGCCAAACTTGCAAGTTTTCCAATTTCCATGGGAAGTTGCGTAATTTTGTTGCCCCACAAATTAAGTTCGGTAAGTTGTACTAATGAGCCAATAGTTGCAGGTATAGCCACCAATTGATTAAATGAAACATCGAGATATTGTAAATTTGTAAGTTTACCAATTTCATCGGGCAATTTTTGAATTTGATTTTCGCCTAAATCGAGTATTTGCAAATTTGCAAGACTGCCAATTCCTAAGGGCAGTGCAGTTATTTTATTTTGATTTACATTGAGTGTTTGCAACAATGGTAAATTAACTATTTCTTTTGGCAATGCAGTCAATTTATTTTCCGATAAAAATATTTCTGTCAGCATTTTCAGTTTGCCAATTTCGGGAGGAATAACAGTCAACTGGTTTTTGGAAAGATTGAGTTGCTGACAATTTACAAACTTCCCAATATCCGCAGGCAATACAGTTATGCCTTTTCCGGTAAGGGTTAAAGTTACAACTGCTTCAGGATTTTTAAGTGCATCTTCAAGCGAATTGAATTCGCCGACACCGGCTTCAGTTATAGTTTTTACTTTATCATTGCCACCAGACTGATTGCCTCCGGTCCAAGCGCCTTCAGGCACTTCATTTCCGGCATAAACACAGTCGGTCAAGTTTTTTAATTTATTTAAAACATCCGGAAATTTTGTAAATCCATTATAACCAATGTCAATATACGTAAGATTTTGTAAATTTTCCATATCTTTTGGTAGCGACGTAAGTTGGTTGTACGAAACGTCGATTGTTTGCAAATTAGTCAGGTCGCCAATTTCGGGTGGAAGCGATTTTAAAGCGTTTCGACTTAAAAATAATGTCTGCAAGTTTTTGAGCATACCGATTTCGGCAGGCAATTCTTTTAAACCACTGCTTTCCAGATTTAAAATATACACTTTATCTGTTTCTTTCAAAGCCGCTGCAAGCGATTTATATTCTTTTGTCATTTTAAGTTCTTTCTCGGTCAGTAATTTACCCTGTGCGAACGATGTAAGTTTGCAACCAAGAATTAGTAAGCCTGCAAAAATTATAATTTTAAGTTTCATTTCACAAATTTTGATGATTTAAAAAACGTCTTTCAATTTTTCTAACAACATTAATTGTATATAATACAAATTTCATTCCTTTTTAAAAATGCAATATACTTTTCTAAACAAGTCTTTTTATATAATAACGTAAAAAATAAAAAAAAGTTCTATGATTTTTAACAGCAAATCATTGATAGCTCAGTCTTAACCATTTTTGAATAATATTCATTTTAATTGTTGAATAAATAATTATGCAATAACTATTTTGAAAGTTTAATAATTGAATTATTTTTGTTTCATGTAAAATTTAAAAATTTCAATCATGGAAAATACAAAAATCAACTTAAGTAAATACGGAATTACTAATGTAAAGGATATTTATTACAATCTTTCTTACCATGAGTTATATCTCCACGAAACCGATCCTAAATTGGAAGGTTTCGAAAAAGCAGTACCCACTAAGACCGGAGCCTTCGCTGTAAAAACAGGTGTTTTCACAGGACGTTCACCTAAAGACAGATACATTGTTAAAGATGCTATTTCAGACAAAACAATTTGGTGGGACGGTGTCATTAATAAACCCATGACTATTGAAACTTGGAATCACTGTAAAGCAATTATTACTAATTATCTTTCGAATGCAAAAAAATTATATGTTGTTGATGCATTTTGCGGCATAAATCATGACACTCGTTTGAAAATACGTTTTATTTTGGAAGTTGCTTGGCAAGCACATTTTGTAACCAATATGTTTATCAGACCATCACATTATGAATTAGAACATTTTGGAGAGCCCGACTTTGTTGTAATGAACGGTTCAAAAGTTACAAATCCACAATGGAAAGAACAAGGTCTAAATTCTGAAATATTTGTATCTTTTAACCTTACAGAAAAAGTACAAATTATTGGTGGAACCTGGTACGGTGGAGAAATGAAAAAAGGAATGTTCTCGATGATGAATTATTATTTACCATTAAAAGGGATGGCATCAATGCATTGCTCTGCCAATGTTGGCGATAAAGGCGACGTTGCCATATTCTTTGGTCTTTCAGGTACTGGTAAAACAACACTATCCGCAGATCCAAAACGCTATTTGATTGGCGACGACGAACATGGATGGGACCATAACGGTGTATTCAATTTCGAAGGTGGTTGCTATGCAAAAACAATTAACCTCAGTCAACAAAATGAACCGGATATCTGGCATGCAATTAGACGCGATGCGTTATTAGAAAACGTTACTGTCAGAGATGATGGATCAGTTGATTATTCAGATGCTTCTATCACAGAGAATACCCGTGTATCTTATCCTATTTATCATATCAATAAAATTGTATTGCCTTCCAAAGCCGGTCACGCAAAGCAAATAATTTATCTTTCGGCTGATGCATTTGGTGTGTTACCACCGGTTTCCATATTAGACGATAATCAAGCTCAATATCATTTTCTCTGCGGCTATACATCCAAGCTTGCAGGCACAGAACGTGGTATTACCGAACCGGTACCATCATTCTCTCCAGCTTTCGGCGAAGCTTTCTTAACATTACACCCGACCATGTATTCATCGGTATTAGTAAGGAAAATGAAAGAACATGGAGCAAAAGCTTATTTAGTAAATACAGGGTGGAATGGTACAGGCAAACGCATATCAATAAAGGACACCCGCGCAATAATTGATGCAATAATAGATGGTTCAATCGAAAAAGCTGAAATGCAACATATACCATTTTTAAATCTGACAGTTCCGGTTAAATTACCCAATGTTAGCGATGGAATACTTGACCCACGCGATACATACACTGACAAATCAGAATGGGAAAGAAAAGCAAAAGATTTATCAGCACGCTACATAAAAAACTTTGAACAATATACAGATACACCTGAAGGAAAAGCTTTAATTTCTGCAGGACCAAGTCTTTAATTTAATGAAAGTCCCGGAATATTGAATTATACCGGGACTTAATTTTATTAAAAAAAATTAAATTTATACAATAAACAATTATAAAAAACGTATATTACACGTTTAAATAAATTAATTATTATGGATCTAATAAAAACGAAAGTTTTACTTGTTGAAGACGATATAAACTTAGGATCGTTACTTAAAGAATATTTAAGCGCAAAAAATTACGACACAGATTTGTGCATCAATGGCGAAGATGGTTACAAAGCATTTAAAAAGAACCGCTATGACATTTGCGTTCTTGATGTAATGTTACCCAAAAAAGACGGCTTTGCTCTGGCAACCGACATCCGCGCAATAAACAGCGACATTCCTATCATATTTCTTACAGCCAAATCGTTGAAAGACGATATTTTTCAAGGATTCAAAATTGGCGCCGACGATTATATCACAAAACCATTCAACATGCAGGAAGTGTTATTCCGCATGGAAGCAATTCTGCGCCGGACAAGCAATTTCAGCGGTTTGCAGGAATCAGAATTTACACTCGGCAAATACCATTTCGATTCGAACAAACAAATTTTAAAATTTGGAGACGAAACAATACATCTTACCACCAAAGAATCAGAACTTTTAAAACTTTTATGTATCAATGCAAATAAAGTTCTGGAGCGCGACTTGGCATTAAAAGCCATCTGGTCAGACGACAATTATTTCAATGCCAGAAGCATGGATGTTTATATAACCAAATTACGAAAACTATTAAAAGACGAGCCGTTACAAATAATAAATATACATGGCAAAGGTTATAAATTGATTTTATAAGACATAACAATTTAACGAACAATTTCTTGAAGTAACAAAAGCAAAATAAACAAACAAAGAAATTTTTTTTATCAATAAAAATTTGTAGTTTTGCAATTAGTTAATATGTAATATTATTAAACAATACATTATATTATGAAAAAAGTATATATTTTACTTACGGGCATTATAATAGCTGCCATGTTTTTAGTTAGTTGCGGCGGATTAAAAAAAATGCTTGACAACGCTTCAACAGTTAAATTTGAAGCAAACCCCAAAGTACTCGAAATGAATGGCGGATTCGTCAATTTTACTTTGACAGGAACTTTTCCTGCAGAATATTTCGACCGTAGCGCTTTAATTACGCTAACCCCTTGTTTAAAATACAATGGCATAGAAAAAAATCTCGATCCAATTGTTTTGCAAGGCGAAGATGTACAAGCAAACAATAAAGTAATTAATTATCTGACCGGCGGACAGTTTTCTCAAACTTTCAAAGTTGCTTATGAAGACGGCATGAAATCAGATTCGCTCATTCTTAAAATATCAGCAAAAGTAAAAGACGAGACAGTTAATGTACCATCAGTTAAAGTTGCGTTAGGTACTATTACAACCTGTCAACTTATACAACCTATTGGCGACGCTGATGCAAGCAATACAAATACCAATGTTGGCGCGACTTATGCAGGCGCTACATCTGCAAATTACATATTAGCCAATTTTATTCCACAAACACAAATGTCGAAATCAATTTTTGCCGACATACATTATAAAATTTCTGATGCAACTGTACAACCATCAGAATTGAAACAAGAAGACATAAAAACATTAGAAAGCTTTGTCAAAGAAAATGCTACAAATGCAGGAATTACAATCAGTGGTTTAGGAATTTCGGGTTATGCTTCTCCTGACGGTCCGGTTGCCTTAAACGAAAAATTATCGAAACAGAGAGCCGCAAGCGCAGAAAAATCTTTGACCAAATTATTTAAAGAAGCAAAATTTGACAAAGCAAGCAATGCCGGATTTTTCAGCACAGTTATGACTGCTGTTGATTGGGACGGTTTCAGAAAAGCTGTCGAAGCATCATCGATTGCCGACAAAGATTTAATCATAAGAGTTTTAGAAAAAACTTCTGATCCCGACGCACGTAACAAAGAAATTAAATCAATGACTGCGGCATTCAATGTTTTAAAAACATCAGTTTTACCAATATTAAGACGTTCTGATCTTTCTTTAAACGCGGTTACAGCTGGTCATTCCGATGACGAAATAAAAAATCTTGCGCAAACCAATCCATCAGCATTAAATCCTGACGAATTGCTGAAAGCCGCAACACTTGTTGACGACATGGACACAAAAGGAAAATTGTATCAGGCAGCAGCAACCAAAGATGCAAAAGACTGGAGAGCATTAAACAATTTAGCTTATGTTTACTACAAACAAGGTAAATATTCCGATGCTTATACAACATTGCGTTCAGCTGAAGCATTAGACCCGGGAAATCAAACTATATTGTATAACTTAGGTATTGTAACTTACGCCAACAAGCAAACTACGGAAGCAAATAACTATTTCAATACAGCATCAACTGTTAGCCAGTCAAGCAACCAGGCCAATCCATCTGCTTCTGCGTCTACTACAACTGCGTCGCAAACAGTTACCGATGCAGCAAAAAGTAATATTGCTACAATGAGTTTGCAAAGCGGCGATTATACAAATGCAGTACAACAATTTGGAGATCTTTGTGTATTCAATGCTGCTTTAGCAAAAGTGTTGGCAAAAGATTACGCAGGCGCAACCAAAACATTGGATTGTATCAAAGATGCTGCTTTAAATTTTTATTTGCGTGCAATCATAGGTGCCAGAACTGATGTTTCTTCAATGGTATTTGATAATTTACGTACTGCGATTAGCAAAGACGCAACTTTAAAGGCTAAAGCAAAAACCGATGCTGAATTTATTAAATATTTTGCAGATGCAACTTTCTTGTTGATAGTTCAATAAAAAATGATAGCGGATAATTGATATTTATAAAAAAAACGCCTGATTAACCATCAGGCGTTTTTTTTTATATTTATTTTTCTACATATCGTCTTCATCGTCGCTTGGAGTAAGATTATTCATTTGCCGCAAAACCCATTGCTGATGTTTAATTAAACGCGGCGTTGGTTTGACCGGCGACCATTTGCGCGGCGCCGGTAAAATAGATGCCAACATTGCCGATTCTGATTGCGAAAGTTGTTTGGCAGATTTTTTAAAATAATGCCGCGATGCAGCTTCGACTCCATAAATGCCATTGCCCATTTCAATCATGTTCACATAAATTTCGAGAATGCGTTCTTTGCTCCAAAACGTTTCAATTAAAACCGTAAAATAAACTTCCAGTCCTTTGCGAAACCATGTACGACTTGGAAACAAGAAAACATTTTTGGCAACCTGCTGACTGATGGTACTTGCACCACGCACTTTTTTATTTTTATGTTTTTTCTCGTTGTATAACATTGCCTTTTTAATCGCTTCGAAGTCAAAACCATTATGTTGGTAAAACCGTTGGTCTTCCGATGCAACTACAGCTTTAAAAACACTTGGCGAAATGTCTGCTTTGCTTTTCCATTTACGCTCGAAAGTTCTGTTTTTCGGAACATCGAAAAAATAGCGCAAAAACATAAGCGATGTGAACGGCGGATTGACATAGCGCAACGTTAAAACCCAAACCACCGAAACAATTAAAAAGAACAAAGTGGTTAAACTTGTTATTTTTAAAATTAATTTTAAATTCATATCCAAGCTCAATTTGATTGCAAAAGTATTCGAAAATTCATTAAAAACAAGTTTGCATAAATTAGTTTTTTTCATATTTTCACGTCGAAATAAAAATCCAAAATTCGACGATTTATGTACCGGGTATTTTTTGTTGCCGTCTTATTAACTTTGACAATTAATTTAAAAGCACAATTTAACGACAACTTCGAAAGTGGCACAATCGGAACATGGTTGCAAACACCCGACCAACATTGGGCAGCGTCGAGTACGTCGCCAATAACTGAAGCATTTTCGTTAAAGCAAACGTTCAATAGTTCGGCAAGCGGCGAAGATAGAATTTCACACGCAATGCCGTCGATGAATGTCAATAGTGGAACTGTTACATGGCGTTTTAAAATTAAATATAATTATGATCCAACATCAAGCAACCATTGGGTTGTATTTTTGATGGCAAACAAACCATCAACCGATATGTTTTCTGGTGGCGCAATCAACGGTTATATGCTGGGCGTCGATTTTAACACATCCGACGATTCGTTGCGGTTGTGGAAATGCACAAACGGCGTCGCACAAAGTGTTGTTGTCAAGACAAAAATAAACTGGATGAAAACAAACGGACTTAACAAACCTGCCGGCTTCGAAGTTACACGAAGTTCAACCGGAAACTGGGAAGTCAAAATGGATTCGACCGGCGGTTTTGACAAACTTGTCAGTCGCGGAACAGGCAGCGACGCAACTTATACCGACGCTTCTTATTTCGGCATCGACTACAAATACACATCCAGCGCCGATATGCTCCTTTGGGTTGACGACATCAGCATTAATTTCGTCAATCAAAACCAGCATGACTTGACTTCGCAGATTTTGCCACCGTCAACACAAATTCCAGCGAAAAAAATAATTGTCAGTTCTGTTAATGCAATTAAACCAATTGATTTATTCCGGTTCGAAATTCAGGATTTTGGAACGACTGACGGTTTACCGACAATCGTAAATCAGATAACCATAAAACCAACAACCGCAAATAATACCGATTGGTCAACGATTATAAAAGACGTTCAGATAAAACAAAATGCTAACATTATTTCGACTTCATCACCAACAATCAGCAATCAGAAAATTATCATTCCAATAAACTCGCAAAACCTGAAAATTGCTGATAATTCAATGTCAGAAATTACCTTGTCAGTTTATTTAAACAGTACAGAAATTATTGACGGGAACGTGTTGCAATGTAAGATTGACAGTTCATCGCACGAATTTAAAACCGACACAACCGGTTCTGGTTTTGTAGCAACACTGTCCGGAAATATTGTTTCACCACCAATTACATTAGATGTTATCGCGTCAAAAATGATATTCGATTCGTTGCCAACGCAAATAATGTTGAACACGCCTTTCGCAGTTCAAACCGCCTTAGTCGATTCGTTCGGAAATGTTGACAAAGATGTTTCGAATCAAATTCAAATAGCAACTGTTTTGGGTGACGGAATTTTATCGTCAACTTCAGGTTTGACGCAAACGCCAATCAATGGAATCGTAAATTGGACAGATTTAATCTATAACAAATTTGGTCAGATACGATTGCAATGTTCAGCAACAAATTTCGCAAATATTTCTACGGACACCATTATTGTAAGCGGAAATAACGATTCTAAAATTGTTACACCCGACATTCAGATTCCGGCAAAAACAATTTCATCGATCAATTGCTCCACAGGCGATGCAGTCGAAGTGCTGAAATTCAAAATAAAAGATTCTGGTAATAGCGACAAATTAGCAACGTCAGTTATACAAATCAAAATAAAAAACCCGACGCCAACTAATAATGCACAATGGACAAAAAATATTCAGGGCGTCCGGTTAAAATCCGGTAATAAATTTTTGGCGTTGGGCGTGGTTCAAATAAAAGATACATATATTATTATTCCAATAAAACCCGATGAATGTATAATTGCCGACAGCAGCGCAATTGAACTGACTTTGCTGGTTTATTTGCGCACATCATCAATCGACGACGGAAAATGTTTGCAATTTGTTATTGACAATGTTGATCACGGCTGCATTGCCGACGCGCAAGGCTCTGTTTTTGCAACTACTTTCGATGCTAAAATAACTTCATCCATATTTACGATTGATGTTGTTGCCACAAAATTAAATATCAGCAATGTTCCTTCGATTTTAGAAATCAACAGCGGCTTTCAGGCGACAGTTACAGCCTGTGATGCAAACAACAATATCGACAAACAAGCGACAAACATAATAAACATTTCGCGCGGCGTTGGTACTGGCGTTGTGTGCAGTTCAATTTTAAATGTGCCACTGACAAACGGAACTTGTACATTTGTCAATTTGCAATACAACACAATTGAGAATTTTACTTTATTTGCACAATCTGACGGTTTAAGTAGCGCAGAATCGTCGGCAATTACTGCAACCGGCAATAAAAGTTCTGCAGTCGTTCCGCCGAATCAACAAATTGCAACCACAACAATTTCGTCATTAATCTATGCGCCAAATGTTGCACAAAACGTTTTCAAATTTGTAGTTGTCGATAAAGGTTCTGGCGACGGCAAACCCACAACTGTCAACCAAATCAAAATTCAAAATGCTTTTCCTGACAACAGCGCGACGTGGACAAAAAATATTGCCGGTTGTATTCTTTTTGACGGACTGACGCCGATAGAATTGACTTCGGTTGTAATTACTGATAATGACATTGCCATAACACCAAATATAAATGCAATAATTGTAAATGATGGAGCACAAAAAGAATTAACGCTGGCAATCTATTTAAAAAAATTCACTTTGGCAGATGGCGCGACCTTACAATTTATGATAAACGCCAGCAATAACGGCTGGACTGCGCAAATTGACGGCTCGCAATTCGCAAGCGATTTTGGTTACGATATATTTTCGTCCACATTTACAATTGATGTGAAGGCAACGCAATTGAAATTTATCAATTTGCCAGCATTTATAACCAAAAATGAGCCGTTCGGTTTTGCTGCAATTGCCTGCGACAGAAACAACAATCGCGACATTCATAATTCTTCAACATTGCAGCTATCGAAAAACACAGGTTTTGGAAATGTAACGTTTAATAGTTCCGTTCAACAATTGGATTCTGGGCAAACGGTTTGGAAACAAATTTCTTACGATTCTGTTTCTTATCTGACATTAAAACTTGACGACACAAAACATCAATTGCAAACTGTCGTCAGCGATTCGATTTATTGCGCGCAAACCATTGAAACAAAAGTCAGCGAAGATTTTGAAAACGGAACATTAACCGGTTGGTTTAATACAAGCGATTGGACTTGTTCAATGCTCAATCCGATTGATGGCAACCGTTCTTTGAAACACAATTTAACAGGCGTTGACGGCAACAGTTATATTTACAAACCAACCGGAATAAATGATTTGGCAAACGGAAATGTTTTGTGGAAATTTTCTATGCGCAACGGGAATTTTGATCCATCATCGACTTCGTGGTTTTGGTTTGTTCTTGCCGCCGATACATCAAATTTATTGAGCAATCAATTGAATGCTTACGTTGTTGGTGTTGACATTTCCGGGACGTCGGATACGTTGATGCTTGTCCGTCTTGCAAACGGAAAATTCGACAAAATGATTTTGAAAGCAGACTTTGATTGGAACGAAAATACTTTTGCAGGTATCGAAATTTTACGCAAATCAAACGGCGAATGGAACATGAAATATAATACATCAAACGATTCAACCAAAATGCAATCTGCGGGAAAGTCTTTTGATAATTTATTTCAAAACCTGCCGTATTGCGGATTGGTTTTTCAATATACATCGACGCGCGCCGGACAACTTTGGTTTGACGACTTGAAAATTGAAACTGCCAACACGCCGCCAAGCGTGAAATCGGTTTCCGTCTTAAGCGATTCAATTATTGCCGTTACTTTTAACGAAATGGTGAATAATACCACAGCAGAAAATAGTAGCAATTATGTTTTGAAAAATAGCTTAAACCAAAATATAACTATTTTACAAGCAAAAATAGATTCATCGCAAAAAGTCATTACATTAAATATTGACAATTTGAAAACCGGACAATATCAATTAAACATCAGCAACATTAGCGATTTACAACATATGAAAATGAATAGTTTCGATAATTCGTTTACTTTTTTGTCCGAACTGCAAGCCGGTGATATTGTTATCAACGAAATAATGGCTGACCCAACGCCGGTTGTGGGATTACCGAATTATGAATTTTTAGAATTGTACAACCGCAGCGACCACGACGTTAATTTGAAAAACTGGATTTTGTCTTTTGGCGCGACAGATAAAACGCTAACAGATTGTTTTATAAAAAAAGATTCCTTTCTTATTTTGACATCAACTTCGGGCGTCGCTCCATTACAAAAATATGGCAAAGTTTTGGGAATTACTTCGTTTCCGGGTTTGTTGAATGCAGGTGTAAAATTGGTTTTAAAAAATCCAACGAAACAAATAATTTCGCAGGTAAATTATACAAGCGATTGGTACGCCGATACGCAAAAGAAATCAGGCGGCTGGTCGCTCGAACGGATTGATCCGGCAAACAATTGCAGCGGCAAAGAAAACTGGCGTGCATCGATTAATCTATCTGGTGGGACGCCGGGCAAAAAGAATTCTGTTTACGCAATCAATGTCGATAATGTTCCGCCCGAAATAATTTACGCTTCAGCACAAAATAATCAAACATTGAAATTGGTTTTTACCGAAAATGTTTCGCCAACGTCCGGCAACGTTTTAAACAATTATTTTGTTGATGCTTCAATTGGAAATCCTGCATCGATATATATTGATTCTACTGCGACCGGAATTGTTTACCTGACTTTTGAACCGCCATTCATTTCCGGACAAACATATAATTTGACTATTCAAAATGTTACAGATGTTTGTGGAAATAAAATCTTAACAAAAACAATTCCGTTTATTTATTACAAAGTAAAACCTTATGATGTTGTGATAAACGAAATTATGGCAAACCCAAGTCCATCCAATGGTTTGCCGGAATCTGAATACATCGAAATTTACAATACGACACATTACACAATCGATTTAAAAGACTGGAAAATTTTTATTGGTGCGTACAGCAATTCTTTTCCGTCGTTTCTTTTAACAAGCAAGCAATATTTAATTCTTTGCGACACGTCGGCACAAATGCAATTTCAAAAATATGGTTTGACATTAGGTTTACCCGGTTTTCATACGCTTACCAATTCCGGACAAATTTTACAATTGTTAAATCAACAAAACGAAATTATTTCTGCAATAAATTATTCCGACAAATGGTTTACCGAAAGTTTTAAACAAGCCGGTGGTTGGTCGCTTGAGCAAATTGATCC
>Ga0265327_10001619_pt1 | contig 27215 bp, 28 predicted proteins | sample 41621metaG_FD_202089 | JGI IMG/M metagenome (GOLD analysis project Ga0265327, IMG submission 202089) | Rhizosphere microbial communities from Carex aquatilis grown in University of Washington, Seatle, WA, United States - 4-16-21 metaG | ecosystem: Host-associated > Plants > Roots > Rhizosphere...
GTTCGCCTATCGCTTCAACCGCCGCTTCGATCTGCGCGACTTGCTCGCACGACTGATCGTGGACGTGGCACGCTGTCCGGCACGTCGAATTCCATCGATCAGGGGTGGGGCTGAGGCACATTACTAATCAGGTAACTTTCTGTTTATTCATTGATACTGACGTTCGTCTATTCGTTATAGCCAGCTGGCCACCCTGGAACCAATCCTTGCCGTCCGCAGCCAATGCGGCCCCTGCGTAGAAGGTTCCTTGTTGTAACCAAAACACCGACGGATTACGAGGGAGGTTTCCTCTGGTGCCATCCTGAGCTCAGGGCACAGGCCGGCCAGCGTTGGTGAACAGATTGCAGTCCGCTCAAGCGACGCCTACCACGCCATGTCCGGGCGGGTGGCTGCCGCCGGAGTTCAAAGTGGACTGCAAAGACTTCTAACTAGAGCGAGAACCGACAAACGACAGGCACGTTTGCAGTTCATCGCCCCGATCTGCAGTTCATCGCAGGGCGCTTGGGGCGCACCGACCTAGCTTGATATGGTGTGCTACATCACCAACACAGCGAGGTTCAAGCGATGCACAGCTGGAACAACACTGCGCCGATCTATCAGCAGCTGGCCGACCGTCTGGCCGTGCAGCTGCTCGATGGGGCGCCGCCCGAGGGGGAAGCCCTGCCCTCGGTGCGTCAATTGGCAGGGCAATACCTGATCAACCCGCTCACGGTCAGCCGCGCTTTGCAGGAGTTGGTGGACCACGGTCTGGTGGAAAGCCGCCGCGGCATGGGCATGTATGTGGTGGGTGGCGCCAGAGCGAAGCTGCTGCGCAGCGAACGCCAGCGCTTTCTGAAGAATGACTGGCCTCAATTGCGAGCCAAGCTCAAGCGGCTGGGCATCCATGCACAAGACCTGGACTGGGGGACCGAACAATGACGAATCTCATCGAAGCCAAGGACCTGACGCTGCGCTACGGCAAGAAGACCGCCGTGGACAACGTCAGCTTCAATCTCCCCAAGGGCCGCGTGGTGGGTCTGCTGGGCCACAACGGTGCCGGCAAGACCTCGCTGATGAAGGCGCTGGTGGGGCTGATGCCGCCGGGCGCCGGCAGCCTGAACGTGCTGGGCCTGGACCCGCGCCGCCAGCGCACGGCGCTGCTGGAGCAGCTCTGCTACATCCCCGACGTGGCGGTGCTGCCGCGCTGGGCCCGCGTGCATGAGCTGATCACGCTGATGAGCGGGCTGCAGCCGCGCTTCTCGGCCGACCGGGCGCGCCAGCTGCTCAAACGCACGAGCGTCGGTTTGAACGACAAGGTCAAGAGCCTGTCCAAGGGCATGGTGGTGCAGGCGCATCTGGCACTGATCGCCGCCGTGGACGCGCGGCTGATGATCCTCGACGAGCCCACGCTGGGCCTCGACGTGATGAGCCGCAAGGGCTTCTACGAACTGCTGATCGACGAGTGGTGCGACGGCGAACGCAGCGTGCTGATCTCGACCCACCAGGTGGAGGAAGTGGAGTCGCTGCTGACCGACGTGCTGATGCTGGATGAGGGCAAGCTGGTGCTCAACATCTCGCTGCAAGACATGGACCAGCGCTTCGTCGCGCTGAGCCACGACCCGGCCCAGGCCGAGGCGATTGCAGCGGCCCACCCGCTGCTGCGCTATCGCCAGACGGGCGGGCGCGGCGCGGCTATCTTCGACGGCGTGCCGCCGGAGCATGTGGCGCAACTCGGCGAGCGCATCCGCCCGAGCCTGGTCGATCTGTTCATGGCGCTCACGCGCAAGCCGGCCCTGACGCCGACGCAGTCCTGAGGAGCACACACATCATGTCAACAAGCAACAAGTTCTCGACCCTGCTGCTGCGCGAGTGGATGCAGCACAAGCGCGGCTGGATCGCGACCATCTTTGCACCGCCGCTGCTGTTCCTGGCCATCCTGCCTTTCGGGACGACGAATTTCGGCAACCACGGCCCCGCCGACGCGCCCTTGCTGGTGGGCGTGGCGGGCGTCTCGGTGACGACGGCCATGCTGTTCGGCATCGCCATGATTGCCATCACCTTCCAGCTGGCGAGCCTGGCGCGCCGCGACGTGCAGGACCGCTCCATCGAGTTCTGGCTCTCGCTGCCTGCCGGCCATGTGCAAAGCCTGGGCGCGACGCTGCTGGCCCATGTGCTCCTGATGCCGCTGGCCGCCATGCTGGCGGGCTTTGGCATCGGCTTCGTCGTGACCGCGGCGATGGTGGTCAAGGTCTCGGGGATTTCGGGCCTGGCCATCATCCCCTGGGGCCAGGTGGCCGCGACGGCCTTCCCGCTGCTGGTGCGCTGGATCTTCGGCGTGCTGCTGGCGGCGCTGTGGGTGTCTCCGCTGGCGATGATCATCATGGCCAACTCGGCCTGGCTCAAGCGCTGGAGCATTCCGGCCCTGGTCGGCGCGCTGATCTTCGGCCTGACGATCCTGCCCAAGGTGTACGGCATCTACAGCGTGCAACGTTGGTTGGCGGCCCTGATGCAAGGTGCTGTGGAGGCGCTGACCTTCAATCCGCAGAGCCTTGAAGAGCAAGTCAAGCTGCTGGCACACGGCGGGCAGGACATCTCGGTCAGCAGCCAGATGGCGAGCGACGCCTGGCAAGCCGTACAGAACCTAGCCTCACCGGACCTGGCAATCGGATTGGTCGTGGCCGCAACGGGATTTGCCTTGCTGATCCTGCGCCGCCAACGCGGGGGTTGAACAGGCGAGACCGGAAACGACAAAGCCCGCTGCGAAGCGGGTTTTGTTCATTGAAGTGGCGGCTGAAAAATTAGGCCAGCTTCGGCGTCACGCTCTCGACGGTGGCAGCCACCTTGGCCGTGACTTCCTTGCGGAAGCGGTTGAGCTCTTGCACGGAGGCGAAGCTGCGCTCCATCAGCAGGCTCATGTTGTGCAGGATGCGTTCGACGACCTTGTTTTCCCACACGGCATCGAACTGGATCTGCTTGTCCAGCCAATGCTCCAGCCACTCGGGGTCGGGCAGGCGGCTCTGGATGGTGTCGCGCGGGAACAGCTTGGCGTTGACGTGCAGATTGGTCGGGTGCAGGGCCTGGGCCGTGCGGCGGGCCGAAGCCATCAGCACGCCGACCTTGGCGAAGGCGGCACGCGCTTCGTCACCAAACTTGGTCATGGCGCGCTTCATGTAGCGCAGGTAGGCACCGCCATGGCGGGCTTCGTCGCGCGACAGCGTTTCGTAGATGGCCTTGATGACCGGCTCGGTGTGCCATTCGGCGGCGCGGCGGTACCAGTGGTTGAGGCGGATCTCGCCGCAGAAATGCAGCATCAGGGTTTCGAGCGCGGGGGCCGGGTCGAACTCGAAGCGCACTTCGTGCAGCTCGGCTTCGGTGGGCACCATGTCCGGGCGGAAGCGGCGCAGGTATTCCATCAGAACCAGGGAATGCTTCTGCTCCTCGAAGAACCACACGCTCATGAAGGCCGAGAAGTCGCTGTCGTCCTTGTTGTCGCGCAGGAACATCTCGGTGGCGGGCAGGGCCGACCACTCGGTGATGGCGTTCATCTTGATGGTGCGGGCCTGGTCGTCGGTGAGCAGGCTGGCATCGAACTTGTCCCAGGGGATGTCCGTGTCCATGTTCCAGCGCACGGCTTCCAACTGCTTGAAAAGTTCGGGATAAAGCATTGCTGTCCTAGGTTACAGCCATCGATTTTAGTCCATCGGGCTGTCAAGCGGCCTATGCCCACGGCAAGGTCTGGCATTCCTTTGGCCGTGACCGGGCTCACCAGCTGCATGTGGCGCAGATTTGCGGCAGATCAGTCCGGTTTGATGCGCGAAACGCCGACTGCGGATACATATGAGCCATGCGCCTGGTGACACATGCGCAAACACCCTGCAATCCCTAGTGCCATAGGTGGGCATCAGTGGATCAAGCCGGGACAAAAAAATAGCATCGGGGAAGTTTCAGTCGCCGGCCAGCCCTCACGGGATCGCAATCTCGGGGTCTATCTCCTCCTCCCTCCCTCCCTCATTGGCTCCGAGGCGTCGAGCGGCTCTTTTACAAGGAAGCTCCTGTTCTGTCAGACAGGAGTTTTTTTGCACCCGCATCACGTCGCTGCGCGATGGTGTGGTGACCGCTTCAGGCCCGCAGTGAGCAATCCTTCACGCGCATGCACTGAAAAATCCTTGCCCGCCGGATGGGCTCGCGAGGCACTTGTCATACGGCTGTAACGGGCGTACGCTGAATTCGCTCCCCTCCACTTCCTCTCAATACTCCGCTACCTGAAATCCCCCTTCCTTCGTTCTTTCCGCAGGCCGGTACTCATTGCCGGCAACGCTTGCAAGTCCCCATGCCTTTGTGTGAAAGGAGGCTTTATGAATCTGACCATCAGTGGCCACCATCTCGAAGTCACGCCAGCTCTGCGTGAGTATGTGCTCACTAAGCTAGACCGGGTGACCCGCCATTTCGATCAGGTCGTTGACATCAACGTCTTGCTGACCGTCGAGAAGCAAAAGGAGAAGGAACGCCGCCAGCGCGCTGAAGTGACGCTGCACGTCAAGGGACGCGACATCTTCGTCGAGCAATCCCACGAGGATCTCTACGCCGCCATCGACCAACTGATGGACAAACTGGATCGTCAGGTCTGCCGCCACAAGGACAGGCTGCAGGACCACCACCACCAGTCGCCCAAGCGGCTGGAAGTCCCGGTGCAATAGGCCACCGGGCCCCTGGCAGGGCAAACCCCAACCAGAACAGGCGGCAGCAATGTCGCCTTTTTTGTTGCCGGCCGCGTTACTCCTGCCATGCGCAATGCGCTGTTGCTGCACGGCACCAAATCGCGCATTTGTCCACCACCCCAAGCCGACGGGATGGGCGTTGGGCACCGAGCTTTCTATAATCCGCAATCGAATTTCGTTCTCCTTGACCAGGCCCCCCAGGCCGCCCTTCATGAACCGTCTCGCCGCCATCCTGTCTGCCAGCAACGTGCTGGTTCAAGTGGACGCTTCCAGCAAGAAACGGGTCTTCGAGCAGGCAGGCCTGCTGTTCGAGAACAACCACGCGATTGCCCGCGCCCTGGTCACCGACAACCTGTTTGCGCGCGAGCGATTGGGCTCCACCGGCCTGGGCCACGGCGTCGCCATCCCGCACGGGCGCATCAAGGGCCTGAAGAACCCGCTGGCCGCAGTGCTGCGCGTGCAGCAGCCCATCGGCTTTGATGCCCCGGACGACGAGCCGGTGAGCCTGCTGATCTTCCTGCTGGTGCCCGAGGCGGCCACGCAGCGCCATCTGGAGATCCTCTCCGAGATTGCCGAGATGCTGTCTGACCGCGAACTGCGCGAGAAGCTCAAGACCGAGGTCGACGCTGCCACCGTCCACCGGCTGATTGCAGCCTGGGAGCCGCTCAAGTCGGTCGCCTGATTCTTGAAACTTACTACCTTCAGCGCTGATCGCCTCTTCGAGGAGCACCGCGAAGCGCTGCGCTGGGAGTGGATCGCCGGCCACGCACACCCCGAGCGCCGCTTCGACGAAGCTGCCGTGCGCGAGGCCCAATCTGCCGCCGACCTGGTCGGCTATCTCAACTACATCCACCCCTACCGCGTCCAGATCGTCGGTCGGCGCGAGGTGGCCTACCTGAGCAACGCCGCCGATGACGTGCTCGACCGCCGCATCGCCCGCATCGTGACCCTGGAGCCGCCGGTCATCATCGTGGCCGACAAGCAGGCGCCACCGGATCGCCTGGTGGCCATGTGCGACCGCGCCGAGATCCCGCTCTTCGTGACCAGCGACTCGGCCGGCCACGTGATCGACCTGGTACGCAACTACCTGGGTCACCTGTTTGCCAACCGCACCACGCGGCACGGCGTGTTCATGGACATCCTGGGCCTGGGCGTGCTGCTGACGGGCGAATCCGGCCTGGGCAAGAGCGAGCTTGGGCTGGAGCTGATCTCGCGCGGCCACGGCCTGGTGGCCGACGATGCGGTGGATCTCTTCCGCGTCTCGCAGACGGCCATCGAGGGCCGCTGCCCCGACCTGCTACTCAATCTGCTGGAAGTGCGCGGCATCGGCCTGCTGGACATCAAGGCCATCTTTGGCGAGACCGCCGTGCGGCGCAAGATGCGGCTCAAGCTGATCGTGCACCTGGTCCGCAAGGAGACCATGGAGCGCGAGTTCGAGCGCCTGCCTTATGAGCCGCTGTACGAGGACGTGCTCGGCATGCCGGTGCGCAAGGCCGTGATCGCCGTGGACGCCGGCCGCAACCTGGCCGTGCTGGTGGAGGCCGCAGTGCGCAACACGATCCTGCAGCTGCGCGGCATCGACACCTACCGCGAATTCGTCGAGCGCCACCAGCGCGCCATCGAGAGCGGCGGCCTCGACGACGACTGAGCCGCTTCTCAACGGTTCGGGCAATCCTTTTTTATGCAGCTGGCGTAGAGCGCCAAGGAGTGCTCCTGCAGCTGGAAGCCGCGATCCGCAGCAATCGCGTGCTGACGCTCCTCAATCGCGGGATCGAAAAACTCCTCCACCTTGCCGCAATTCAGGCAGACCAGATGATCATGGTGGTGGCCCTCGTTGAGCTCGAACACCGCCTTGCCCGATTCGAAGTGATTGCGCGAGAGCAAGCCCGCCTGCTCGAACTGGGTCAGCACGCGGTAGACCGTGGCCAGGCCGATGTCCGCACCCTCGATCAGCAAGGCCTTGTAGACATCTTCCGCCGTCATATGGCGCTGCGATGTTTTCTGGAAGATTTCCAGGATCTTGATGCGCGGCAGTGTGGCCTTGAGGCCGCTGTTCTTGATTTCGTCAGTTCTGTTCATGGCGCGCGAAGGAGCCGCTCGGGCCTGCCTTTAGAATGCCTCGATCATAGCGAGCCAGGGCCCCGTCCGGGCCTGCTTTCCCCCTTGACCGTGCCGCGAGAAGCGCAGATGCGACCCAATATTTCCAACGCCCTGTTTCTGACGACCCTGGGCGTCGCCCTGTCCGGCTGTTCCAGCATGCCTTCGCTCGGCTCCCTCGCCTCCGTCTCGGGCGAGAAGGTCATGGGCCTGGTCACGCCCTACCGCGTGGAAATCGTGCAGGGCAATGTGCTGACCAAGGAGCAGGTCGCCCTGGTCAAGCCCGGCATGCCGCGCGAGCAGGTGCGCGACATCCTCGGCACGCCCTTGCTGACCGATGTCTTCCACGCCGACCGCTGGGACTACACCTTCACCATCCGCCGCCAGGGCACGCCCTTCGAGCAGCGCAAGGTGGTGGCCTGGTTCGACGGCGACAAGCTCAAGAGCCTGGACATCCCCGACAACCTGCCCGGCGAGAAGGAATTCATCGCCGCCATCTCGCGCAAGCCCTGGAGCGACAAGGTGCCCAAGCTGGAGCTGAGCGAAGCCGAGATCAAGGCCCTGCCGCTGCCGGCCAAAGTGGCCGACGCCGCCACCGATGTGAAGGGCGCGCAGCGCACCTATCCGCCGCTGGAGTCGACGCCTTGATCCGCATCGCGATCGCAGGCAGCTCCGGCCGCATGGGCCGCATGCTGATCGAGGCGGTGCTGGGCAGCGAAGACCTGCAACTCTCCGCCGCGCTGGACCAGCCCGGCAGCGCTTTCCTCGGCCAGGACGCCGCGGCGTTCCTCGGCCAGACCAGCGGCGTGAGCATCAGCGCCGATGTGCGCCAGGCCTTGCAAGGCTCGGACGTGCTGATCGACTTCACGCGGCCGGAAGGCACGCTGGCCCATCTGGCCATCTGCCGCGAACTCGGCGTCAAGGTCGTGATCGGCACCACCGGCTTCACGCCCGAGCAAAAGGCCCAGATCGGCGCGCATGCCGGCCATATCGGCATCATGATGGCGCCGAACATGAGCGTGGGCGTCAACGTCGTCTTGCGCCTGCTCGACCAGGCCGCCCGCTCGCTCAACGAAGGCTACGACATCGAGATCGTCGAGGCCCACCACCGCCACAAGGTCGATGCCCCCAGCGGCACCGCCCTGGCCATGGGCGAGGCCGTGGCCCATGCATTGGGCCGCGATCTGCAGCAATGCGCCGTCTACGGCCGCGAGGGCGTGACCGGCGCGCGCGACCCCTCCACCATCGGCTTCGCCACCGTGCGCGGCGGCGACATCATCGGCGACCATACGGTGATGTTCGCCGGCATCGGCGAGCGCATCGAGATCAGCCACAAGGCCAGCAGCCGCCAGACCTTCGCCCAAGGCAGCCTGCGCGCCGCGCGCTTCCTGGCGCAGCATGGCGCCGGCCTCTACGACATGGGCGACGTGCTCGGGTTCGAGAAGGCATGAGCCGCGCCGCGCCGCGCCGCCCCAAGCAAGCGGCGGTCCCCTCGGGGGACCGGCTGCGGTACACCGCAGACGTGGGGCAGACATCATGACGGAATACTGGGCGCAGGCAGATGGCATCGCGCGAGCGGTGGCGCTCCTGCTGCTCACCATGTCGGTCAGCGCCTGGGTGCTGATCCTCTGGAAGACCTGGACCCTCGCCCGCGCACGCCGCGGCATGGCCCGCGCGCTGCCGGCGTTCTGGTCCGCAACTGATCTTGAAGCCGGTCGCCAGGCACTCGCCAATTTTGATTCCGAAGACGTGCTGCTGCCCCTGCTCGAAGCGGCGACAGCGCCCAGCGCACAGGCCAGCCTCGAAGGCGCAGGCAAGCGCGAATCGCGCCTCACGCGCCGCTTGCGCGATGCCCTGCACGCCGTGCTGGCGCGCCTGCAGTTCGGCCAGGTGCTGCTCGCCTCGGTCGGCGCCGTGGCGCCCTTCGTGGGCCTGTTCGGCACGGTCTGGGGCATCTACCACGCGCTGGTCAGCATCTCGGCGGGCGGCAACCTCAGCATCGAGAAGATCGCCGGCCCCGTGGGCGAGGCGCTGATCATGACGGCCGCCGGCCTGGCCGTGGCCATTCCCGCCGTGCTGGCCTACAACATCTTCGGCAAGTTCGTGGGCGCCTGCGAGGCCGAGCTCGAGGGCTTCGCGCACGACTTGCGCGAGATGCTCGACGTGGACTGACCATGGCCTTCGGACGGCTTGAGCGAACCGAGAGCCCCAAGCCCATGGGCGAGATCAACATGACGCCGCTGATCGACGTCATGCTGGTGCTGCTGGTGATCTTCATGATCGCCGCGCCGCTGATGACGAGCTCGCTGCGCCTGGATCTGCCCAAGAGCGAAGCGGCCACGCCCGGTGATACACCGGCCTTCATCGCCGTGGCCATCACACCCGATGGCGCCTTGCACCTGGGCGATGACACGCTCGACGCCAAGGCCTTCCGCGAGCGCATCAGCAAGCTCGGCCAGGCCAACGCGCAGCTCGAAGTGCAGCTTCGCGCCGACAAGACCGTGCCCTACGGCAAGGTGGCGCAGCTGATCGGCTGGTGCCAGGCCGCGGGCCTCTCGCGCATCGCCTTCGTGGCCGAAGCGGGCGCCGACGCGCAGTAGGTCAATACAATTCGCGCTCCAAGAGCGCCCCATCATGAACGAGAAATACGCCCCCAACGAGATCGAAGCCGCTGCGCACGCGCACTGGAACGCCAGCAAGGCCTACGAAGTGCGCGAAGACGCTTCGCGTCCGAAGTTCTACGCCTGCTCCATGCTGCCCTACCCCAGCGGCAAGCTGCACATGGGCCATGTGCGCAACTACACGATCAACGACATGCTCACGCGCCAGTTGCGCATGAAGGGCTACAACGTGCTCATGCCCATGGGCTGGGACGCCTTCGGCCTGCCGGCCGAGAACGCCGCCATGAAGGGCAAGCTGCCGCCGGCGAAGTGGACCTACGACAACATCGCCCACATGAAGGGCCAGATGCAGGCCATGGGCCTGGCCATCGACTGGTCGCGCGAGGTCGCCACCTGCAGCCCCGAGTACTACAAGTGGAACCAGTGGCTGTTCCTCAAGATGCTCGAAAAAGGCATCGCTGAGCGCCGCACGCAAGTCGTCAACTGGGACCCGGTGGACCAGACCGTGCTGGCCAACGAGCAAGTCATCGACGGCCGCGGCTGGCGCTCGGGCGCCCTCGTCGAGAAGCGCGAGATCCCCGGCTACTATCTGAACATCACGCAGTACGCGGAAGAGCTGCTGGCCGCCGTGGCCGACCCGGCCAGCCCGCAATACCTGAGCGGCTGGCCCGAGCGCGTGCGCCTGATGCAGGAAAACTGGATCGGCAAGAGCGAAGGCGTGCGCTTCGCCTTCCCGCACCAGATCAAGGGCGCCGATGACGCGCTGATCCAGGACGGCAAGCTCTACGTCTTCACCACGCGCGCCGACACCATCATGGGCGTGACCTTCTGCGCCGTGGCGCCCGAGCATCCGCTGGCCACCCACGCCGCTAACGACAACCCTGAGCTGACCGCCTTCATCGCCGAGTGCAAGAGCGGCGGCACGACGGAAGCCGAACTCGCCACGCAGGAAAAGAAGGGCAAGCCCACGGGCCTGTTCGTCACGCACCCGCTGACCGGCGCGCAAGTCGAGGTCTGGATCGGCAACTACGTGCTGATGAGCTATGGCGACGGCGCCGTGATGGGCGTGCCTGCGCATGACGAGCGTGATTTCGAGTTCGCCAACAAGTACGGGCTGCCGATCAAGCAGGTCGTTGCAGTCGAGGGTGAACGTTACGACGACAAGCGCTGGGCCGACTGGTACGGCGACAAGCAGCGCGGCGTCTGCATCAACTCTGGCGTGCTCGATGGCGTGGACTACAAGCGAGCTGTATTCCGCGTTGCGAAGATCCTTGAAGAGAAGGGGCTCGGAACATCGAAGACCACCTGGCGCCTGCGCGACTGGGGCGTCAGCCGCCAGCGCTACTGGGGCACGCCGATCCCGATCATCCATTGCGATGACTGCGGCACCGTGCCCGTCCCCGAGAAGGACCTGCCCGTCGTCCTGCCCGAGGATTGCATCCCCGATGGCAGCGGCAACCCGCTCAACAAGCGCGCGGACTTCCTCAACGTCGCCTGCCCCAAGTGCGGAAAGCCGGCCAAGCGCGAGACGGACACCATGGACACCTTCGTGGATTCGTCCTGGTACTTCATGCGTTATTGCGACGCGAAGAACAGCGGCGCGATGGTCGGCGCCGGCACCGACTACTGGATGTCCGGCACCGGCATGGACCAGTACATCGGCGGCATCGAGCACGCGATCCTGCACCTGCTCTACGCGCGCTTCTGGACCAAGGTCATGCGCGACCTGGGCCTGGTCAAGATGGACGAGCCCTTCAAGCAGTTGCTCACGCAAGGCATGGTGCTCAAGGGCGCATTCTTCCGCAAGCCGGCCGACGCGGGCAAGAACTACTACTGGGAACACGAAGTCGACGTCACGCGCAACGAGCACGGCATGCCCACGGGCGGCACGCTCAAGGCCGATGGCCTGCCGCTCGAGTACGAGATGACGACGATGTCCAAGTCCAAGAGCAACGGCGTGGACCCGCAAGCCTTGATCGACGAGTACGGCGCCGACACGGCCCGCCTGTTCGTCATGTTCGCCTCGCCGCCCGAGCAGACGCTGGAGTGGAACGACGCTGGCGTTGAAGGCGCGCATCGCTTCTTGAAGCGCGTGTGGGGCTTCGGCGTCAAGAACGAGGCTGCCATCAAGAACGCAGGCGCTGATTTCTCGGCCCTGAGCGAAGACGCCAAGGCCCTGCGCCGCGAGGTGCATCTGGTGCTCAAGCAGGTCAGCCACGACTACGAGCGCATGCAGTACAACACCGTCGTTTCCGGCGCGATGAAGCTGCTCAATGCGCTGGAAGGCTTCAAGGGCGAAGCCCCAGCCGTCATCCGCGAAGGCTTCTCCGTGCTGCTGCGCACGCTCTATCCGGCCTGCCCGCACATCACGCACACGCTGTGGGTGGAGCTGGGCCTGGCCGGCGAACTCGGTGAGCTGCTCGACGCGCCCTGGCCGCAGGTAGACGAGGCTGCGCTGGTGCAGGACCAGATCGAGCTGATGCTCCAGGTCAACGGCAAGCTGCGCGGCTCCATCAAGGTGCCGGCCGCGGCCGACAAGGCCACCATCGAGGCCGCTGCGCTCGCCAACGAGGAATGCATCAAATTCATGGAAGGCCGGCCCGCGAAGAAAGTGATCGTTGTTCCTAGTCGCCTTGTGAACGTGGTGGCCTGATCATGATGAAGCGCCGCGCTGCCCTGCTCAGCCTGCTGGCCCTGTCCGCTTGCGGCTTCGAGCTGCGCAAGGAGCCCGAGCTGCATTTCAGCTCGGTGGGCCTGACCGGCTTCTCGCGCAACTCGGCGCTGGAAGCCGAGCTGCGCCGCCAGCTCTCGCGCACGCCGGTGCAGGTGCTCGATGACTTCAACCGCGCGCAGGTGGTGATCGAGGCTGAGCGCGATGCGCGCGAAAAAGTCGTGGTCGTGCCCACCAGCGCGGGCCAGGTGCGCGAGTGGGAGCTGCGCCTGCACCTCGACTACGTGCTGCGCCGCCCCGACGGTGAGGTGCTGTTGCCGCGCACCGAGATGACCATCACGCGCGAAATGACCTACACCGAGACGCAGGCCCTGGCCAAGGAGCAGGAGGAAGCGCAGCTCTACCGCGCCATGCAGAGCGATGCGATCCACCAGGTCTTGCGCCGCCTGTCGGTCCTGAAGGTCGACTGATGCAAGTGCGCGCCGACGCGCTGGCTCCGGCCCTGGCCAAGGGCCTGAAGCCGATCTACACCGTCTACGGCGACGAGCCCCTGCTCGCGCAAGAAGCGGCCGACGCGATCCGCGCGGCTGCAAAAGCTAACGGCTATGGTGAGCGGCAGGTCTTCACCGTCGCTGGCGCCTATTTCGACTGGGCGCCCGTGCTGGCCGCAGCGCAGGCGATGAGCCTGTTCGCCGAACGCCAGTTCATCGAGATCCGCGTTCCTTCCGGCAAGCCCGGCAAGGACGGCTCCGAGGCGCTGCAGCGTTATGCCGACAGCGCGCCCGACGATGTGCTGACCCTCGTCACTTTGCCGAAGCTCGACAAGACCCAGCTCAACAGCGCCTGGTTCCAGGCCCTCGATCAACGCGGCGCCACCGTGCGCGTGGACCCGGTCGAACGCCACGCCCTGCCGCAATGGATCGCCAGGCGTCTGGCCGCACAGGGCCAGCATGTGGAAGAAGGCGAAGCCGGCCAACGCACGTTGGCCTTCTTCTCCGACCGCGTGGAAGGCAACCTGCTGGCCGCCCACCAGGAGCTGCAAAAACTCGCCCTGCTGCACCCGGCCGGCACGCTCACCTTCGAGCAGATCGAAGCCGCGGTGCTCGACGTGGCGCGCTTCGATGTCTTCAAGCTCAGCGAGGCCGTGCTCTCCGGCCAGCTGCCGCGCGTGCTGCGCATGCTCGACGGCCTGCAGGCCGAGGGCGAGGCCGCGGTGCTCGTGCATTGGGCCCTGGCCGAAGACGCCCGCGCGCTCAAGCGCGTGCGCGACGCGATGGATGCCGGCAAGCCGCTGCCCGTGGCCCTGCGCGAGGCCCGCGTGTGGGGCCCGCGCGAGCGCTTCATCGAACGCCTGGCACCCGCGCTCAAGGGCCGCGACCTGGCGCCGCTGATCGAGGCCGCGCAGGTCTGCGACGGGCTCGCCAAAGGCTTGCGCCATCCCGGCTGGCCCAGCGATCCCTGGATGGGTTTGCGCCGGCTGGCGCTGATGCTCGTCGAGCTGGCAGCCCAGCGCGGCCCGCAGCTCTCGCCGCTGGCACTAAGGGGCTGACAAGGGCAGCTCCATCACGAAGCGGCTGCCCTGGCCCGGTTCGCTGAACGCCTCGATCTGCCCGCCAAGCACGTCAGCCACCAGCGTGTGGCAGATGCTCAGGCCCAGGCCGTTGCCCCCCTTGCCGAAGGTGGTGGTGAAGAAGGGCTCGAAGGCGTGCTCCAGCACCTCGGGCCGCATGCCGCGGCCGTCGTCGCTGACCTCGATCCGGCAATGGGCGCCGTTGGCCCTTCGCGCCTGCAGCCGCACATGGCCGGGGCGCTCTCCGTTCAGCCCGTGCTGCAGCGCATTGCCGATCAGGATGTCGAGCGCCTGATCCACCGCATAGGCATAACTGTTGAGTTCCAGGTCATCCGGCACGTCGATCTCGATGGCGTGGCCGCTGCGCTCGGCCTGCGCCGTGCGTACCACCAGCGACTGCCGACACAGCGCCGCCAGCGCGAAACGCCTGCGCTGCTGCGCGTCGCGCCGCTGTGCCACTTGGCGGAAGTTGTTGACCAGGGCCAGCGCCGCGTCGACGTTGCCCTGCACCAGGCCCAGGCCCGCATGCATGGCTTCGGCATGCTGCTGCCAGTCGGTGCGGCGCAAGCGGCCTTGGCTGAGCTGCCGCTCGAAGCTCTTCGAGCGCTCGCTGAGCGTGCTCACCGCCAGCAAGGCATTGCCCAGCGGCGTGTTGAGTTCGTGCGCCACGCCGGCCACCAGCGAACCGAGGGCCACCATGCGCTCCTGTGCGCGCAGCTGGCGCTGCATCAGGCTCAGGCGCTGGTAGGCCTGCGCGTTGTCCAGGGCAATCGCGGCGTAGGCGCAGAGCGTGGCGAAGATCAGCTGGGATTCGGGGCCGAAGGCCTCCAGCGCATCGGACTGCACGCTCATCACGCCCACCAGGCGCGCGCCGCTGTTGAGCGGCGCCATCATCACGCTGCGCTTGGGCGACATGCCCGGCAGCGGGATGCCCAGTGCCAGCGAGCCCTCGTCCTGCAGCAGCAGCACCTCGCGCTCGCGGGCGCAGCGGGCCACCAGCGAGTCGGCCGAATCGAGCGCCAGCGCGGGCGCCGGCACGCTGCGGCCCTTCTCCTCGCACAGCGCGCAGTGCAGCTGCTGGCCGCCAGCATCGAGCAGATAGACGAGCAGCAGATCCGCCGGCAGCAGGCTGCGCACGTGCTCGGCCAGCACGCCCAAGGCACGCTCAGCTTCGAGCTGGGCGGTCAGCTCGCGGCCGATGGCGCCGAGCCGATCGAGCACGGCATGGCTGCGTTCCAGCACCTCCAGCCGCTCGACCGAAGCCTCGGCCAGCCGGCGCAGGTGCTCGGCCTCAAGCTGATGCCGCTCGATGCGGAACTGGGCATAGAGCGCGCGAGAACGCTGCTCGGCCAGATGGCTCTGGCGGCTTTCCTGCACGGCCGCGGCACGCCGGGCCAGCGCGAAGGCTTCGGCATGGCGGCCCACTGCTGCATGTGCCAGGGCGGCGCCTTCGAGCACCGAGACCAGCGGCTTGAAATCCGGGAGCGCCGCGCCATCGGCCAGCAGGGCAGCATAGGCCTGCTGCGCCTGTTCGGCCTTGCCCTGCCCCAGCCAGGCATCGGCCAGCTGCGCGCGGGCCCGGAGCATCAGTGCGGAGATGGACGCCACGCCCTCCATGCGCAGGCTCTCGCTCGCCGACGCTTCGGCTTCGGCGTGGCGGCCCAGGCGCAGCAGGGCGTCGGTGCGGTCGAGCAGGGTCTCGAAGCGCTGGTTGGGCCAGAGCGCCGGATGGCTCAGCACCTTCTCGAAGTGGGCCAGCGCGCGCTCGGGCTCGGCGCTGGCCAGCTCGATCACGCCCAGCTCCGCCAGCGCCGTGATGCTGGCACGCGAGTTGGGCCGGCCGCTCTCGCGCTGCAGGCATTCCTGCACCAGCTCGCGCGCTTCCTGGCGCTGCCCCAGGCGCCGCAGCAGTGTGGCCGTGGTGCACAGGCTGTGGCTCAGCAGGCCGGGCCAGGTCCGGCGCGCCAGGCCGAGCATGGCCTGGCCCCATTCGAGCGCATGGGCCGGGTCATCGACCGTGTCGTAGACCAGGGCCAGGTTGTTGGCCGCCATCACTGCCAGCCGCCCCTGGCCCGAGGCCAGCGCAAAGCCATGGACCTCGGCAAAGCGCTCCAGCGCACCCGGGTGGTCGCCCAGGCGCATCAGCCGCATGCCGCGGTACATGGCCAGTTGCGCGGCCACGGCCGGATGCAGGGAGAACGCCTCGCCTTCGGGCGGCAACAGCGGCAGGCAGCGCGACTCGGCCTCCAGGCCGAGGCTCACGATCAGTTGCCGGGCGAGCGAGACCTGGAAATAGGCCCGGCGCTGTGCGTCGCCCGCGCCTTCGGCGGCCGCCAGGGCCTGCGTGCCGAGCTCGATCAGGTCGGTCACGGCGCTGCGTTCGCCCGCGATGATCTGGCCCAGCAGCAGGGCGTCCAGGGCACCGACGCGATCGTGGGCGCTTGCAAACGCAGCCTGCGCGCGCGCACAAAAGGCCTGTGCTTCGCCCAGATGCCCTTCGGCCACCGCTCGCTCGCCTTCGATCAGCCACAGCCGCGCCTGCAGGGCGGGATCGGCCCCGGCGGCGCCTGCGAGGGATCTCGCCAGGCTCAGGCAACGGGGCGGATCGCGCTGGCGCAGAGCCCAGGCCAACGCCAGCGCCGTGGCCTGCGGCTCCACGGCGTAGCGGGCCTCCAGCTCGGCTAGGTTCTCGTCCGAAGCAAACAGTTCGAGCGCGATCGGCTTTGCCATTGCGGGCCCCGCCTCCTTTGAGGCCGATGCTAGCGGGCGCGCGAAGCTGTCACAAGCCTTGCACACTCAACTAGCTGGCGCGGCGTTGATCGCAACAAGGCTTGTGCACTGAAGTGACGCGTTAGTTACAGGCCAGAAAACCGCGCTTGAGGGATTTGCGATCAGTCTTCCTTTTCCTCCACCGCGTTGCACAGCGCGCTCAGCGCCGCGCGCACGGTGGCCAGACGCACGGCGTGGCGGTCGCCTGCGAAGTGCTCCTTCCAAACCTGCGTCTCGCAGCCCGGATGCGCCAGCGCTAGCCAGACCGTGCCGACCGGCTTGCCCTCGCTGCCGCCTGTGGGGCCGGCGATGCCGGTGACGGCCAGCGCCCAGTCCACCGGCGCGTGGGCCAGCAGGCCGCGGGCCATGTGCCGCGCCACCTCGCCGCTGACGGAGCCGTGCAGCTCGATCAGCGCCGGCGGCACGCCGAGCAGCTCGGTCTTGGACTGGTTGCTGTAGCTGACCACGCCGCGCTCGAACCACTGGCTGGAGCCGGACAGCTCGGTGCAGGCCGCGGCGATCAGGCCGCCGGTGCAGGACTCGGCCGTGCCCATACGCTCCTTGCGGCGGATCAGCGCCAGGGCGATGCGGTCGATCAGTTCATGTTCGTCGGGGAACAGCATGGGGCAATCTCCTTTGCCCCGAAGAGTACCTAGAACTGCGCCTGAACGGAAACGTAGCTGCTGCGCTGAGATGTCTTGTTAGCGATCTGCCCGAGGTCCAGCCACGCGGCGGTGACGCTCAAGTTGCGCATCGGCCACCAGGCGACGAAGAAGTCGGCCGCGCGCGTTTCGGGCGCGGCGCTGAGGTTGTTGGGCTTGCTGCGGTATTCAATGCCGACGGCGACGTTGTCGCGCGGCAGCACGGCCATCGAGGCCTCGGGCCTGATGCGCCGGCTGTCCCCCGCGTCGCCGCCAAAGCCGAGCAGGCCTATCTGGTTGGCGCGGGTCGCTCGCAGGGTCACGTTGGTCAGCAGGTTGTAGCCGCCAGCCGCGCCGAACCAGAGCTTGGTGATGGCCACATAGGGCTCGGCATCCTTGGTGCGCTTGGCGCCCAGCAGATCGGGCACGAAGGCATCGGTGTCGTGCTTGTACTGCACGCCCACGGCGACCTGCGGCTGCCAGCTGTCGGCGTCGAAGACGGCGTCGCCCAGCACGCGCCACTTGAGGCCGAAGACCTGCATGTGCAGGCTTTGGCCGGGTACGGTGTCGGAGAGGCCGAAGCGCCAGTGCGCGGCCGAGAGTTCGACGGTGTCGTAGAGGCCCAGGGCCACGCCCTGCACGTCGAGCTGGTAGCCGCCACGCGTGTGCACGCCGGTGGCAAAGACCGAGGCGCCGATCTGGTCGCGGCTGCCCTGGCCGGCGATCACCGCCCAGGGGCTCAGGCCGCCGCCGGCCGCGCCTTCGACCTGGCTCACCCCGGAGGAAGCCAGCACGCGATCACCGGCAACCGCACAACAGGGTGCCAAGGCCAATCCCGCCAAGACCGTGGCGAAATGGGAAATAGAGCGTGTTTTGAGCTTCATCGTTTGAATTTGCTTTCGAAGGCTGACTTGCATGGCGATACAGTGGCTTCCAAGGCACCGGTTTCGCGCGATTGTGCTGATCCCGCCGCGCAGCTGATCGATTACTTGCACTGACATCCTTCAAAGATTCATGGCCCAGCAACTATTTCGCATTGCACGCGTCGCAACGTCGGCCATCTGCGTCACCTTGGCGGCTTGTGCAGCACCGCCGGGTGCCAGTTTGTACGAGCGCCTGGGCGGCCAGCCTGTGGTGACGGCTGTGGCGACCCAGACGATTGAACGCGCCGCCCATGACCCGCGCACCCAGCGCAGCTTCGACGGCATCAGGCTGGCCACAGTGGAGGCCAGCCTGGCCCAGCAGCTCTGTGCCATCTCGGGCGGCGGCTGCAAGTACGAAGGCGAGACCATGGCCAAGGCTCACCATGATCTTCACATCCGGCCCTCGGAATTCGATGCGCTGGTGGATATGCTGCGGGAGGAACTTGACGGCGCCCATGTGGATGCGGGTGCAAAGAACGAGTTGCTGAAGCTGCTCGCGCCGATGAAGCGCGATATCGTCAGCACATCCTGATTCCAGCCCAGTCGACGGAGGAGACGATGCCGGCCTTGCTGAGGCGTTGCAGTCTGACTTTGCTCATGCTTGCCAGCGCTGCGGCGCAAGCCGTGCCCTGGTCCGTCCAGGTTAAGGATGCCGCCGGGCGCCCGCTGGCCGATGCCGTGGTGGCAGTGGTTCTGCGTGGCAAGCCCAGCAAGGCCAGTGGTGCCAAGGCCGAGATGGGCCAGAGGGATCGCCAGTTCACGCCGCAACTGCTGGTGGTGCAGACGGGCACGCTGGTGAGCTTCCCCAATTTCGACACAGTGCGCCACCATGTCTACTCGTTCTCGCCGATCAAGGTCTTCGAGATCAAGCTCTATGCCGGCACGCCCAGCGAGCCTGTCCTCTTCGACAAGCCCGGCGTGGCCACGCTGGGCTGCAACATCCATGACCGCATGAGCGCGCACATCATCGTGGTCGATACGCCGGTCTTCACGCGGACCGACGCCAGCGGCACAGCCCGGCTCGATCTGCCGCCGGGCGATCACCTGCTGCAGGTCTGGCACGCACAGATGAAGAGCGCGCAGCTGCAGAGCCAGCCGCTCACGGCTGGCGACACCGCCGGCAGCAGCACGGTGACCATCAGCGAATGAAGTTTCAGGCACCTCGCCGGCTCGAAGCGCGCATCGTCGCGCTCTTCCTCGGCCTCCTGCTCGTGGTGCAGCTGGCGAGCTTCTTCTTCATCGGCAACGTGATCAGCCGCAATGCGGAGACTTCGATTGCGGCCGAGCTCAAGACCGGCGAGCGCGTGCTGCGCCGCCTGATGCTGCAGCAGGCCGACAAGCGGGCCGACGCGGCCGTGCTGCTGGCGCAGGACTACGGCTTCAAGCAGGCCGTGGGCCTGCCGCTGGCCGAGGCCGGCACGGTGGAGACCATCCAGGACGCGCTGGCCAACCAGGGCGATCGCATCCAGGCCAGCGTGGTGGCCTACTTCGACAACAGCCTGCAGCTGGTGGCCGCCACGCGCAAGGATGCGGCCGGCTTTGCCGAGGTGCTCAAGCGCGAGGTGGACGGCGCGGGCAAGCCGCAGGGCGAGCAGGAACTGCAGGTCGTGCAGCTCGATGGCCGTATCTACCAGGTGGTGGCCGTGCCGGTGCGCACGCCGGCGCCGGTGGGCTGGATTCTGATGGGCTTCGCGCTCAACGCCGATGCGCTGACGGACCTCAAGTCCCTGTCGGACCTGCAAGGCCTGGTGGTGCGCCGTGACGGCAAGCGTTGGACGCCACTGATCGGCAGCCTCGCCGATGCCGCGGCCGGGCCCGCATTGGCTGCGCAGATCCCGGACGGCCACGACACCTTCCCGGCCGAGGTGTCGGGCGAACGCTGGCGTGCCCGCATGCTCACGCTGCAGCAGGTCGGCGCCGCCACCGAAGTGCCCCAGCTCGGCGTGGTGCTGCTGCGCTCCTACGACGCGGCGGTGGCGCCCTTCGTCGATCTGCAGCTGATCCTGCTGGCGATCACACTGATTGGCGCGGCGGTGTTTGCCGTGCTCTCGGTGCTGCTGGCTCGGCGCATCAGCGGCCCACTCAAGGCCCTGCGCGGCTCGGCCGAGCGGCTGGGCCAGGGCGAATACGGCGAGCCCATCCAGCGCCAGTCCAGCGACGAGATCGGCGACCTGGCCGTGGCGTTTGAATCCATGCGCCAGGGCATCCGCGCCCAGATCGCGCAGGTGGATCGCCTGGCCTACTGGGACGAGCTGACCGGCCTGCCGAACCGGGCCCAATTCCGCGCGAGGCTCGACGCCGCAATGAAGGCCGACCAGACCGTGGCCGTGCTGATGCTGGACCTGGACCGCTTCAAGCATGTCAACGACGTGCTGGGCCAGGAGTTCGGCGACCAGTTGCTGATCAATGTGGCCGAGCGGCTGCAGTCGCTGTGCCAGAGCCACCGGGCCCTCCTCGCGCGGCTGGCCGGCGACGAGTTCGCGCTGCTGCTGGAGAACGCCAGCGATGCCGGCGCCGAGCGCCTGGCGCTGGACATTCACGCCGACTTCCAGCGCCCGCAGCGCCTGGACGTGCACACGGTCGACCTTTCGGCCGGCATCGGCATCGTGCTGCATCCGCCCTATGGCAGCGATGCCGTGCAGATGCTGGCCCACGCCGAGCTGGCCATGTATGCCGCCAAGCAGCGGCAGTGCGGCAGCCTGGTCTACACGGCCGAGCTCGACGCCGGCAGCCAGGAGAACCTGTCGCTGCTGTCCGAACTGCGCGAGGCGGTCGAAAACAACGACCTGCGCCTGTTCATGCAACCCAAGATCGACTTCAGGAGCGGCCAGGTGATCGGCGCCGAGGCGCTGGTGCGCTGGCAGCATCCGGTGCGCGGCCTGGTGCCGCCGATGCAGTTCATTCCCTTTGCCGAGCAGACCGGCTTCATCCGCAACCTGACGGCTTGGGTGCTGGCCGCCTCGGCACGTGCGTGGCGCGAGATGGCCGACCAGGGCGCGCAGCTGCGCATCTCGGTCAACCTCTCCACGCGCGACCTACTCGACCAGGACCTGCCGCTGAAGATCGCCCAGCTGATCGAGGGCTGCCACGTCGAGCCCGGCGCGCTGTGCCTGGAGATCACCGAGAGCGCGATCATGGACGACCCGCAGCGCGCGCAGGCCACGCTGGAGCAGCTGAGCAGCATGGGCTTCAAGCTGTCCATCGACGACTTCGGCACCGGCTACTCCTCGCTGGCCTACCTCAAGCGCCTGCCGGTCAACGAGCTCAAGATCGACAAGAGCTTCGTGCTGGCGATGGAGCGCGATCTGGAAGACGCCAAGATCGTGCGCTCCACCATCGAGCTGGCGCACAACCTGGGCCTCTCGGTGGTGGCCGAGGGCGTCGAAACCGCCAAGGCCTGGAAGCTGCTCGCCACCCTGGGCTGCGATGAAGGACAGGGTTATTTCATGGGCAAACCCATGCCCGCCGATCAGTTCGCGGGCTGGCTCGCCAGCTGGCACCTGCCCGACCTGGGCGATGAATCGGCCGACACCGTGATGGACGGCTTGCTGTAGGCCCCTCGTCCGGCGGGTACGCCGACCGGTCCCCCGAGGGGGCGCCGACCATTGCCGGCCTGTGCCGGCAATGACATCGGCTGCGGGCCTTGCTTGGGGCGGCCCGGCACGGCGGCCCTGATCAAAAACTGGAGAGCGCGAGCCGGCCCAGTGCAATGCACAAGAGCGTGCAACCCGCCGCCACGAAGTCATCGAGCAGGATGCCGAAGCCCTGAGCCCAGCTGACCGGCGCGCCGCGTTCACCCTTGAAGAGCTGGTCGGCCCAGCGCACGGGGCCGGGCTTCACGGCATCGAAGAAGCGGAACACGGCGAAGGCGATCAGCTGTTCCAGCCAGCCGGCCGGATGGATCAGCCAGAGAATCAGCCAGAACGCGATGATCTCGTCCCACACCACGGCACCCGGGTCGGGCGTGTTCATGTGGCGCGCCGTCACTGTGCAGGCCCACCAGCCCACGAGCGTGCTGAAGCCGATCAGCGCCGCCCATCCAGGCGTGCCGAGGTATTGCGTCAGCAGCCAGCCGCTGACCCAGCCCCACAGCGTGCCCACCGTGCCCGGCGCCTTGGGCGAAAGGCCGCTGCCGAAGCCCAGAGCGATCCAGTGCGCGGGGTGCGGCCACATGAATCGGGCCGTCGCTCTGAGTGGGGCGCTCATGTCTTGAAGTGGTCGAAGCTGGCAAATCGGCCCGCCAGCGCTGCGCCTTCAGCATCCACCAGGCGCAGGCCAGGCGCCGCCTCGATGCGGCCGATACGCGCGACCGGCGTGGCCGAACGCTCGGCGGCGCGCTGCACGGCTTCGCGCCGATCGGGCGCGGCCGTGAACACAAGCTCGTAGTCATCGCCGCCGGCCAGGCCCATCTCGCGCCGCACCTCGACCGGCTGCCCGGCCAGCAGCGCGCTCTTGGGCAGCGCATCGGCGAGCAGCGTGGCGCCCACGCCCGAGCGGCGCAGGATGTGGCCCAGATCGCCAAGCAGGCCGTCGGACACATCGATGGCGCTGTGCGCGATGCCACGCAAGGCCTGGCCCAGCGCCACGCGTGGTGTCGGGCATTCCATGGCACGACGCGCGGCCTCGAACTGCTCGCCCGCTAACGCGATGGTTCCACGGAAGACTTCCAGCGCCAGCCGTGCATCTCCGAGCGTGCCCGAGACATAGATGTCGTCGCCCTCGCGCGCACCCGAGCGCAGCAGCGCCTGGCCTTGCGGCACCTCGCCCATCACGGTGATGCACAGATTGAGCGGGCCCTGCGTGGTGTCACCACCCACCAGCGCGATGCCCTGCGCGTCGGCCAGCGCGAACAGGCCGCGCGCAAAGCCTTCGAGCCAGGCCTCGTCGGCGCGCGGCAGGGCCAGCGCGAGCGTGAAAGCGCGCGGCGTGGCGCCGCAGGCAGCGAGGTCCGACAGATTGACGGCCAGCGCCTTGTGGCCCAGGCGGTCCGGCGCCACGGTGGAGAGGAAGTGCCGGCCCTCCACCAGCATGTCGCTGGAGACCAGCCATTGATGGCCCGCCTGCGGCTGCAGCACGGCACAGTCGTCGCCAATGCCGAGGTCAACGCCGGCGCTGACATGCGTAGCATGTGGAGGGCGCTCGAAGTAGCGCCCGATCAGATCGAATTCACCCATCGGGTGATTGTGTCAGGCCAAGGTGCCGGAGCGCGCGCCGAGTTCGCCGAGCTCGCCGCTCTCGCGCGCCTTGCGGCCATAAACCAGCTCGAACACCGGCGTGGCCATCATGGTCGTGACGATGGCCATCAGCACCAGCATCGAGAACAATGCTGGGCCGATGATGCCCCTCTGCAGGCCGATGTTGATGATGATGAGCTCCATCAGCCCGCGCGAGTTCATCAGCGCGCCAATGCCCAGGGCCGTGCGGTTGTCTTCGCCCGACAGGCGCGCCGCCAGATAGCAGGCGCCGCCCTTGGCCAGCACCGAGGCCACCAGGATGCCCAGCGCGATCAGCAGCAGCTCGGTCGAGTTGACCATGTCCATGCGCGTGTTCAGGCCCGAGTAGGTGAAGAACATCGGCAGCAGCAGCACCACCGCCAGCGGCTCCACCTTCTTCTTGAGCTCGGCCGCAAACAGTCCGCGCGGCATCACCGCGCCGAGGATGAAGCCGCCGAAGATGGCGTGGATGCCGATGGCGTCCATCACGAAGGCCGAGAGGCAGAAGAGCGCCAGCGTGATGCCCAGCACCGTCATGCTCATCTCGCCTTCGCGCTCGACGATGCGTCCCAGCGGCGCCAGCAGCTTGCGGCCGAACAGCATGATGAAGGCCGCGTAGCTGACGCCGCCACCGATGGCCAGCACGGCCACGCCGGGGCCGGCACCGAAGGCCGCCAGCACCAGGGCGAGCACGCACCATGAAGCTGCGTCATCGAAGGCGCCCGCCGTCAGCGACAGCGTGCCCAGCGAGGTGTTGGCCAGGCCGCGCTCGTTGATGATGCGGGCCAGCATGGGGAAGGCCGTCAACGCGATGCAGGCCCCCATGAAGAGCGTAGCGTTGGTTGTCGAGATGCCGGCCGCGAACAGCCCCGGCACGCCCAGCAGCAGCGGCGTGATCAGGTAGGCGATGAAGAAGGGCGCCGCGATGCCGGCCACCGAAACGCCGACCGCACTCCTGGCCTTGGACTGGAAGTGGTTCAGCTGCAGCGTCGTGCCGACCAGGAACATGTACAGGCCCACGCCGAGCTGTGCGCCGGCGTAGAGCACGCTCCGGGTCTCCTTGGGGAAGATCGCGCCCTGCAGATCGGGCCAGAGCAGGCCCAGCAGCGAAGGCCCGAGGAAGACGCCCGCGATCATCTCGCCCACCACCTGCGGCTGGGCGAGGAACTTGCGGCCGGCCCAGCCGCAGATGCGGCAGGCCAGCAGGATCACCGCCAGTTGCAGGAAGAAGTGGATGCTGAAGTCGCCCGGCGCAAAGGTCTTGGCCAGTGCCGGGGCGGCCGGGCCGTGCGCCGCGAAGACGTCGCCCAAAAGACTGGGCAGGCTGCCGATGTCGAAGTCCATGTTGTCTCCTCCAGATGTCTTTGTTTTGCCCGGCGCACTGTGCCAGCAGCAGGCAAGCTGTCCATCGGAACTGACCGTTATGAGCCTAGGTACCTACATCCATCTCGACTCCATGTAGGTATGTCGTTACGATGGCAGCCAGCCATGAAGCTCATCACCAGCCGCGAATTCAACCGCGATGTCAGTCTTGCCAAGCGCCTGGCGCGCACCGAGGCCGTGCTGATCACCGACCGCGGCCAGCCCACGCATGTGCTGATGAGCATCGAGGAATACCGCCGCCTGACGGGCGAGGGCGAAAGCATCCTGGAGCTGCTGGCCATGCCCGAAGCCGTGGAGCTGGAGGGCAGCGATTTGTCCGACGGCGCCTGGGACCACCGCGAGGGCATCGCATGAATAGAAGGCCCCCACGCTCGCGTTGCGAGCTGCCCTCCGAAGGGACGCGTCAGTGCCTACGGGCAGCCGGGCGGTATTGACATGTTTCTCCTCGACACCAGCGTGGTACTCGAACTGCGCAAGGCCAAATCAGGCGATACCGATCCAGGGCTCGCGGCCTGGGCCGGCGGCATCGCGCGGCAGAAGCTCTTTATTTCGGCGCTGAACCTGCTGGAGATCGAGAACGCGGCGGCGCGGCTGGGCCGCAAGGACCGCGCCGCGGGCCTGCGCGTGCGCGAGTGGATCGACAACGCGGTGATGCCTGCCTTCGAGGGCCGCGTGCTGCCCGTGGATGCTGCCGTCGTACGGCGCCGCGCGCAGCTGCCCTACGCCAACACGCGTGACGGCCTGCTGGCCGCGACGGCGCTGGAGCATGGGTTGACACTGGTGACGCGCAAGGTCACGGCCTTCCGCGCCGGCCGCGTCAAGCTGCTCAACCCTTCCGGCTACAGTGCGCAGCCGAGCGAGGACGAAGAGGACTGGGGCCAGGGCGCCCAGACCGGCCATCTGTGGCTGAAGAACCTGTACGTGAGAGCGTAGTTGAACCCATGACGAACAAGCGACGCATCCTGATCGTCGGCGGCGGCACGGCAGGCTGGCTGACGGCCGCCTACCTGGCCAAGTTCCTGGCGCTCTCGGAACGCAGCCACCTGGAAGTGACCGTGCTGGAGTCGCCGGACATCGGCGTCATCGGCGTGGGCGAAGGCACCTTCCCGACCATCCGCAGCACGCTGCAGTTCCTGGGCATCGACGAGTGGCGCTTCATCCGCGAGACCTCGGCGACCTTCAAGCAGGGCATCCGCTTCACCGACTGGGGCCGCGCACCCATCGGCAACGACCATCACCAGTTCTTCCATCCCTTCGAGGCGCCCTTCTACACCGAAGGCACCAGCCTCGTGCCCTACTGGCTGCTACAGGACGAGGCCCAGCGCCTGCCCTTTGCGCGCGCCGTGACCATCCAGGACCGCGTGGCCGAAGCCCGGCGCGCGCCCAAGCGCTCGCACGAAGGCGCCTATGCCGCACCGCTGAGCTACGCCTATCACTTCGATGCGGCCAAGCTCGGCAAGCTGCTGGCGGAGCGCGCCAGGGAACTCGGCGTGCAGCATGTCGAAGCAACGCTGAACAGCATCTCGCTCGACGCCTGGGGCGCCATCGACCACATCGACACGCTGCAGCACGGCAGCTTCCAGGCCGACCTCTACATCGACTGCACGGGCTTCCGCGCCGAGCTGATCTCGCGCATGCCGGGCGCGGCTTTCAAGTCGGTGCGCCGGCAGCTGTTTGCCGACCGGGCGCTGGCCTGCAAGGTGCCGTTCGCTTCTGCAGACACGCCGATGGAGAGCTGCACCATCGCCGCCGCGCACGAAGCCGGCTGGACCTGGGAGATCGGCCTCAACGGCGCGCGCGGCATCGGCTGCGTCTATTCGAGCGACCACCTCAGCGACGAGCGCGCCGCCGAGATCCTGCGCAACTACGTGGGCGCCGGGCATGAGGAGCTGGTGACGCGCAGCATCCCCTTCGCCGCCGGCTATCGCGAGAAGCAGTGGGTGAAGAACTGCGTGGCCGTGGGCCTGTCTGCCGGCTTCCTCGAACCGCTGGAATCGACCGGCCTGGTGCTGATCGAGGCGGCCGTGGGCATGATTGCCGAGATGCTGCCGCACAGCGGGCCGATGGAGGCGCCCGCGCGCCGCTTCAACGAGCTGATGACGACGCGCTTCGAGAACATCGTCAACTTCCTCAAGCTGCATTACTGCCTGAGCCAGCGGACCGAGCCATTCTGGCGCGACAACGCCGACCCGGCCTCGCTGCCGGAGCGGCTGGCCGAGCTTCTCGACCAATGGAAACTGCGCCCGCCAGGCCGTTTCGATTTCGTGCTGGACACCGAGACCTTCGCCTTCTTCAACTACCAGTACATCCTCTACGGCATGGGCTTCAAGACTGATCTGAGCGAGGGCCGCAACGACTTTCCGCAGATCGAGGAAGCCGACAAGCTGTTCGCCAAGATCAAGCGCTTCGGCGATCGCGCGCTGGCCGACCTGCCCAGCCACCGGGCGCTGATCCAGCAGATCAACAACTTGGCGGGCCGCTCGCCCTTGAGCTTGGCAACGCGCTAGGAGCCCGCGCGGCAGAACTCCGAATCTGAGTGCAAGGCCCGATGCGGGTTGGGGTGGGTAACGATAGATTGGCTGCATGCCGACCAGCTATCTGCCCTACGCGCCGGACCAACTGCTGCTTCT
>Ga0265327_10001620_pt1 | contig 27192 bp, 26 predicted proteins | sample 41621metaG_FD_202089 | JGI IMG/M metagenome (GOLD analysis project Ga0265327, IMG submission 202089) | Rhizosphere microbial communities from Carex aquatilis grown in University of Washington, Seatle, WA, United States - 4-16-21 metaG | ecosystem: Host-associated > Plants > Roots > Rhizosphere...
CCCAGCATCTCCGCCTTTGGGAACGTCAGGCCGGCGTCGATCAGGATGAGCTCGTCGTCCTGCTCGAAGACGGTCATGTTCTTGCCCACCTCGCCGAGCCCGCCCAGCGGGATGATCTTGACCGGTGCGCCCATTCCTACGCTGCCGCTACCGGTTGCACGGCGGCGGTCTCGAGCGCGGCGCGGATCGTCGCCTGCTGGGCGTCGGTCGCCTCGACCAGCGGGAGCCGCAACCCGCCGACGTCGTGTCCGAGCATGTTCAGCGCCGCCTTCAGCGGGATCGGGTTGGTGGTCACCGCCAGCGCTTCCAGCAGCGGCACAAGCTCCTCGTCGATCCGCTCGGCGGCATCGAAGTCGCCCGCCCCGGCGAGCGCGATCATCTCGGCGTAGCGCCGCCCGACCACGTGCGATGCGACGCAGATGCCACCCGCGCCGCCCAGTCGCAGGAACGGCAGCATGAGGTCGTCGTTGCCGGCGTAGAGCGCCAGCCCTCCGTGCTCGACGATCGCCTGGGCCTGGTCGAGATCGGGTGTTGCCTGCTTGACGCCGACCACGTTTTCGATCTCGGCCAGCCGGAAGAGCAGCTCCGGCTCGAGGTTGATGACGACGCGCGAGGGAATGTTGTATGCGATCACGGGCCGGCCCTCGGCTGCATCGGCGACAGCCTGGAAGTGAGCGACGATGCCGTCGGCGGGCGGCTTGTTGTAGTAGGGCGTGACGACCAGGAAGCCGTCGACGCCGGACGCCAGCGCCGACCGCGTCAGCGCCACCGAGTGGTGCGTGTCGTAGCTGCCGGTATTCGCGACCACGGTCGTCCGGGAGCCGACCTCCGACACCACCGTCTCGAACATCTCCAGCTTCTCCCGGTCGTTGACCGTCGGCCCTTCGCCGGTGGTGCCGCAGACGACGATGCCGTCGGAACCGGTGTCGACGAGGTGGTTGGCCATCCGCCGGGCCGACTCGAGGGAAACCGAGCCGTCGCTCGCAAAGGGCGTCACCATGGCAGTCAGGAGGGATCCGAGCGGCGTCTTCACGATTCCGATGATACCGGAGCGTGCGAGATGATTGATCCCACGCCCGCGAGGGATCAATCATCTAAGGTCGCCTCCTATGGAAGCCGGAGCCGTCGAGGAGATCTACGTCTCGCCGACCGAGTCCGGCCCCGTATCGTCAGTGCCGTCGGTGGCGGCCCTGCACGGCCGGGGGCTGGACGGCGACCGATACCAGCAGCAGGACGGCTGGGCCCCGCGCGGCACCGCCATCACGCTGGTCGAGGCGGAGGCGATCGAGGCCACTGCGGCGGAGCACGGCATCCACCTCTCGCCGGGCGGGACGCGCCGCAACATCGTCACCCGGGGGATCAGGCTGAACGAGCTCGTCAGCCGTGAGTTCACGGTCGGATCGGTCAGGTGCCGCGGCTACGAGCTGTGCGAGCCGTGCACCCACCTACGCGCCCTGACAGGCGAGCCGGAACTGATCAAGGCGCTCGTCCACCGCGGCGGCCTGCGCGCCGACATCCTCACCGACGGCACGATCGCCGTCGGCGACCCGGTCACGGCAACGTCCTGATTTCCTGCGATCAGCGGTCGGCCGGAAGCACGCAGCCCTGGTTCGCCGCATCCGGTGGCTGCACCAGGCAGGCGAGTTGCCGCAGGTGCCGGCGATCCAGCGGCGTCAAGGGGGCGACCGGCGCGGTGGACGCAGGCGCGGATCCGAAGTTGAGGATGGTCACCGGCGTGCAGTGCTCGGCCGTCCGGTTCCCGATGGTGACCGCGGTGACGCAGAACATGTAGTCCCCGTTGGGGGCGGCCCGAGTGTTGAAGCCCAGCCCGGCGACGTGCAGCACCAGGCGGATCAGGCACGGCCTCGTGTTCAGGTACTCGCACATGGCGACGTAGCGCGTGCCGCGCGCGAGAACGTGAAAGAGATCGCCGGGTGGGATCACCGATGCGCCTCGGAGGGCGACCAGCGCCGGGCCGACAGCGTCGAAGGGGTGCCCCACCGGGGCCAGGTAGCTACGCACGCCCGACACCATCAGCGGTTGTTGCGGCGCATAGCTCGTGCGGTGCGTTGGAATGTCCTCGACCAGTGAGCGGAAGTCGACCACGCCGTGCAGCGCGTCCAGCCTGAGGGGGGTCGAGGGGTCGTGACGAGGGGGCCCGGGACCGTAGGGAAACGGCTCGTATGCGGTTGAGTTGGCAACGAATGCGGTCAGTGGGCCGATGGTCGGGTGCTCGACGTCGCGAGGGTCGCGAAGAGGTCCGCTTGGGCGTGGAGGACGCCGGTCCCGTTGGGCGCCATCACGAACAGGCTTCTCCGGCCCAGTCGATCGCTGACGAACGCTATTTGCGACCCGTCAGGAGACCACGCGGCGGCTACGTCGTTGGCTGTCCCACCGGTGACTACGTGGACGTTGTGGCCGTCGGGCGCCACGAGCTCGATCTGATCCCTGCCTTGCAGGCTGCGCACGACGGCGATTGCTCCGTTTCCGGCCGCGGCGGCGGAACCGCTCCACGTCAGCACGGCTGCTGACGTCGCGATCGACACCCGCATCGCTGCATGCAGAGCCGACATATCCCCTTTCCCGCCGCCCACAGTACGCCTCTGGGGCCGAGCTTGCAACAATCGATACCAGAGAGCGATCTAGGTCGACGGCGCAACGCAGCCGGGGAACCCCCGCGTCCCGAAGATTCGCGCACCTGAGCGGCGCAGCGCTACCCCCGTTGCCGGGGTCAACCGTACCCGGGCCACCTCGAAGGGCGGGCCGGGAGGCGCCCAGTCGGCCGTACCGTAGGCTGGGATGCTTGTCGTCGAGTCACTCGTGGCCCGGAGCCACGCCCTGCCCCGCGCGTTCTCCGCTACGACGAACAGCACCCGGCAGTGAGCCAATCGGCGCACCCGGCCGGGGTCGAGACGTGGATGTCCGGGCAGGTACCAGGCAAGCGGCACCGACCCGTAGACGGTGCCGAATACGGCGATCGGGTCTCGCGGCTGCCACCCGCGAGTGGTCAGGGAGTGCGACACTCGGTCGAAATCGGTGCGACCGAGGTGCATTCGAGCATCGACGAGGGCCGCCAGCACCGCGAGCACGACGATCGCTCCCGCCACCTCATCCAAACGCGGCAGGCGGGCAACCGCCGCGGCGACGGCGACCGCCACGAAGGGGGCCGCCCCCAGGATGTTGCGGAGGTCGAATACGGGCGAGCCCAGCCACCACAGGGCAGCCGCCCCCGTGGTCGGCAAGACCGCGAGCAGCGCCGTCAGCCGCCCCGCCGGCAGTGGCCAGAGAGCCACCACCCCGCAGACGGCCAGCAGGAGGCCGATCAGCTCAGCCGGTCGTGGCAGGGAGCTCATCACCCACGGGCTGACGAACATCCTGCCCACCGACGCGAGCACGGTGTGCGCAGAGAAGCGCCCGATCCACGAATACCGGTTGGCGCGGTACTGGTGGAGAAACGCCGGAACCCAGAGGGCCAGGGGTATCAGCCCCAGGGCGATCATGGTGAGCAGCCGCCGCCTGACCGGTTCCAAGCGTGGCGTGGTCGCGAGCCAGATCGCCGCCGCGGCGACGCTGAACAGGAAGTAGTAATGAGTGAGAGTCCCGGCGGCGACCACGGCCGCGAGCGTCCACGACGCGCCTCCGCTCTCATCGCGGGTGGCCCGGAGCAGCACCAGCGCGAACACCAGTGTGAACAGGCAGAACAGCGCGTACGCGCGCAACTCGGCTCCGTGATCGGCGAACTGGTCACCAAATGCCGCGAGCCCACCGGCGAGAGCACAAGCCCCGAGTCCGAGCCCGCTGACCCGGGCGAGCACTGCAGTCAGCACCACGACTGCCGCCATTGCCGCGGCCGACAGAAGCCGCACCGATTCGACCGGGACGCCCGCCGCATGGGTCAACCAACCGAGGCCGTACCACAGGGGTGGCGTCGACTCGCCGCGGGCAACCTGCTGAAGGGCCGCCATCGGACCGGGTTTGGAGATCACGATCGCCGAGGAGACCTCATCGCCGGTCAGCGGGCGGCTGGTCGCCCCCGGCAGCGTGACCAGGAGCGACGCGCACGCAAGGCCGATCAGGAGTGCAGTCCAGCGACGGTCTGCGTGTTGCGCTGAGCGCAAGGACACCCCGATCCGGTCGGCCGCGCGTCGCTAGCAGTCAACCGCCGCATCCGTCGCGTACGCGCTCCAGTGCGAGCCGATGCTACGCCCCTGCCGTCACGCTTGCAACAATCATCACCAGCGCCCTAGCCCGATATCTCCTCGGGTGAGCGCAGGTGCCCGATCTCGTTCGCCGCGTCGAGCCAGCCGTCGCGCTCCTCCCCGTTGGCTGCCGCTGCCCGGCGCAGGCAGTCGCGGCGGGCGACCTCGGCAGCGGAGGGATCGGCCGCGATCAGGGCGGCGAGCGCACCACGGCCCGCAGAGGCGCCGACCGCTTCGGCGCCTATCTGGTGGGCGGCCTCCAGGATCTCGTCCTCGCGGCGCGCCTGCTCGGCCAGCCGGTCGGACATGCGCCGGCTACGGAGGCCCGACACCAGCGGCCAGACGCCTGCCACGGCGACGAGCACCCCCATCACTACCAGCAGCTTCCCGCCGAACGCTACTCCCAGCGCGATCAGCAGCATGCCGAGCACCAACAGCGCCCACGTCGGACCACGCCCGCCTTTCCCCATCGTCGCGCGGACGAACGAGAAGCCCCAGAACGGGTCGTTCAGCACACGCCAACTGTAGTCGCGTGACCTGTGTCCTACATGACCGCTTCGAGGCCGACCGCTAACCCCGGCGGAAGCTTCCCGACGGCTTTCACCGCCAGCAGAACGCCGGGCACGAAGGCGTCGCGAGCGGTCGTGTCGTGGCGGATCGTCAGCGTCTGGCCGGCGCCGCCGAAGATGACCGTCTGGTGGGCGATCAGTCCCGGTAGCCGGACGCTGTGGATCGGCACCTCGCCACCCAGCCGGCGCGCCGTCTCGAGCGCCGTCCCCGACGGAGCGTCGCGCTTGGTATCGGCATGCAGCTCGATGATCTCGCAGTCCGGCATGTACTTCAGTGCCTCCTCTGCGAAGCGCATCATCAGTACCGCGCCGACGGCAAAGTTGGGTGCGAAGAGCACCGGCACGCCGGCGGTGCGTGCGGCAGCATCAACCCCGGCCTGTGCGTCCGGGCTCAACCCGCTCGTGCCCAGCACCAGCGGAACCCCGGCGGCGACACACGTCCGGCAGGCGCTCTCAGCCGCCTCGGGAACCGTGAAGTCGACGACCACGTCAGCGCCCTCATCGGCCAGAGCACGCTCCAGCGACAGCTCCAGCGACGGCGCCGCGCGGGCGACCAGCGTCAGCTCGGGGTCGGCCTCGATCGCGGGCGTGAGCAGAGCGCCGACACGGCCTGTGGCACCCGACAGGATGACGCGAATCACCGGCCGAGCTTACCCGCCGTGGCGGTCAGGCGTCAGGCAGCGAGCGACAGCGACGGGTTGAGCCGGCGCAGGGCCTGCTCGAACTGGTCGGCGTCGGGGCCGATTCCGGCGACCGACAGCAGCTCGGGATTGAACAGCTGCCGTGCGAGAGCTGCGACGGCCTCCGGCTCGACCGCGTCGATCTCGGCGCAGATCCGGTCGAGTGACAGCAGCTCGGCATCGGTCAGCACCGACTTGCCCAGCCGGCTGGCGCGGTTCGACGTCGACTCCATCGAGAGCATGATGCGGCCCTTGAGGTTCTCCTTCGCCCGCTCCAGCTCGTCGGGGCGGATGTCGCCGGAGCCGATCAGCTCGAGCTCGCGGGCGATGATCGACAGGCACTCGCCGAGGTTCTCGGCGCGGGTACCGACGTAGACGCCGACCATGCCGGTGTCGGCGTACTGCGAGGCGAAGGTGTAGACCGAGTAGGCCATGCCCTTGCGCTCGCGAATCTCCTGGAACAGCCGGGAGCTGGCCGATCCGCCGAGGATCGAGTCCAGCAGCGAGGCGGCGAAGCGGCGGCGGTCCGACCGGGGTAGCCCGATGCCGCCCAGGCAGACGTGGTACTGCTCGCTCGACTTGACCTGGAACACGGCCCGCGGCGTGGACTCGCCGACCCACACCGGGCGCACGCCGGCGACCGGGTCGGGGACCTGGCTGGCGGCCGCGAAGCGCGACTCGATCGCGTGCACCAGCGGCTCGTGCTCGATGTTGCCGGCCGCAGCAATGACGATGTTCGGGCCGACGTAGCGGCCGCCGTGGTAGGCGGTGACGTCGGCAACGCCGGTCGCCCGGATCGCCTCGGCCGTGCCGATCACCGGCCGGCCTAGCGGATGGTCCGAGAACACGGCCCGCGCGATCAGGTCGTGCACGAGGTCATGGTAGCTGTCCTCGTACATCGCGATCTCCTCGAGCACCACCTCACGCTCGGCCTGCAGCTCTCCGGCGTCGAAGGTCGGCGCGAGCAGCATGTCGCTCATCACGTCCAGCGCGGTCTCGAGGTGGGCGTCCAGCACCCGCGCGTAGACGACGGTGTACTCCCTGGCGGTGGCGGCGTTCAGCTCGCCGCCGAGGCCGTCGAACACCTGCGCGATCTCGACGCCCGAGTAGCGCGAGGAGCCCTTGAACAGCAGGTGCTCGATGAAGTGCGAGATGCCCGCCTGCGCCTGGGTCTCGTCTCGCGACCCCGCGCCGATCCAGGCGCCGATCGCCACCGACCGCACCGAGCGCACTCGTTCGGTGACGATCCGCTCTCCGCCGTCGAGGCTGGTAACTGTGTAGCGCTGCACTCGCCGCATCCTAGTGAAGGGCTCCAAGCCCGACCCTCCCCCTTTCGGGTGACGGGAGGGCCGGGCATTGGTATCCCGTGAGTGTTGTGGTCTTAGCGGTCGCGCCGGCGGCCGCGATCGCGTCCGCCTCCGCCACCACCGTCGCGGCGCGGGCGATCGCCCTCGGCGCGCGGCGGGGCCGGGTTGGCCTCGGCCACCTCGACCAGCTGCTCGGGCGACAGCTCGGTGCCGTCGTCCTGCACCTTGGCCAGCAGGGTGAGGCCGATCCGGCCGCGGTCGCGGTCGACTTCCATGACCTCAACCCGCACCTGGTCGCCGCGGGAGAGCACCTGCTCGGCAGATGCCAGCCGCTGACCCTTGGGCAGGATGCGGCTGACATGGAGCAGCCCGTCGACGCCCTTGCGCAGCTGCACGAAAGCCCCGAACTCGGCCAGCTTCACGACCTCGCCGGTGTAGGTGTCGCCCACCTCGATCTCGCGGGTCATCGCATCGATCGCATCGCGGGCGGCCTCGGCCAGCTGGCCGTTGGTGCCGTAGATGCGGATCGTCCCGTCCTCCTCGATGTCGATCTGCACCTCGTAGTCGGCCTCCAGCGAGCGGATGGTCTCGCCGCCCTTGCCGATCACCATGCCGATGTAGTCGGGGTGGATCTTGGTGGACACGATGCGCGGAGCGTGGGCCGCCACCTGCTCCCGCGGCTCGGCGATCGCCTCGCGCATCTTGGAGAGGATGAACAGCCTGGCCTCCTTGGCCTGTGACAGCGCCGAGCGCAGGATCTCGGTGGTGACACCGGTGATCTTGATGTCCATCTGCAGCGCCGTGACGCCCTGCTCGGTGCCCGCAACCTTGAAGTCCATGTCACCGAGGTGATCCTCGGCGCCCTGGATGTCGGTCAGGATGACGTAGGAGTCGCCCTCCTTGATCAGGCCCATGGCGATGCCCGCGACGGCCGACTTGATCGGCACGCCGGCGTCCATCAGCGACAGCGTCGACCCACACACGGAGGCCATCGAGGAGGAGCCGTTGGACTCCATGATCTCGCTGACCAGCCGCAGCGTGTAGGGGAAGTCGTCAGAGCTGGGGATGACCGGGACCAGTGCCCGCTCTGCCAGCGCGCCGTGGCCGATGTCGCGGCGCTTGGGGCCACGCATGAACCCGGTCTCGCCGACCGAGAAGGGCGGGAAGTTGTAGTGGTGGATGTAGCGCTTCGTCTCGTCCAGTGACAGGTCGTCGATGCGCTGCTCCTCCTTGCCCGTGCCCAGCGTGCAGAGCGTCAGCGCCTGCGTCTGGCCGCGGGTGAACAGCGCCGAGCCGTGGGTGCGCGGCATGACCGACACCTCGGACGTGATGGCGCGGATCTCGGTCTCGGAGCGGCCGTCGGGACGGCGCTTGTCGACCGCGATCTTGGTGCGGACGGTCTCCTTGTAGATCCTGTCCACCGCGGCGGCGACGGCCGCCTTGGCCCCCGCGTCGAGCGGAGCGTTGCCGTGCTCGTCGGGCTCACCGCGCGACGGGAACGGCAGCGAGATGGTGGCTGCGATCTGGTCGAGCAGCGCGTGCCGCTTGGCGGACTTCAGCTCCTTGCTGTCCTGCTCGGCGTCGGTCAGCGCCCGGATGCCGTCACCGAACTGCTCCTTGACGGGGCCGTACACCGCAGCGTCGCGGGCCCCGTTGGCGAGCTGGGCAACGGCGAACTGGACGCGCTGGCGGTGCAGGACGTCCTGCTCGGTCGATGCTCCCGAAACCTCCGGCGTCTCCTCCTTGAGGATCGCGTCGGCCTTCGCGGCGATCGCGCCCAGGCCACCGGCGCTGATCGCCGACTGCAGGTCGCCCAGCCGGCGGCCGCGCAGGTCCTCGGTGACGGCGCCGTCCATCCACTTGGGCTGGCCGGCCTTGGCCGCGAGGTCGATCTGCAGCTGGCAGATCCGCTTGATCTCGCCGTGGGCGAGCTCGAGCGCCTCGATCAGCACGTCCTCGGCGATCTCTTCCGCTCCGGCCTCGACCATCGTGATCGCCTCGGGAGTTCCGCAGACGATCAGGTCGAGCGTCGACTCCTTCAGCTCCGGCATGGTCGGGTTGACCAGGAACTCGCCGTCGACGCGGCCGATGCGAACTGCGCCCACCGGGCCCATGAACGGCATCGGGGACAGCATCAGCGCCGCGCTGGCGCCGTTGATGGCGAGGATGTCGTGGCCGTGCACCTGATCGGCGCTGAGCGTGGTCACGATCACCTGGACCTCGTTCTTGTAGCCCTTCGGCCACAGCGGGCGGATCGGCCGGTCGACCATCCGCGCGGTCAGGATTGCCTTCTCACCGGCGCGGCCCTCGCGCTTGAAGAACCCTCCCGGGATCTTGCCCGCGGCATACATCTTCTCTTCGACGTCAACGGTCAGCGGGAAGAAGTCTGCTCCCTCGCGTCCCTCGGTCCGGCCGACGGCGGTTGCCAGTACGACGGTGCCGCCGAGCTGGACGATCACGGCGCCGTGCGCCTGCTTCGCGATCACGCCTGTCTCGAACGTGATCTCCTTCTCGCCCACCGTGACGGACAGCTTCGTGGCCTCGGGCTCAAGTGCGATGCTCATAGTTTCTCTTCGTTCCTTCCTCGGGCCCCGCCCGATGCGGGTGCCCAGCCTCTGTGGGAGCGGCAGTCCGGCCCTAGCGCCGGAGGCCCAGCTCCTTGATGAGGGCGCGGTAGCCCTCCAGGTCATGCTTCTGTAGGTATGTCAGAAGCCGGCGCCGGCGGCCGACCAGCTTCAGCAGGCCGCGGCGCGAGTGGTGGTCGTGCTTGTGCACCTTCATGTGCTCCGTGAGCTCGGAGATCCGCTGACTGAGAAGGGCGATCTGGACCTTGGTCGACCCAGTGTCCTTCCCATCGCTGCCGAACCGGCCAATGATCTCCGTCTTCTGCTCACTGGTAAGCGGCATGGCTTACCACCTCCTTGCCTTTGAATGCGAGACGCCAGCCCCCCAGAGCGGCGCCGGCAAGCTGCGCCAATCCGCGAGGCGGTCGGAGAGCACAGTAGCACAGCAAATTTGGAGTCCCCGGCGGCATGGATCGGGGATGAATGGCGCGTGGCGGGCCAGCGTGCGGCCACGGCGCGGTGAAGCCCATATGCGGCGCTGATGTGGGCAAGACGCGCTGTAGCCGCACGTGCCGGCCCGACGCTCGCCAGGCGCCGCGAGGCATGCTGCCGGGGACTCGTTGGCTCCCGGTAGCATTGTGGCGACCAATCAACAGGGAGAGGACGTCCAGGTGAGCACAGCTGTCGTGACCGGAGGAGCGGGTTTTCTCGGCTCCCACCTCTGCGAGTACCTGCTCCGCAAGGGGTGGCGCGTCGTCTGCCTGGACAACCTGGACACGGGCACGCTGGAGAACATCAAGCACCTGCGCGACCCTGCGTTCGAGTTCCGCTACCACAACTGCGTCGACTACATCGACGTGTCCGAGCCGGTCGACGCCGTCTTCCACCTGGCCAGCCCGGCCAGCCCCGTCGACTACATGCGGCTGCCGCTGCACACGCTGAAGGTGGGGTCGTACGGCACGCACAACGCGCTCGGCCTGGCCAAGTTCAAGCGGGCCCGGTTCCTGCTCGCCTCGACCTCCGAGGTCTACGGGGATCCCGAGGTGCATCCCCAGCGCGAGGAGTACTGGGGCAACGTCAACCCGGTGGGGCCGCGCGGCGTCTACGACGAGGCCAAGCGCTACTCCGAGGCGATGACGATGGCCTACCACCGCCAGCAGGGCGTCGACACCCACATCGTCCGCATCTTCAACACCTACGGGCCGCGGATGCGCCAGCACGATGGGCGCGCCATCCCTACGTTCCTGCGCCAGGCCCTGGAGGGCAAGCCGATGACGGTGTTCGGCGACGGGTCGCAGACGCGCTCCTTCTGCTACGTCGACGACCTGATCGAGGGCATCGTGCGGCTCGCGCTGAGCGACTTCCACGACCCGGTGAACATCGGCAACCCGAACGAGATGACGCTGCTCGAGCTGGCCGAGGCTGTCCAGCGGATGACCGGCACGACCTCGGAGATCGTGTTCGAGGGCCTGCCGATCGACGATCCCAAGGTGCGCCGCCCGGACATCAGCCGCGCCCGCGAGGTGCTCGCCTGGGAGCCGCAGGTGCCGCTCGAGGAGGGCCTCTCCCGCACGCTTCAAAGCCTCGGCGTGACGCCGGTGGCTCCCGCCCATTGACTGAGAGCGCCTAACAGAATGCCTCGCGGCGTCTGGCAGGCGTCCGGCTGGCGCTGGACGCGATGGCGCGTCTCGCCCAGATGAACTCCGTATATGGGCTTCACCGCGCCATCGCCTCCAGCTTGCCCGCCACCGGCCACTCATCCACGACTCATTCTGTTAGGCGCTCTAGACTGATCGCTGCCCTCGGCGGCGGTGGCTTCTCGGGAGGCGGTCGGGCGATCGACGACCACCTGCTGGCGCTGACGGGTAAGCAGCGGCCGCGGGTCTGCTTCGTCCCCACGGCTAGCGGCGATTCGGCGGTCTACGTCGACCGATTCGTGGAGGCGTTCCCACCTGCCCGCGCGGACGCCTCTGTGCTGCCCCTCTTCGCCCGCTCGGACGACGACCCCACCGACCTTCTGCTGGCCCAGGACGTGATCTACGTCGGCGGAGGCAACACCGCGAACATGCTGGCGATCTGGCGCCTGCACGGCGTCGACACCGCCATGCGGGAGGCCTACGAGCGAGGCATCTTGTTGTGCGGCACCTCCGCCGGCGCGAACTGCTGGTTCGATGCCTGCTCGACCGACTCGTTCGGGCCGGGGCTGCAGGCGTTGCGTGACGGCCTGGGACTGCTGCCCGGCGGCTTCTGCCCCCACTTCGACGGCGAGGAGCTGCGGCGTCCCACCCTGCGGCAGATGGTCGACGACGGCGACATGCCCACCACCATCGCGGCCGACGACGGCGTCGCGGTGATCTTCGAGGACGGCGCCCTCAGCGACATCGTGGCCGAGCGGCCGGACGCCTCCGCCTACCGCCTCCAGCCGGGGTTGGAGACGGAACTCCCCGCGCGGCTTCTGTAACGCCTGCCGTTGCACTGCCGTGACTGCTTTCGACGGGGGTCTGACCCCGTCCGGACCGCGTGGCAGAGTCGTTGACTCCGGCGTTACGTGCGGGTCAGCGTGCGGACGCGGGCGATGTCCGCGTTGACGGCGGCGATCAGCTCGTCGACCGAGCCGTAGCGCTGCTCGTCGCGCAGGCGGTGGGTCAGCTCCAGGCGGATGGGCGAGCCGTACACGTCGGCGTCGAAGTCCAGCAGGTGGGCCTCGATCCGCACCTGCTCGCGGCTGTCGGAGAAGGTCGGGTTGTAGCCGACGCTGATCGCCGCCGGCCGCTGGGCGCCGGGAAGATGGCCGAAGCCGGCGTAGATGCCGACGGCGGGCAGGGCGCTGCGCGGGGAGGGCGCCAGGTTGGCAGTGGCGAAGCCGAGCTCGCGGCCGCGGCCGTCCCCGCGCACCACCGCTCCCTCCACCCACGCCGGCCTGCCGAGCAGCTCCGCGGCCTGCTCCACCTCGCCGGCCGCCAGCAGGTCGCGGATCCGCGACGACGACACCGGGCTGCCGCCGATCTCGAACAGCGGCGCCGCCTCGGCCGTGAACCCCAGCCGCGACCCCGACTCCTCGAGCGAGCGGGTGTCGCCCCGGGCGCCGTTGCCGTAGCGGAAGTTCGCGCCGACGACGACGTGGCGAGCGCCCAGCCCCTCGGCCAGCACGCCCTCGGCGAACTCGTCCGCCGATAGCAGCGAGAACGTGTGGTCGAAGCGGATCAGCACCAGCTCGTCCACCTCCAGCTCCGCGATCAGCGCCGCCCGCCGGGCAATGGTCGAGAGCTGGCGCGGGACGAGCTCGGGCCGCAGCACCGTCATCGGGTGGGGATGGAAGGTGGCGACGCAGGCGGTCAGGTCGCGCTCGCGGGCAACGGCGACGGCTCGCTCGATCACCGCCTGATGCCCCAGATGAACGCCGTCGAAGCTGCCCAGCGCGATCGCCCGGGTTCCCCCGGGCGCGTCCCTCAGCGTCTGGCGGACAATCATGGGCACAGCACAACCTCCGGCCGCAGGACGTCTCCTGCTGGGCTCGCCACCGCCAGCAGAGCGCCGTCGCGGACGAGCCGGGTCGGCCCCAGCTCGCCGTCGCGCCCCACAGTCCGGCCGTTGCACACCCTCTCGCCCTCCTGCTCGCTGAGCTCGCGCAACGGCAGATGGGGCAGCGCATCCACTGGCTCGCGGAACCAGCCGGCGCCTTCGCGTCCGTCGATGTCCGCGGGGCGGGCGGCGTTGTCCACGCTGAACGGACCGATCGTGAGCCGCCGCAGTTCCAGGCAGTAGGCGCCGGCACCCGTCGCCTCGCCCAGGTCGGCGGCGATCTGGCGCACGTAGGTGCCCTTCGAACAGGCGACGTCGAACGTCCCCCGCTGGCCCCCGCGGTCGAACGCGACCAGCGACAGCTCGGTGACGTGCACCTCGCGAGGCGGCACGTCCACCTCCTCCCCGCGCCGCATCCGGGCGTAGGCCCGCTCGCCGTCCACGTGCACTGCAGACGCGGCGGGCACACGCTGCAGCACCCGCCCGGTCAGCGCCTCGGCCGCCGCGGCCACCGCGTCGGCGTCGGTGCTGCCGCCGGTCTCCTGCAGCTCACCGTCCGGGTCAAGGGTGCTCGACGTGGCGCCGAACTGCACCACCGCCCGGTAGGTCTTGTCGAGACCCGAGAGGTAGCGGGCAAGGCGCGTCGCCCGCCCGGCGAGTACCAGCAGCAACCCGCTGGCGAACGGATCGAGCGTGCCGGCATGGCCGAGCTTGCGCCCGAGCGCCGGGCGAAGCTGGCGCAGGACGCCGAACGAGCTCGGGCCTGCCGGCTTGTCGACCAGGAACAACCCTGTCATGAGGCGTGAGTCTAGAAGCCCGAGCTTCTCAGGCCGCGGACTCGCCGAGCTGCTCGCCGACCTCGGACACGATGAAGTCCCGGATCTGGTCGATCGTGCCCGGATTCGAAAAGCCGGCAGCCTGCTTGTGGCCGCCGCCCTGCGACTTGCGCGCCACCAGCGAGACGTCGATCAGCCCACGCGAGCGCAGCGAGACCCGGTTCGGCTGGATCGTGCCGTCGGGCAGCGGAACCTGCTCGCGGATCAGACCCGCCACCTGAACCCCCTCGACCGCCCGCAGGTGGTCGATCAGGCCCTCGGTGGTGGCCTCGTCGCCGGTCACCAGCTCGAGGTCCTCACGGGTCACGTGGCTGATCAGGAGGCGGCCACCGTAGTACGGCACCGTGTGCTCGAGGACGCGGCCGAGCAGGCGCGTCTTGCCCCAGGGCACGGTCTCGAAGACCAGCTCGAAGATCTTGTGGATGTCCGCGCCGGCGTCCACCAGCCGCGCGGCGATACGCAGCGAATCGGCGCTGGTGGTGCGGTACTGGAAGCGGCCGGTGTCGGTGACCATGCCCACGTACAGCGCCTCGGCGATCTGCGGGGTCAGCTCGACGCCCAGCTGGTCGAACACCGACACCAGGATCTCGGCCGTGGACGATGCATGGCCGTCGATCAGGTTGGCGCTCCCGAACCGGGAGTTGTCGTGGTGATGGTCGATGTCGACGACGGAGTCGAAGGCGCCCAGCAGCTCCGGGCCCTCGGGCCCCAGCCGCCGTTCGTTGCCACAGTCCAGCGCCAGCAGCGTCCAGCCGGGCAGCGACGCTGGGTCGAGCCGGCGCTCCAGGCCGGTCAGGTCGAGGAAGTGGTACTCGGCCGGCAGCGGCGAGTCCTCGTGGAGGTACAGCCGCACCTCCTTGCCCAGCCCGCGCATCGCGTGTGCCGCGGCGCAGATGCTGCCGACGGCGTCTCCATCCGGATTCTCGTGGGACGCAACCAGCACGCGATCAGCCGCCGCAATCGCGGCGACCACGTCGTCGAGGTCGCGGTTCAGTGGGAAATCCGTCATGTGCCTACGTCGTCATCCGCGGTCCGATCCCCGGATGACTGACCGACCGAGTCCAGGAGCTCGCTCATGCGTAGACCCTGGTCGATGGTCTCATCATACTGGAAGATCAGCTGGGGAGTACGTTTCAGATGTAGCTCGGCAGCGACGCTTCGCTGCAACACACCACGAGCACGTTCCAACGCCCGCAACGAGCGTGCGCGGCGCTTCTCGGAGCCTAGGACGCTGACGTACACGACCGCCTGCTGCAGGTCGGTGGTCGCTCGCACAGCGGTCACGGTGACGATGCCGAGCGACGGATCACCCAGGCGTTCGACGCCGTCGGCAAGCACGTGCCGCAGCGCCTCGTTCACCCGTCGCATCCGCTCGTTCACCGTTCCAGCGCCTCCTCCACGGACACGACTCGCGATCGCACCGATATCAGCTCGTACTCCTGCGCCGAAAGGTAGCGCTCGGCATCGTGCAGGGCTTCGAGGGTGTGCCGCGCGTCCCGGCGGACAACGCTCATCGCCAGACCCGCCCGCTGCCACAGCTCGTGGTGGGAGATCTCCGCCACGCTGGCGCCGAACCGGTGCTCCAGCTGCGCCTTGGTGTGCAGCAGGTGCTTGCGCTTCGCCTTCAGCGAGCCCGACTCCGGCAGGTGCAGCTCGAACTGCATGATGCCCACGAAACCCTCCGCCATGTCCTCAGTATGCTGGCCGCCACGGCTGACTCGGGTCAGTAGGCTCTCCGCCATATGGGTGAGGTCTCGGAGTTCGGCCGGATCGTCCTGGTCGTCTCGCTCGGGTTTGCCGCCGCACTCCTCTCGACCCGCGTCGGAGAGCGGCTGCGGGTTCCGGCGCCGGCGCTGTTCCTGGCCTGCTCGGCGATCGCGACCAGCATCTTCCCCGCCCTGGGCAGGGTGCTGTCGGTCACCGACGTCGAGCGGATCGGCGCCTTTGCGCTGATCCTGATCCTGTTCGACGGCGGCATGCAGATCGGCTGGTCTCGGTTCCAGCGCGAGCTCGTGCCGATCACAATCCTGGGATTTGCAGGGACATTTCTGACCGCCGCAGTGATGGCGGTGCTCGTCCACTCGGCGATCGGGCTGCCCTGGAAGGAGAGCCTGCTGATCGCCGGCGCACTGGCGCCCACCGACCCGGCGGTGATGTTCTCGGTGCTCGGAGGGCGTGAGATCGCCGAGCGAATCTCGGTCATCCTGCAGGGCGAGTCGGGCGCCAACGATCCGGTCGGCATCGCCGTCGTCCTCGGCCTGATCGAGGTCGACCGCCATCAGGCCGGCATCGGGGCGATGGTTCTGCACGTCACCCTGGGCCTTGCGATCGGCGCCGCCGTCGGGGTCGGCGGCGGCCTGCTGATGCGGCGGGTGATGGCTCGCCCGACACTGGCCACCGACTCGCTCTACCCGCTGCGCTCGCTGGCCGGGGCGGGGATCATCTACGGCCTCGCCTCGGTGCTCGAGGGGTCGGGCTTCCTGGCGGTGTTCATCGCCGGGATGCTGGTGGCCGAGGCCAAGGCGACACGCGGCAAGGACATCGAGCTGGTGCACCAGGTGCTGGCCAGCCTCGGCGAGATCGTCGTCTTCGTCGCCCTCGGTCTGACGATCCACATCGACTCGCTCGGCTTCCGCTCCGTCTGGGTGGACGGCCTCGTCATTTCGGTGATGCTGGTGCTGATCGCGAGGCCGCTGGTCGTCGGGCTGCTGCTGACGCCGCTGCGGTACCCAGCGCGGGAGCAGGCGTTCATCGCCTGGGCCGGGCTGCGCGGGGCCGTCCCGATCCTGCTGGCGGCGTTCACGCTGATCGAGAACCTGCCCGGCGCCCACCGGATCTACGGCCTCGTCTTCGTAGTCGTGCTGGTGACCGTGCTCGTGCAGGGCACGCTGCTGCCCTGGGTCGCGGACCGCTGCTCCGTGACCGACCCTGTCGATGTCTAGGCGGTGCGGGCGACCTCGCGGATCGCGTAGACCTCGAGCACGTCGCCTTCCTTGAGGTCGTTGTATCCGTCGATGGTGAGGCCGCACTCGAAGCCCTGGGCGACCTCACGGGCGTCGTCCTGGAACCGCTTCAGCGAGTCGATCCGGCCGTCGTAGACGATGGCGCCGTCGCGGACGATGCGCACCTGGGCGCCGCGCTGGATGACTCCCTGGGTGACCATGCAGCCGGCGATCGTGCCCAGCCGGGACACCTTGAAGATCTGCCGCACCTCGGCCTCGCCGAGGATCTCCTCGACCTGCTCGGGCGCCAGCATGCCGATCAGCGCCTGCTGGATGTCCTCGGTCAGCTGGTAGATCACCTTGTAGGTGCGGATGTCGACGCCCTCGCGCTCCGCCTGGAGCTTGGCCTCGGCGTTGGGCCGGACGTTGAAGCCGACCACGATCGCGTTCGACGCCGCCGCCAGGCTGACGTCCGAGGCGGCGATGCCGCCGACGCCGGCGTGGATCACGTTGACCGTGACCTCCGGGTGCTGGATCTTCGCGATCTCGCCCTCGGCCGCCTCGACCGAGCCCTGGACGTCGGCCTTGATGATCAGGTTGAGCGCCTGGACCGCGCCCTCCTGCATCGCCGAGAACAGATCCTCGAGGCTGACGGCCTTGCTGCGGCGGGCGATGATCTCGGCCCGCAGGCGCTGCGCGCGCCGCTGCGCGGTCTGGCGCGCCGAGCGCTCGTTCTCCTCGACGCGGCAGAACTCGCCGGCCGGCGGCGGCTTGTCGAAGCCCAGGATCTCCACCGGGTCGCCGGGCTGCGCGTCCTTGACGCGGCGGCCGGTGTGGTCGTTCAGCGCCCGCACCTTGCCCCACGCATCTCCCGCGACGGCGGCGTCACCGACCAGCAGGGTGCCCCGCTGGACGAGCAGCGTGGCCACCGGGCCGCGGCCGACGTCCAGCCGTGACTCGATGATGACACCGCTGGCGGGCGCGTTCGGATTGGCCTTGAGGTCGAGCACGTCCGCCTGCAGGAGCAGCAGCTCGAGCAGCGCGGGAAGGTTCTCACCGGTCTTGGCGGACACATCGACGAACTCGGTCTGGCCTCCCCATTCGGTCGGCTGGAGGCCGTGGTTGGTCAACTCCGTGCGCACCCGCTCGGGGTTGGCGTCGGGCCGGTCGATCTTGTTCACGGCGACCACGATCTCGACCTCGGCGGCCTTGGCGTGGTCGATCGCCTCGAGCGTCTGCGGCATGACGCCGTCGTCGGCGGCCACGACCAACACGGCGATGTCGGTCACCTTGGCGCCGCGGGCACGCATGGCGGTGAACGCCTCATGGCCCGGGGTGTCCAGGAACGTGACCTTGCGCCCGTCGACGTCGACCTGGTAAGCGCCGATGTGCTGGGTGATGCCGCCGGCCTCGGTCGACACGACGGAGGACTGCCGGATCGCGTCCAGCAGCGTCGTCTTGCCGTGGTCGACGTGGCCCATGATGGTGACCACCGGCGGCCGGGCGACCAGCGACTCGGCCGGATCGTCGAAGACCTCGACTTCCTCCTCGTCGGAGGAGTGCTGGATGATCATCTCGCGGCCAAACTCGAGGCCGATCAGCTCGACGGCCTCGTCGCTCAGCGATACCGTCACGGTGACCGCCTCGCCCTGGGCCAGCATGAACCCGATCACCTTGGCCGGCGACACGCCGAGGCGCTCGCCCAGATCCTTGACCGTGATGCCCGACGGCACCTTCACCGGCCCCGTGGGCAGCTCCACCTCGCGCTTGGGCTCCGGCTTGGGGCCGCCGCGCTCACGCCGCATGCCGGGCTTGCGGCCGGCCTGCGCGTCGATCACCACGCGGCGCTTGGTTGACTGCGCGCCGCGGCGCTGCCGCGCCACCCGGGCGGGCTGGCCGGGCTGCTGCGAGGGCACCGTCGCCTTGGCGCCAAACGCCTTCTTGACGTCGTCATCGTCGACGAGCTGCTCCTCGCCTCCGGCCACGCCGGCGCCGGCATCGGAAAGCTTCTGCTTTACCTCTGCCTCTGTGACCCCGCGTTCGCGGGCGATTTCCGACACGCTTCTCTTTGCCATTGCGTCCTTAAGTGTTCCACGCCGCTGCGGGCGACTCAACCCTGAGCGTCACCGGTACCGTCGCAGATGACCGCAGCTTCCGCTGCAGTGCACCGCGCTTCCGTGCTCGCTCCAAACACGCCGTCGAGGGGCAGAGGTATGCACCACGCCCGCCCAACCGGCGGTGCTGGTCGATCGTTACCACCCCGTCCCGCGCCACCAGCCGGACCAGCTCCGACTGAGGCCGTCTGGCGCCGCACGCGGCGCACTGGCGGACGGGGGCGGCCGCTACGACGCGGCCGCTCCCTCGGTCTTGGCGGCCAGCTCGCGATGTGCGGGCACCCCGCAATACCGGCTGCCGTCGAGCGCCTGGTTCGGGCAGCGCTTGCCCGACGAGGTGACTGCGATGCAGCGCCCGGGGAACTCGTCCTCTTCACCATCGGCGCCGGTGTAGACCGTATCGGTGTCGTCGGCGTAGTACTCCGTTTCGCTGACGATGTCGATCCGCCAGCCGGTCAGCCGGTGGGCGAGGCGGGCGTTCAGGCCCTCCTTGCCGATGGCCAGCGACAGCTCGCCGTCGGGCACCACCACGGTCGCCTGGCGGTTCTCGTCGTCGACGTAGACCTCGCGCACCTTGGCCGGCGCCAGCGCCTTGGCCACGAACCGCGCGGGCTCGTCGTTCCACGGGATGATGTCGATCTTCTCGCCGCGCAGCTCGGACACGACCATGCGGACGCGGGAACCACGCGGGCCGACGCAGGCGCCGACCGGGTCGACACCCTGCACCTTCGACTCGACGGCGATCTTCGCCCGGTAGCCAGGCTCGCGCGCCACCTGACGGATCACGACCAGGCCGTCGGCGATCTCCGGCACCTCCAGCTCGAACAGCTGACGGAGCAGCTCGTCGCTGCGCCGGGACAGCACCACCTGCGGGCCCTTGCCCTCGCTGCGCACCTCGATGATGACGGCCTTGATCCGGCTGCCCTGCTCGTAGCGCTCGCCGGGCACCTTCTCGGAGCCGGGGAGGATCGCCTCCATCCGGCCCAGGTCCACAAATGCGTACCGGCTGTCGTCCTGCTGGACGATGCCGGTCACGATCTCGCCGACGCGGTCGGCGTACTCGTCGTACATGATCGAGCGCTCGGCCTCGTGCACGCGCTGCCGGAACACCTGCTTGGCGGTCTGGCCGGCGATGCGGCTGAAGTTCTCGGGAGTGACGTCGACCATCTGCGAGCTCGAGAACCAGTCCCACTCGATCTCGGGCTCCTCCGGCTCGGTCTCCTCGGTCGGCTGACCGGGATCGGCCTGCGTGTCGACGACCTCCTCCACCGGCTCCACGGGGCGGTGGTGCGGGTGCGCCTCGAGGTAGGACTCCCACGCCTCGGGGGTGACGGTCCAGACGATGAAATCGCCGGACTCGCGGTCGACATGGACGCGGACGGGGTAGCGCGCGTCGGGCATCTTGCGATACGCAGCCAGCATGGCGTCCTCGATCGCGGCCAGCAGCGTGTCCGCCTCGATGCCCTTCTCCTTCTCGACCAGCTTGACGCCCTCGAGGATTTCCTTGCTCACCGCGCACCTCCCACATGCAGCTCGGCCATCAGGTTCGCGCGCTTGATCGCGGCGTAGGAGATCTGCACCGTCTCCCCGTCCTGGTCGAGTTCGATTCCGCCGTTGCCGGCGACCTTCAGGTCGCCCTTGAAGCTGCTCCGGTCGCCGATCGGCTCGATCGTGCGAATGGCGACCCGGCTGCCCACCACCCGGCGAAAGTGCTCCGGCCGCACCAGCGGCCGGTCGATGCCGGGCGAGGAGACCTCCAGCGCGTACTGCGTGCGAAGGGTGTTCAGGGCACGGCTCACGCGCTCGCAGAGCCCAGTGTCCACGGCGCCGCCGGGCCGGTCGATGACCACGCGAACAGTCTTTGGCGAGGACCGCTCCGCGATCAGCAGCTCCACTTCGGGAACCTGCTGGGAGAGGGTGCTCTCGATCTGCTCATACAACTGCGTCACGCTGGTCTTCACGACTCCTTTTCCGGTCGAGGGCGAAAAAAAAGTGGGCTTGAACCCACCGCGACCCGCCTTCCACCTCGACTTCCGACTGACCTGAACAATAGCAGGGAGGTTGCCGCCCAGACAGAACTCGGACGCCGTGCGAGTGCTGCTGCAGCGGGTCACAGAAGCGGCCGTGCGGGTCGATCGCGACACCGTCGGCGAGATCGGCCACGGCCTGCTCGCGCTGGTCGCGGCGGGAGCCGGCGACACCGATCAGGAAGCCGTCTGGGCGGCCGGGAAGGTAGCCCGGCTGCGCGTGTTCGCCGACGACGAGGGCCGGATGAACCGGTCGGTGATAGACGTCGCGGGATCGGTGCTGGTGGTATCGCAGTTCACCCTCTACGCCGACACCGCCCGTGGCAACCGGCCCGGCTTCACGGGCGCGGCGGAGCCGGAGCTGGGCAGGCGCCTGGTCGACCGCTTCGGCGAGGAGCTGGTCGCGCTCGGGGTGCCGATCGCCCGCGGGCGGTTCGGAGCTCACATGGACGTCGAGCTGGTCAACAGCGGCCCGGTCACCATCTGGCTGGACTCGGCGCGAGGGTCGTGAGACCCAGCCCTTCCGCCAGCGACGCGCGTAGCTCCGGATAGCTCCTCGCCTGGGCGTGGGCCGCGGTCGGATCCGGGTTCCGAACCACGCCGTCGAAGCGAATCGCGTACGCCCCGGCGGCCAGCGCTCCGCGGACGTCGGCGGCCTCGGAGTCGCCCACGTGCACGAGCCGATCGAGCGGAAGGCCGAGCCGCTCAGCGGCGATCTGGAAGATCCTCGGGTCGGGCTTGCTGACGCCCGCCACGCCGGAGTCGACGATCGCCGTGAAGCTGTCGACCAGGCCCAGCTCGGTCAGCAGCTCGACCATCCGCCCCTCGCTGTTGGAGACGATCGCCAGGGGGACGCCGGCCTCGTTGAGGTCGCCGATCAGGTCGCGGGCCTCGGGGATGATCCGCCGCCACAGGTTCCGCTCCGGCTGGCGCCGCCAGAGCTCCGCCACCACCGCCGCCCGCCGGGCCTCGGTGCCGTCCACAGCGCTCCCCCACGCGGCATCGACGAACGTGCGGAGCATGACGTCCCAGGCCCGGGCGTGACCGGCGCCGCCATACATCGCGCGGTCGTGGGCGCGGTAGGCCTCGGGCTCGACCGCCAGCGTCGCCTCCAGGTCGCCGGCTCCGCCTGCCTCGCGCACGTCGGCTGTGAGGGTGGCGCAGTCAACCGCCCCGATCACGTTGCCGTAGTCGAGCAGGACGCCGCGGAGGCAGCCAGGCGGAATCACGCCGGGCAAACTAATCCTTCAGCCCGTCGACCGCTTCCTGGTAGTACTCGACGTCCGGGTTCAGCCACACCGCCATCTTGTAGTGGCCGGCAGCCAGCCGCGGCTGGCCCATCCGGGACAGGCACCGCCCCAGGCAGTAGTGGGCGTAGTCGTTCGCCGGCGCCGCCTCGAGGATGTGCTCGAACTCGGCCGCCGCTTCCCGGTAGCGCCGCAGGCGGAGGTAGGCGAGGCCAAGGGCCTCGCGGATCGAGGCCTTGTCGGGCTCGCGCCGCTTGGCCTTCTCCAGCGACACCGTCGCCTGGGCGTTGTCGCCCCGCTTCAGGTGCTCGCGGCCGCGCTGGTAGAGGTCGTATGTCTCCTCGTACGCCATGTCTCTAAGATCGGCATCGAATCGACGCCGACGCACCCCGGAAGGGCTACTCGACGTCGGTTGTCTGCGCCAGCACCGCTCGCAATCGAAGCGCTCCCAGGAACCGGTCACGCCGCGAGAGCTGGACGCGGATACCGCGCTTTACCAAGCGTAGCTGGGGCCGCAACTCGCGCCCAGACGCAGTGGCCCTGCGGATCGGTGCGTAACGGGCCGCGCTGGCCGCCGACGCGAAGCTCGAGGCGTCGACGTCGAAGCTCGTCTTCAGGCGCGCCGCGAGCTGCTCGAAGGTCAAGTTCGACCCGATCGGCACGCCCTGGTCGGCGGCGAACGTCGCCAGCTCGTGGTACGCGGCCGACGCCCGGGCCCGCGGCCCGCGACGCAGGTAGCGCCAGCGGACGGCGGCCAGCTTGAACCCGCCCACCAAGGCGAGGATGACCACCGTCGCGTAGAGCAGCCACATGAAGAAGCTCGTCCCGTGCTTGCGGGCGGTGCCGACCACGAGGATCCCGTTGCTGCTGTCGCCGTGGTGATGGGCATTCAGCGGGCCCGAGCGCGGCACGTGCGGGGAGTTGGCGCCGCCGCCGGTGTTGAGGGCTGTGGCGGCCTGGGCACCCGCGGCGCCGGACGTCCCCAGCACCTTCAGGTTCTGCTGGGCGTCGTGGTTGAACGTCACGCTGCTGGTCGAGTAGGCCACGGCCGGCGGCAGCGAGCGGGTCGGCGTCGGGTCGAAGGGCAGCCAGCCCCAGCGGGGGAAGTAGACCTCGACCCAATCATGGGCCATGCGGTCGTTCACCACGTACTCGTTGCCCTGCTGGCCGGTGGCCTGCAGCGACCCGGTGGTGAAGCCGACTGCCACCCGTGCCGGGATCCCGTGCAGCCGCAGGATCAGCGCCATCGATCCGGCGAACATCTGGCAGTAGCCGTGGTGCACCCGGGTCAGGAAGTCGACCAGCACCGGCACGTCGGAGCGATAGTGCGGCGTCTGGTCGTAGTGGAAGAGGCTGCTCCGCAGGTACGCCTCGACGTTTGCGACCGCCGCGTACTCGGAGCCCGAGCCGGCCGCGCCCGACCGTTGCCAAACCTGGTTTGCGGCGACGGCATAGCCGGTCGACACGGGGAGGTGCAGCTTCGTACCCGGCTTCTGCGTCCCCCACGCCGGGATCAGGAAGTTGTTCACGCGGATCGTGTCGGTGACGGTGCCGGGGAACCGGTTGCCGGCGGTCGCGAGCTGCTTCGGAGTCGGGTTCGGCGCGTACACCTGCACCGAGTAGGTGGTGTCACGGGCAGGGTCGCGCTGGGTCGAGACCGTGTCGTCGTCGTTCAGCTGAGCGCCGTTGACCGAGGTGGGCAGCTGCCACCGCAGCCCGAACCCGGACGACAGCAGGTGTGGGTCGGCCAGCCCCGTGATCTTGAAGGTCATGTTCAGGAAGTCGTTCTTCCCGGGCTGCCGGGCCTTGGGCGGAAGCATCGTCGCCGGGGGCTCGACCTGGGGCGTGCCGGCCGGGAAGAAGCGCTCCACGATCGGCGATGACGACCAGTGGTCGTCGACGAAGTCGTTGAGCGTCGCCGCCTTCCAGTAGAGGGGCCGCGGGGTCGTCACCTGGAACACCTGGGTGGTCTTCTTCGGCCAGTGCAGCGGCCCGTAGTTCTGGTTCCAGACGTAGCCCACGCTGACACGGGGAGCGGCGTCGGCCAGCGGGTTCCAGCTTTGCCAGTTCAGGAACGCCGCCTTGCTCACGCCCGGCGCCTCGCCGACGATCACGGCGCCGACCACGGCCAGCGTGCCGAGCACCAGCACCTGGGTGACGGTGCGACCGCCGCGAACGCTGGCGTGACCCTCCCGGCAGACCATCAGCGTGAGCAGCACCAGCGCCAGGAAGATCGCCGCCCGGATCCCGTCCGACCCGATCAGCAGCACCGTCGAGGGGATCGCGTAGATCGCGAAGGCCGCCAGTGACGCCAGCAGCGGGCGGCGCATCACCAGCAGCAGCCAGGCCATCAGCATCGCCAGGCCGACGAACGCGAGGCTGACGAGGTCGTCGGTCTGCTGGAACCGCCCGGCGTCGATCGGAGTGGTCGTGTTGAGGAAGCCGCGGGCTCCCTGGGACACCACGTGGCCGAGGTGGATCGGGTAGAACCGGTGGTCGAGCTCCCACGGCCAGACGCCGCCGCCCGCGCCGATGGCGAGCACCACCGAGATCGGCAGCACCACCGTCAACGCCAGCCTGGTGCGGCCCATCGCCGCCACCAGCGCCGGCGCCGTCGCCAGGATGCCCAGGAAGATCATCTCCGCGGGACTGACGCGAGGGCGCTCGAGCTGCGCCCAGTGCCAGCCGCAGAAGGCCAGCATCGCGACGTAGACGAGCAGCCGGTCACGCATGCGACGCCGCCTGCAGGTGGCGTGCCGACAGGGCCTCGCTGACGCTGTCGCCGGCGCGCAGGATGGCCACCGGTATGCCGGCTCGCGCGAGCCGCAGCGACGCCCCGGTCGCCGGCCCCGGCACGGTCTGGACGCCGGCGTAGCTCGGCGCCTCGACCCAGACCACGGCGACGTCACGGCGCGCCGACCGCAGCGCGATCAGGCGCTCGGCCAGCGGCCCGCTCATCACTCCGGTGACCACGAAGACGCGCGCGGCGTCGACCGCGTCGGCGGCGCCGGAGGCGCTGACCACCTCGCGCAGCATCGTCTCCAGCGGCCGGTCGGCGTCGGCCCGCACCGCCGCCAGCGACGCCAGCACGGTGCTCCACTCAGCTCCGCCGACCTGGATTCGCAGCCGCACCCGGCGGGCGCCGTGCATCACCAGCGAGCAGCGATGGCCGCTGTCGACCATCCGCGCCAGCAGCGAGGCGGCCGCGCGCACCTGGGCATCGAAGCTGCTGCTGCCAACCGCGCCGGCGACCGAGGTCGCATCGCAGTCGAGCACCACCGCGGCCTCGTCGCGCGGAGTCTCGGTCATCTCCTTGACCATCAGCTTTCGGCGCTTGGCGGTCGACCGCCAGTGCACGCGGCGCAGGCTCTCGCCGGCCTGGAAGTCCCGGATCGAGTGCAGGTCGTAGCCGGCCGTCCGGTGCAGCAGCGCCCGGCCCTCGTCACCGCCGGCCGCGCCGGCGTCGGTGAACAGGCCGTCCAGCTGGTAAACGCGCGGGTAGACCAGCACCGTGTCGCTGCGCTCCAGCGGGATCCGCGACTCGGCAAGGCCGAACGGATCGTCGATGGTCACCTCTGCCCCGCTCAGGGTGTAGCGGCCGCGCGGAGCGGACGGGATCAGGTAGCCCCCGCGCAGCGCATGGCCCTCCCGGGCCATCTCCGCCACCTGCGCGCCGAGCACCCCGACCTTGTCGACCACGCGCGCCCGCGCGGGCAACGGCCCGCCGTCGGGACGCACCTCCAGGCCGACAGCGATCTCGCCGCCCTCCACCAGCTCGCGATGGCCGGTGCGCCGCCGCAGCACCATCGGGCGGGCGATCATCCGCACCCACAGCCAGGCCAGCGTCGGCGCCAGGACGAGGCCGATCGCCACCGGGAACAGCTCCGGCGTGCCGAACCCCCAGGAGACGAGGTAGAGCAGAACTCCCAGCGCGATGGTGCGGCGCCCGCGCGAGCTGAGCATCGTTAGACCAGAGCCATCGTGTAGATGACTGAACGACATCTCCCGCGGGCCTGGCCGCCGTGAGAGGTTCGTCGTCGAAGGGAGCTGGGGGGTGCTGTGGCTGCGAACCGTCGCCTCGCGGTGTCCTCGGTCGCACCAATAGATTCCACTATTGATGCTCCCTGCGTCCTTGCGAGGCTCGGTTCTCGCCACCCAGGACACCACGTGCGATGTCGCTCACTCATCTAGACCGGCACCGGGGTGCGCTCGACCGACTCCCGGATCACCTCGCCGGGGTCGAGGCCGCCGCTCCGCGCATCGGCCGCCAGGATCACCCGGTGGGCGAGCACGTCGGGGGCCACTTCCTTGACGTCGGCCGGGATCACGTACTCACGCCCGCGAACGGCGGCGTATGCCTTGGCGACGCGCAGCAGCGCGATGCCCGCCCGCGGACTTGCGCCCAGCGCCAGCCGGGCGTCGGCCCGGGTGTGGCGCAGGATCGCAACCACGTAGCGGTGCAGGCTGTCCTCGACGTAGACCCGCTTGACGGCTTCGATCGCGGCCTGCAGCTCGGCGCTGCCGATCACCGGCTCGAGCTCCTCGATCGGCTCGGTCGCGGCGTGCTCGGAGAGCATCCGCGACTCCTCGGCCAGCGACGGGTAGCCGAGGTGCAGCCGCATCGCGAAGCGGTCGAGCTGCGCCTCGGGGAGCGGGAACGTCCCCTCGTACTCGATCGGGTTCTGGGTGGCGATGACCATGAACGGCCGCGACAGCGCGTGGGTGCTGCCGTCGACCGTCACCTGCACCTCCTGCATGCACTCGAGCAGCGCCGACTGGGTCTTTGGAGAGGCGCGGTTGATCTCGTCGACCAGCACCAGGTTCGAGAACACCGGTCCGGCCCGGAACTCGAACTCGTTGGTCTGGAGGTTGTAGACGTTGACTCCCGTGATGTCGGAGGGGAGCAGATCGGGCGTCGCCTGGATCCGGGCGAACTCACAGTCCATGGAGCGGGCCAGCGACTTGGCGAGCATCGTCTTGCCGACACCGGGAAAGTCCTCGAGGATGATGTGCCCCTCGCAGAGCAGTGCAAGCACGCACCGCTCCAGCAGACCCTCGGGCGCGTGGATCACCTGCGCCACGTTGGCGATCACGCTCCGGGCGGTGTCGCCGGCAACCGCGATGGCCTGCGTGGTGTCGGAGTCCTGAACTTGGTGTGCTTCCACGTGGAGGCGTCCTTTGATTC
>Ga0265327_10001621_pt1 | contig 27166 bp, 24 predicted proteins | sample 41621metaG_FD_202089 | JGI IMG/M metagenome (GOLD analysis project Ga0265327, IMG submission 202089) | Rhizosphere microbial communities from Carex aquatilis grown in University of Washington, Seatle, WA, United States - 4-16-21 metaG | ecosystem: Host-associated > Plants > Roots > Rhizosphere...
TGGAGCTGGTCAATTTGCTCCGGCTAAGGGTGGTCAATTTGGACCGGCTAAGGGTGGTCAGTTTGAACCGGCTGGCGGTGGTCAAATAGAAACGGCTGGTGGTGGTCAAATAGACCGGCGTTTGCAACTTTAAATGTGAACGTAAGAACCAAGCCATTTTCTCGTGGGTTTCTATGAGGCCGGTAATAAAATCACTGGTGCCATAATCGTAATAGTCGTTTGTAAGCGACTTTATTAATTCACGTAAAACTATAATCGTGCATTCGTGATCCGTCAGCAATTCTTTGATAAATCCCTTACTGTCATTTTGTTCACTTTTCATTTCGGTAAGACGTGTCAATTCCAGATACATCTTTAAGGTTGCAGGTGCATAATGTCCAAGAGAACGCATGCGCTCGGCGATGCTGTCTATTATTTCATCCAGTTGTCCAAACTGGGTCTCGAAAAAAAGATGTTTTTCATGAAAATCCGAGCCTTCAACGTTCCAATGGGCGTTCTTTGTTTTCGTATGAAGAACGGTTTCATCGGCTAACAATTTTGCCAGTTCATCGGCAACGGCACTCAAACTCTTTTCTGTTATTCCTATTTCTGCTTTCATAATATTTTTTAGTTTTTTTTATTGATTGTTTTAATTGATCCGTTTGTAGCAAGTTTGTTGTAGCCACTTCAAAACTGCTCTGACTAGAGCCACCTACTACTTTGCATTATCTCTGAATCGGTCTGCGATAGACTTACCCAAGCCATCCATATCGTGTTTGAATTCGCGGTTGAAAGACTCATTCCTGTCGACCATTTTAGCGTTGAATGCAATCATGTCCGGCTCAAATTCAAGGTCATTCTGATGGAGTTTTTCCTGCATGCCATTAGCTATTGTTTTGATTTGCTATAGTCAGCTTCTGCTTTCTTTTGGTTCTTTTTATTCGCCTTTTTTATACTAGCTTCCATTCCTTTCAAATCATTTTCTATGCTTGAAATCGAACTGTTGGACTGTTCTTAAATACGTTCCAATCGGCTCCCACCTTAGCTTTGGCAGCTTCCGTATCATTGGAGTTGGCCTTTTTGACTTCGGCGCTTGCCTCGGTCATATTTTTGTTAGCCTCTTTGATTTCCTTATTAGCTGGCTGATTGTATCAGAACATCAATAGTGGAATGGCAAGGAATGATAAAATTCTGTTGTTCGTTTTTATTAAGCTTTTTTAATTGCAGAATCCCGTGTTCCAGTTTTTAGAAAGGATCGCTCAATTCGCTGATTCGAATGAGTTTTTTATTAACAAATTCATCCAATCCTAATTCAGCCATCTCGCGCCCGTAACCCGAACCTTTTGTGCCGCCAAATGGAAGGTCAGCTTGTGTCCAGGTTGGGTGATTGATGAATACCATTCCCGTGTCAATCCGATTAGCTACCCGTTTGCCTCTTTCAATGTCTTGCGTGAATACAGACCCACCCAAACCAAACGGGGAATCATTAGCCAGTGCAATAGCTTCTTCTTCATCTTTTACTTTGAAGAAAAGGGCAACCGGACCGAAGAATTCTTCATAAAATACAGGATTGGTCGGCGCCACATCTGTTAGAATGGTCGCTTCCATGAAAGCACCTTCGCGATCTGGCCTTTTACCTCCCAAAAGGATTTTTGCCCCGCCATCAACTGCTCGTTTTACCTGGTCTGCTATTTTTACCGCTGCTGCTTCTGTGCAGAGTGGACCTAATTGTGTTGCGGACTCCATCGGATCGCCAACAACTAGTTCGGCCAATTTATTTTTGAATTTCTCCAGAAAAGTATCCGCAATGCTCTCTATGGCGATGAAACGCTTGGATGCTACACAGCACTGACCATTGTTATTGATCCGGCCTACAACGGCCCATTCTACAGCTTTATCGATGTCTGCGTCTTCCAGGATAATGAATGCATCGCTGCCACCCAGCTCCAACACAGATCGCTTTATGTGTTTGCCTGCCGCAGCAGCTACGCTTGCCCCAGCAGTTTCACTTCCGGTAAGTGAAACACCTTTAATTCTTTTGTCTGCAACCAGGTCTGTAGTTCGTTGGTTGGATAGCAAAAGATTTGTATAAAGCCCAACCGGCGCGCCTGCTTCTATAAATATTTCTTCCATCGCTATAGCGCATTGAGGTACATTGGAGGCATGTTTGATCAATACCGTATTACCGATCATGACGTTGGGGGCCGCAAAACGGGCTACCTGATAAAACGGAAAATTCCAAGGTTGTATGCCCAGCAATATGCCTAATGGACTGCTACGTATGAATGCCTTCCCGTGTACCGGGTTCAGTATTTTGTCCGCTAAAAAGGTTTCTGCATGTTTTGCATAATAGTCAAAAATTTCCGCGCTTAGTTTTATTTCACCTTCTGCATGAGCGTAGAGTTTACCCATTTCCAGCGTAATGGTTTTCGCAAGTTCCTTCCTTTTTGCACGCAGTAATCCAGCTACCGTATATAGTAGTTGGGACCTTGTCTGGTAGTCGGTGTTCCTCCATGCTTCAAAGGCCGTAGCCGCGGTATCTAATGCTTTGTCAACAGTAGCATCGGTCATTTCATTAAATGACTTTACTTCTTTATTATTCGTTGGACTGATTGTTTGAAATGCCATGGTGTTTAAATTTGTTATGTTAATCTATTTTTTGAATTCTCAAATCTCTAGGCTGTTATTCGGGCATTGATGTATTGGAAAGTAGTCTCACCCTCTGCATAGTCCTCCCAAATACTTTTCGATGGGATAAACTCCAACAACATAAATGGAATTCTCTGACTGATTGATAATCTATTCTATCACATTTAAAAGTCCAAAAGCATTTCACTTTTAGATTTGTCTTACCAACACTGGCAGTAACAAAAACCTTTGCCTATGATATTGAACTTCTTACACGAATGCCGAATATATTACATCTGTTCTTGGCAATCATAAACCTCTCATCGGTTATCTTAAAGCATGCCGCCTTGCAGTTAAAACCTTATGTAAACCGTTGTGAAAAGCCGTGTCCTCATACTACATTCCAGCATCTTATTCAAGATCAACATAAGGAAGCGATTTGTGAATTTTAGCGGAGGACACGTCTGTTTACATGATGAAGATTGCGATTAATAGAAAAACTATTTTTCATCATAAAAAATTAAACGGTGAGGGATTGATTCCCCCACCGTTTAAATTTTGCTAATCGAGCAAAGCATATTCATAGTCAATGACCAAGTCATTTTTCAAATGCCAGATACCTGGTGTGTTCCAGGCAATACGACCGGCTTCGTCCTTTTGATACCAGGAGTTTACCGTTCCTGTTAACGTCACTGTTGTGCCGGATACGGAGACCTTAATATCGCTGTCATCGACATTCCAATTTCTTCCGATGGCATCTTCGACTTCCTTTTTTTCAATCGCATCCTTGCTTTCAGACTTGATTTTGATGTTGTTTGTAACACCTTTTACTCCGGTGAGGTAATTGACCGCAGTTTTTGCAGCTTCTTTTTGGAAGTTCCATGGCAATTCACCTTCCAAGGTTACCCAACCATCCTCTACTTTCACGGTTACCTTGTCTTTCGGAACGGACCAGTTTGATTTTAAAGCAGCCAGTACTTCGTTGGCAATTTCTGCGTTTGTTCTAGACCATGTACTAACAAACTTCACTTCAATTTTTTCAACCAGGGCTTTCACACCGATCACTTTTTTAGCTGCATTTTCAGCTTCCAATTTTTTCGCGTAACTGTCCACCACACCCGTCAAAGAAACAACTCCGTCTTTTGCTGTTACTCCAATTTCGGCTGCGTTCAACAATGGTTCCCATCCGATGGCATTCTGAACATCTGTCTGCAATTCTGAATTACTTTTCATTATAAACTACATTTTGCAGTTACGGAATTGTTACTGCAACCCAAAGGTGGTTCAACTGACAACCTTAAATCTTACACCATTGACCGTAATACTTACACAAATAACACAGAGATATTTTATTGTTTTATTATTAATTCAATAATAGCCAATTGCCATTCTCCTAATCAATTATTGGTCAACAATTGACATTAGACAATTAGAGGGTAATAATTAAGCGTATATACGAATATGGATATATAGCGGCATACGAGTGTTGCTGCCTATTAGAATCAACCTGCTTTTCTATAATTTCCTTAGAGTTAAGTGCCAAAAATTCACAACTTCTAAGATCCTCGTTTATTCCTTTAATTTCCATAACACTGATAACTGCCCGGAAGCTTTTAAATAATTCAGCCAATAAACCCAAAACTGTCGGTTGTTTGTTTCATAATCAGCCTCTAATAATTGAATATTTGCTTCTTCCAAATTCAGATTTGAGGAAGACTCTTGCCCTTCCTTTACACGGGCCTGAAAAATTTCAATGGATTCCAAACTTAATGAGATGTTTTCGCGCTGGGTTTTTAACTGTTTTATTAAATGATCCATTTTTAGGTTCGCAGTGATTGCATCCTTTACATATTGAAGGGATTTGTCCTCTTTTTGCAAAAGAAATTGGTTGGATTGCAATTTTAGCTGTTGTATTTTATTGCGTTGGTTTTCACCAGTTAGTAGCGGGAACTTTGCATCTAAGCCCAAATAGCTCAGTCCAAACCAGGAATTGGCTGCCACAGGATTAAATGTATTCGCATACTGATTAGCCCCTAAAAATCCTTTAAAATTTAAGCTAGGTAATTGTTTGGTTTTTTCTGACTTTGCCTGTAAATAGGTTAATTCACTCTGTAAACTTAGCTGTTGCAAATCAGGCAATTGCTCTGAGTTTATTGCCTGGAGATTAATTATACCTAAATATTTCCCAGAGAAGCTGGTATCAATTTCAAAATCCCATTTTTCAATTTCTTTTTCTCCCATTAAAAAAAGCAAGTAAACTTTATTCTCAATTAATTGAGACACTTCATCCGATAATAATTGAACGGCATTGTTATGATTGATCTTTGATTTATTCAAATCAGATTTCAATAAACGCTTTTCATCAAACTTATTTTTTAGCAAGACATAACTAATGTAAGTCCTGTTTGTATCTGCGATAAGTGACTGTATTTTTGATTCCTCCAAATAAATATCAATATACGTTTGAGCCACACTATAAGCCAGATCACATTCTGACTGTTCTTGTGACAAGGCTGTAATTCGTTCCTGTAGTCTGGCTTCGTTGATGTGCCGTTTGACTGATAAATCAAATAATGGCTGGCTGGCTGTAAGCCCTGCAGTTTGAGTCCATTTTGTTCCAAATTGTACACTCTTAGTTGCATCAATCGGATAAGTGGGATTAAAAATGCCAATTGGTAAAATCGAAGTTTGCAAAATAGGATTATACAAATACGTATATTCAGCAGATACCTGTGGCCAATATTTGCGATATAAGGCCTGGGTTTGCATCTTGCTGATGGATACATCTAACTTACTGGCACTTATGCTTTTCCTATTTATTAAGCCGTTATTAATGGCTTGCGACAGCGTAATTATATTTTGTGCCCATGAGTCTTGTGAAAACAACAGAACTGAACTTATGAATAAACATAAAACACTATTTTTTCCACTTCCCTTTGGTATGGAGTTAACTATTTTTTGTATTATATAATGCATGGAATTCAATTTTTGATGAAGGGTAATTTTAATACATTCCCACTCATCTAAATACTGCAGCCGGTTCCACACTCCTTATTCTGCTTAAAGCAAATGAAGCGCCGCTGAGTGAAATCAAACCAATTGTAGAAAACATGGCTAGTAATACAAGCGGTGAAAAAGAAAAGATAAGCCCTGATTTAGCCACACCAATTCTGAAACCTTCCAGCAGGGTCAAACCTATAATGAAGCCAACGACGGTAAAAAGCATAGCCTGCATTAGAATGAGTTTGCTGATGTATTTATTTCCAGCACCAATAGCTTTTAATGTACCATAATCTTTTAGACGGTCAAGCGCAGAAGAATACATGGTCAAACCGATGATAAAAAAGCCGGCAATCAAAGCAAAGATGATAAGGGTACCCGTGCTTAATGCGATGCCGCTACTTGCCAATATCTTTCTTACTGAAGATGATGCCAGTTTTTGTGAAGGCCAGGCTCGAACGCCAAATATGTTTTTATTGATGTCTGCAACCACATTATCAATTTCTTTTTGGTTTTCAACATTCACTAAAACTGCACTTATGGCCGTAGCCGGTTGATTTGAAAAAAAACGCGCCCTTTCAATAGTGGTGACGCAGAAACTACTGCCAAAACCCCGAAAGCCTTTTGTTTGCAAAACAAAAAAGGCACGCTTGCCATTGATCTCCAAATTAGTTCTCAAGTCAATATTGCCACCTAAGTTTTTCTTTTCGAAAAATTCAGCACTTACGGCCCCATCCAATTGCAAATCAGAGGTATTGCCCGCCAGAATCTTGTCTTTGCTAACCAATGCATTGATATGATTTTCATCCACTCCTAATAAAGTGATAGCCCCGCTTGTTCCATTTTGAAAATTGCATGAGGCACCGGTAATAATCAATGGAAACGCTTCTTTAACACCTTGACAGCCTTGCACTGCTCTAAGATTTCTGATGTCTAAACGGCCTAATTGATTCACATCATCCGTTTTACTGTCTACCACCCAGATGTCTGCTTTTACATCGGTTGCCAATGCGCCCATAAGGCCGGACAGAAAGAAGAAAACACCTAACTGCTGGCCGATTAAAAAAGTACTGATAAGAATGCCTACAACAACGCCGATACTTTTAGCTTTGTCAAACCGAATGAACTTCCATGCAATCTTTAACATGGGTTATTTTTTTTGATTGTTAGAAATATCAATCACACATTCAACCCGGGCATTCAGTAATAATTTATCAGGATTGTCAAGCATCATTTTGATTGTTCGTACTCGCCGGTCCTCCTTTTCACCAGATTGATCGGTAAAGAGTGATTTCTTTTTTAAAAAAGAAGAAGCAAAATAGATTGTGCCTGTTGATAGCGAATCCGATGAACCTACATTTCTAATCCATCCTTTTTGTCCTACAATAATTTTATCGGCATTGGATTCATCAATTTCGCAAATGGCTATTGTTTTGCCTGCAGGACTGATTTGTGCAAATGATTCCTGCATCGAAACTGAACCGCCAACCAATACGGATAATTCTAAAATCTTACCGTTGATAGGCGATCGGATTATTTTTTGATCTCTTTCAATCTGGGCTGTTTTTAAATTTGCTTTAATTTCTTTAAGTCTGCTTTCAGAAAGGGATGCGGCAGCTTTCAATCGAATCAGATTAGCATTTAGTGATTTTAAATTAGTGCTTGCATCATCCACAGTTTGTTGCATCTCGGCTCCTTTGTTCAACAAATCCTGCAGTCGTTGGAGCTCTTTTTTTGCATTACTGACTTTTGCCTCATAGTCTGTGACACTTGCAGCATCCATTTTTATTTGCGCCGATTGTGTACTTAGCTCATTGTTCAATTGTATTACCTTGGCATCTTCAAGATCATGGATTAGTTCTAAAATGATGGTACCAATAGTTACGGTGTCATTTTCTTTTCTATAAATTTTCTCAACAATTCCGTTTACGGGTGAGGATAATTGTACAATATCATTCTCGGGTATTATTTTACCAATACCAACAATGTGGTTAAGCGATATCGCTTGCGTGGTATTTTCAATTTCGAGTTTCTTATTGGCAGATTTATCACCACAAGAACTCAGAACAGTAATTAGCAGGATTAAAAGACTATTATATCTCATTGGTAATTTCATTTTAATGCTATTTCCTCTTCAACAGGTTTGTCAGAAATACCGCCGTCCAACACGTAAACTATTCGATCAGCAAAGGGTCGCAATCTCATGTCGTGCGTAACCACAGCTACGGCTTTCCCTTGTTTTGCAAGGTCTTTTAATTCCCTCATGACAATACCCGCACTGGCCAGGTCAAGTGAGGCGGTTGGTTCGTCACAAAGCATCATTTCCGGATCAGTAACCAAAGCCCTCGCAATGGATACTCGTTGTTGCTGGCCTCCACTCAAATCATTGGAGAGGTTTTTCAACCGATCACCCATACCTACTTTAACTAAAGCTGCTGTGGCTTTCGCTTTTGCCTCTTTATCACTAATGCCCTGCAATAAGAGCGGCATCATTACATTTTCCAAGGCAGTCAGCGGCGCAATAAGGTTGAATCGCTGAAAAATAAATCCAATTTTTATTAAACGCAATTCAGCCAATTTGCTCTCGCTTAAATCATTCACTTTCACCTTGTCAATCCACACTTCTCCAAAACTTGGGTAAATCACACAGCCAAATAAGGACAGTAGAGTGGTTTTGCCTGAACCTGAAGGACCGATGATAAGCAGGAGTTCACCGGCTTTCAATTCAACACTGCTTGGTTTCAAAGCTGTAATAATCGTATCACCAGTTTTATATTCTTTACCAGCATTTACAATCTTAGCAACAATTCTATTTTTAAATTTAGAGTCTGCTGTTGTCTCTGATTTCAACATGTGTTCAGCTTCCATCAGTTCCTATTTTTATCAACCATTCCATTAATAGTTTAAAAATCAATTTACTGCAAAGAAGAAAAAGGAGGTAAGATAAACGCTTCAACTATCATTATTCATCTATTTAGCTTTGGATTCTAATTGATTTGCATAATAAGCCTCAACTCACCGCTTTTGCCAATAAGTATGCGGCCCCTGCAGCTATAATACCTGTAATTGCCACTTTAAGAGTCCCTTTTATAAGAGGCTGACCGGTCATTTTACTTTTATAAAACCCGAATATAATTAAGGCTAAAACAGTTGCGATGCAAGACACGTTGAAACCTGTTTTATTGCTACTGAATATGATGTAGGGGAATAAAGGAATAAATCCACCAACCAAATAGGAAAGTGCTATTGTTAATGCACTTTTTGCTGCCTGGTTTTTAGCTGGCTGCTCCAATTTTAATTCCAGATTCATCATGAGGTCTACCCAATGGGTTTTATTCTTACTAACCTGTAATGCGACTTGTTTGCTTAAATTATGGTCAACCCCTAATTCAATGAATATATCCTCCACTTCTTTTAGCTCAATTTGTGGTACTTTTTCGACCTCATCGAATTCTCTTCTTAATTCAGAATCATAGTGCTCCACTTCTGATTGCCCGGCCAAATAACCTCCCAGTCCCATGGAAATACAACCGGCGGTTATTTCTGCTAATCCAGAGACAATAATTAAATGATTGGTATCTAAGACCCCACTCAGCCCGGCTGTTAAGGCAAATGGTACTGTCAGCCCATCCGACATTCCAATGATAATATCCTTTACAAGGTTGGGCTTTGAGATATGAAATTCTGTCTGTAACATTTTCTTGATAGACTTAAAGTCTCCTATTGAAGCTGAAGCACTACCGGAACTTTGAACCTTGGGTAATCTGTATAGCCCATTTCATCACCATTATAGAATAACTCCGTTTTCAGGTTTTGACCTAATTCTTCATCCCGCTCCATGCGTTCTACCAGATCTGGATTATTGATAAACGGGCGACCGAATGCAATCAGGTCACACAAACCAGATTCGAGATCTGCTTCAGCAGTCTCCTTGTCATAACCACCGCATAGAATCAGGGTATTCTTGAAATTTCTGCGGATTAATTGTTTAATCTCAACAGGTACTGTTGGTGCGCCCATGGCAGAATGATCCACCAGATGGATATAGGCAATATCTAAGGTATTGAGTTCTTTTGACAGGTAATCATAGGTCGCATCGATCTGCGGGTAATCAGGCATATCTCCTGCTACTCCATATGGAGACAAGCGAATACCTGTTTTGTCTTTACCAATAGCCTCAGATACTGCGGTTACAACTTCTAATACAAAACGGCAACGGTTTTCAATAGTACCGTCATATGAATCCGTCCGGATATTGGTAGCCGGTGATAAAAATTCTTCAAGCAAATACCCATTCGCACTGTGAAGTTCAACTCCATCAAATCCGGCTTCGATTGCGTTTTTGGCAGCCGACACATACTCAGCCTGGGTATTAACTATGTCTTCAGCAGTCATGGATTTTGGAGTCGGGTAGTCCTGTAAGCCTTTGGCATCTGTCCATAGTTGTCCACTTGCTTTTATGGCAGAAGGCGCTTCTATTTCTGCACCTTTGGGCATATTCAGTATATGACTAATTCTTCCGGTGTGCATCAATTGAATTACAATTTTCCCACCGCTCTTATGTACCGCAGACGTAACTTTTTCCCAACCTAGTATCTGTGCTTCGCTGAAAATTCCCGGGATACGGGCATAACCCAGGCCATTAGGAGAAGGAGCTGTGCCTTCAGTAATGATTAGCCCGGCCGTTGCCCGTTGTTGATAGTATTTAGCCATCAGATCGTTGGGGATATTGGCAATAGCCCGGCAGCGCGTCAATGGTGCCATTACAACACGATTTTTCAATGTTAGAGCCCCAACATTAATTGGAGTAAATAATTTGTAGTTTTTCATTTTTTTGAAATTTATTCCAGCTATTTATTATAATATCAGGTGAATGATTAATAATGTTGTTGAAAACATTTATTTGAGGTTTACTAATTAAAGTTGTCAGCATTCAAAGCCACAATGACCTCATTCCTTCTTCCGACTAGTTGAAATGGTGGGTTATATCCCAGGAAGCGAAAATCACCATAATACGAGAGGCCTTTTAGCTTAAGCGCATTTTCAAGCATCACTTTATGCTCATTAATCCTTGAAGTGTTTGCAAAGCCACCAAATTTTATTACAGCTACATATTCAGACTCTGAAGTAATAATAGCAATGTCCGGATCATTAGGCGTAGGTAAATTCGATTGATTATACTCCGAAGGAAGTACAAATGCCATGGTGGATTTGGCATCTCCAATATCCAGATGTACCGGCGAGGTCATAGCAATTTGTTTCTGTTCACTATTCCCTCCAAAGATGTATTTAGCCAGTTTACCAAACCCGAAATTTCCCAGATCGCGATACGATTTTGAACCGGGGGTGATCATCGCCATTGTGGCGGCTGGATAATACCGGATTTCAAAATTGTCCTCCATCCGAATCAGTTTGTAAGCCTGTGTTTCTGTTTTATTGGTTGACATAGTCGTATATATTTGAAACACAACAAATACTAACAGTATTAACGCAATTATGATAAATGCCATCTTCATTTTTAAATTTGTTTAGTCCGGTTTAGTTTTGAAATATCAAATCCCTTTTCTTTTACACCGGATATGATTTTCTGATACAGGGCCTCACTCATGGTAGGCGTTCTTGAAAATATCCACAAGTATTTCCGGTCAGGATGACTTACTACCGCGTAACTATAATCCGGCGCCAGATCAATAATCCAGTATTAGGCTTTAAAAGGCCAGAAAAATTGCACCAGTAGTTTTGCATTTCCACTGTTCTCCACTACGAAAGCCTTGCCTTTTATATAAGCCTGCTTTCCTGTAATGCTTCCCTTATTGCATCTGTTTTCAACAACGACATAGCCTTTGTCGGTTAATGAATATTCTGCTGTAGTGCCAATACAATCTTTTTGAAATCGCTGGGGAAACGATGCAATTTCATACCAGGTACCTGCATATTTTTTTAAATCGACATAGGGTACGGTTTGAAGCGATTGAGTCATAGAAATATGCGCTGACATTAAAAAAAGAATAAAAGCACCAATTTGCGTGGTGCTTTTAATTAAATGAAAAGCAACTAATTATTTAATGCGTGGTGCTTAACATCTTCCTTTTGAGCTTCATGAGCCAGGCACGCATGCCCATGAGCTTCAACAGTACATTTAGCAGCATTTTCATGATTTCCAACTTCATGATGATTTGCAGCTTCTAAGTGACTTTTGGCTGCTGCTTCAAAATGTGCAGCTGCTTTTTTGTGATTTTCAATCCCTTTTGAGATTTCAGCTTTCGGATTCGTGGTTGGTCCTGTCTTGCTGTTTTTTTCTTTGGTTTCCATATTTATTGTTTTTTATTGATGATTCAGTAGTTTTAAGAGAATTATTAATTAATCAATCAGCGCGTATTCATATTCAACAACAAGGTCATTTTTCATATGCCAGATTCCTGGAGTGTTCCAGGCAATGCGACCGGCCTCGTCCTTTTGATACCAAGAGTTTACCGTTCCAGTTAATGTCACTGTTGTTCCAGATACTGAGACAATGATATCGCTGTCATCAAGATTCCAATTTCTTCCAATTGCATCCTCAACCTTCTGTTTTTCAATCGCATCCTGGCTTTCAGATTTGATTTTGATATTGTTTGTTACACCCTTTACACCGGTGAGATAATTGACCGCAGTTTTTGCAGCCTCTTTTTGGAAGTTCCATGGTAATTCACCTTCCAGGGTTACCCATCCGTCCTCTACTTTCACAGTTACCTTTTCCTTAGGAACGGACCAATTTGATTTCAAGGCAGCCAGTACTTCGTTGGCAATATCAGCGTTCGTTCTAGACCATGCGCTTGGAAATTTCACTTCAATTTTTTCAACCAGTGCTTTTACACCGATCACTTTCTTAGCCGCAGTTTCAGCTTCCATTTTTTTCGCGTAACTGTCCACCACACCTGTCAAAGAAACAACTCCGTCTTTGACGGTTACACCAATTTCTGCTGCATTCAACAATGGTTCCCATCCGATGGCATTCTGAACATCCGTCTGCAATTCTAAATTACTTTTCATACAAACTGTTTTTTTGCAGTCACGGCATTGCTACTGCAACCCAAAGGTGGTTCTACTGAGACCCCTAAATCTTACACCATTGATTGGAATACTTACACAAATCACACCTATTTTTTATGGATGGAGACTGAAGAATGATATAGACTTTAGCGCAATGCAGGTGGGTGCAAAGGCCGGTCGTGTTGACCTCCATTAGCCGGAATAAATTAAAGTCAAATTGCTCCGGCTCAAGGTGGTCAATGGCACCGACAAATGCAACAGCGATCTGATTAAAATCAGAGCTCAGGACATTAGTCAATTTGATGGGAAGAATTATTTATCGGTCGTCACTATCAAAACAGGAAAAATCACTAAGGTTCAGTTACCAGACTATGCATTCTCAATTATTGACTGCTACCAAAAGGAAAGCAAAAGAACCATGTTCCCTGGTATTGATCTATAACTTACATTTATAACATACGATTTCCTACCCTTATCAACGTTCTAGGATAATGAAACGAGTAAGCACACATATCCTACTCCTATTGGGACTGCTTTTGACCTTGAAAGCTATGGCACAGCCCTCCAAGATCATCATTCCGGATTGTAAGGACCGCTATTGCGAATACGTTCGAACGCTTGAAAGTGGAAATACCAAAATCGATTACCTCGATTTTCGGAATAGTTTTCTGAAAAGCAGTTCTCCGGGAAGAGGAACAGCATATGATAGTCTCGAGAAATTACTTCGCACCGATGTAGATAAGGAAAATTATACCGGAATCATCAAATTAACCCAGGCCATGCTGAGCCTTGATTACACCAGCATGCTGGCCCATATGTACCTGCAAAAAGCCTATAAAGCCATTGGAGATACCCTCAATTCCAAAAAATATCATGATATCGAATTCGGACTGATCAGCTCCATCCTAAAAAGCGGGGATGGGAAAACCTGTGAAACAGGATGGCATGTCATTCAGATCGATGAAGAATACTTCATTATCAACGTGGTTCTCGGAGTGAAATTTTCCGGACAACGACTGGTCCACAACAAAAAGAACTCCTGCGACCTCATGGAAACCAAAACAGAATCAGGAAAGGTCGAAAATTAATTCTTCGAAATAAATAAACTTTTAGAGATGGAGAATGAACTTTTTGGAGGAAAATGATTTTTTTCAATTTGGTAATTTGGCAATCACTGTTGTCCGGTAAAAATTAAAAACGGTTAATTTTCGCTCATAACCTCTTGATAGTCAGATGTGCCAAATCGCTTTTTGAAAAGTAAGCCCCCCAAGGTAAATAGGCTGTTTATATGCTTTTACGTTAACCCAACAGTAAAAGTTGTTCTTAGACCCCGTCTAAGAACTGGTGGATTTGCCATCCCCCGATGGCGGAGTAATTAATATGAACTTGAAGCAATTATCCACTCCCCAATCAGGGCCCTCCTTCGCTTGCAGCTAAGGCGGGCGAGTATTGGAAATCCAGTCGTGACTAGACAGGGTCTAGCCACCCGCGCCCACCATAGCTTCTAGCGACGGTGGGAACGTTCTACTTTTTATCTAATGTACCTCCTTTCTAAAGTACCTACAAAGCTAGCTTATCAACAAAATCAGCATTATACTTTTATCTTTCGACTTTCTACTAACAACGATGTATTCCAGTTGAAACAGCCTCTTTTCAATTTTGAACAAAATGTTTACCGGACAACAGTGATTTGGCAATTTGATGATTTGGTAATGGGGGAACCAATTTGAAAATTTGAAGATGCGGGAACGAATTTGTTGATTTAGTAATAGCAGGCCAATGTGCTTTAGGTTCCTCTTCCTCTTTACGAAACATCCCAGATCCTCTGCATCTCTGCTACTCTGCATCTCTGAATCTCTGCATCTCTGCGTGAAAGATCCTGTTTCCCTTGCCCCCGCCGTGTCGTAGCGCCGCCCTTGGCCGCCTTAGTGCAAAGCACGAAGGAGGCCGCGAGAAAAATCCGATACCTTTCGCGCCCTTCGTGTAGCCTTCGCGCCCTTCACGTGAAACCCCTTTGCCCTAAATTTGCCGGGATGTCCACGGCTTACCAGATAAAATTGCCTCAATTTGAAGGCCCCTTTGACCTGTTGCTCTTTTTTATCGAGCGGGATGAACTGGACATCTACAATATTCCCATCAATAACCTGATCAAGGATTTCCTGGCCTATATCCATGAACTCGAAGCACTGGACATCGAACAGGCTTCCGAGTTTATCCTCTTCGTATCCACCCTGATGCGCATCAAATCGCGCATGCTCCTGCCCAGGAAAGAACTGGATCCTTCCGGCAAAGAAATCGACCCGAGACAGGAATTGGTGGATAAGATCCTGGAATACAAACGTTTCAAGGAAGCCTCCGAAACCATGGCCCTCATGGAAGCCGACCGCTTACTGGCGCAGAAACGGGGGAATATTCGCATGGAGATGGAATCCATCAGCCAGGAATTCAGCGAAGGCACCGAGATCCAAACCATCACCGTCTATAAACTGGCCCAAACCTTTGAAAAACTCCTCAAAAAACTCAAAGAACGAACCGATAAGCCACAACATGTGGTTGTCAAATACAATTATAGCCTGGAAGGGCAACGAAGCTACCTGCTCGATGAAGTAGGCAGGGCAGGGCGGATCAGCTTTGAAAACCTATTCCACCATTGTGAAAACAGGATCCATGCCATCTTTACCTTCCTGAGCATGCTGGAACTAATCCAACAACACTATATGACCCTATTATCCGGCTCCGGACGAAATAATTTCATCCTGGAATGGAATACCGACCGCCAGGATGAAGATGATGCCATTGTCAGTTGAGGCTATTGGCATAGAATTTGCTCTAGCACCATTATACCGGAAACGGTATCTTGAATGAATCCCGGTACTGTCGGACAGTCGCCCGGGGTTTGTTGTTTTATATCGGTTCCCTAACTCAATCTACTGCCTTTGACTTACTCAGCCAACGGGCCAGTAAGCCAAAGGAAACGGCAAGGATCAGGAAGAAAATCCCTTTATTCACCGAATCCCAGAAGTATTCAAAATAGTGGCTATAAAGGCTCAATAACAGGAAAAGGATGCTATAATCCCGCAATATCCGGTCGTTCCGGTAAATGCCCAGCAATAGACAGGCACTAATAATAAGCCCGGAAACCAGGGCATAAACCAGCATATGCGACTGACGAACCCGCTGCCATTCGGCCAGCGAATTGAAGTTTCCAAAAATGGCCAGTCCCCATAAGCCGGTAAAGAAGATCAGCAAGCCGGTGTGATAGCTCAGCCACCGAAAGGGTTCCAGGACCTGGAATCGGTGCTGGACCAACGAAAGACCGATGACAACCAATCCAAAAACCGTAAAGCGCAGCGGATAATTCATGCCCAGAAAAAGATCATGTTGGCTATGAACGGTACTAAATGCCCCAAACCATCCCATCAATGCGGCAAGCGTTGCTACCCACAAAAGCCGGGAATTTAAGCTGAGGCTAAGAATTGCAAAGACGAGGATCGTACATCCAGTGAAATGAGTATATGCAGGGCCGTTACCCATTTCTTTAAACAGATACACCAGCGCTATTAAGGTGCTCAAAGCGCCCGGCAATAAGTAAACTTCATAAGTGGTTGGGTTGATATCATTCCTTCGATGCCGGGCAAACCAGTAGCTAATCACTGCCAATAAAGCGGCCCCAACTGCGATGGTATAATTGGAAAGGAAAAACAGCTTCCGAAAATGCTCCAGTAATTTTTCATCCAGGAAGAGTGCCCCAAAGGCCAGGAGTGCAGAGGAGACTGCTATGATAAAGAAATACTGCGCGAGCTGTTGACGCTCGGAATGTCTGGGCTGAATACTGCACAGCATTTTTTCGGCTTGTTCAGGACTGACAATCGCTTGATCCTGCCATTCCTGAATAGCCTGTTTCAGCAATCGTTCCTCGTCTTTTTCCGCCTTCATACGCTAGCTAAATTTAGGTAAGCCAGATGAAGCTTCCATTATTAGACGTTTTCAGACTTAATCCTTGGTAGCTCAAAATTCGGTAGGATGTCAGTTTGAATGTTATCAGGGGTAACGACGTCCATGAAATTCCTTTTCAAGCAGATCTGCCGCTTCGCGCGTAATATTTGGGAACTCAGAACAGTGTGCCCGATATAGATGAATACGGTCTTTAATCATCTGATCTTGTTTAAATAATTTCCTATTGGTAAGGAATTGGTAAAGGAAATTAGTGTCTCGTCCAATTAAAATTCCCTGCAAAGCGGGGCCGGTGGCAGCTTTAAAAGGGTTGTGACAACTCGCACACTTCGCTAAAAAAAGAGCCCTGCCTTCTACACTTTCGCCTTCATTTCCACATCGGAATGCATTCTGGTGCTTGTCTATTGGTTGACTAAACTCCTGGCAAGCGCAAAGCATCGCAAAAAGTACCACTAAGCATCCGATCCCTACATTTTTGGGCATAAATGCGCGCCTTAGGATATAAAGTTCCACAATAATTCAGGGCTAAACCAGTTCCTTCAAATACGGATCTTCATTTCCGGTGAGTAGCGCCAGACGCTGGATAACCCGCTCTACCAGGGCATCCGGACACGAAGCTCCGGAAGTAATCATTACCCGTACCGTTTGTCCCGAAGGTAAATAATCAGCGGATTCCAATTCCCGGTGCTGATGGAAATTGAAATGCCGGATCAATGAGCCCGATACCAGGCAATCCTCATGATTGATGAAATAGGTCGGCAGTACCGTTTCACAGAGCTCAACGAGATGCGAGGTATTGGAACTATTGTATCCACCTATCACCAGGGCCAAATCAGCAGGGGTTTCCAGCATCCCCTGAACGGCACTTTGATTATCATTGGTGGCATAACAAAGCGTATCCCGGGTCTCCGCAAAATGATCGGAAATAGTCTCAGCATCCAGCTGGTATTGTGCTACCATCACGGTCTTTAGATAATCAGCAATCCCCTGGGTTTCGCTGGCCAGCATCGTAGTCTGGTTGACCACGCCAATCCGTTGCAAGTCTTTGTTGACATCAAATCCGGCAGAATACTGACCTTCAAATTCCTGATAAAACTGCTGTTCGGGTAATTCCTTACGGATATAGGCAGCCAATTGATGGGCCTGGGCCATATCCCGGATCACTATAGTCGGTGTATGCGCCTCGCTATGTGAGAAGGTGGCCCGGGTTTCTTCATGCCGGGGTTTGCCGTGAACAATAATGGTATATCCATCCTTTCCAATTTTCTCCGCACGATTCCAGACCTTTTCCACAAAAGGGCAGGTTGTTTCATAACGGGTGGGTTCTATGCCCTTTTCCCGCAGTTGTTGTTCCAATTGAATGGTGGTTCCAAAAGCCGGAATGATCACAATATCCTCCTGGTTCAGATCGTTCCAATCCATCAGCATCTTGCCACCCGTATCCATGATGAAGCGCACGCCCATGGCCTGTAAATCAGCATTGACCCCCGGGTTGTGGATCATTTCAGAAAGCAGAAAGATGCGTTTATCCGGATTTTCTGCAACTGCCCGGAAGGCGATCTCAATGGCATTTTCGACCCCATAGCAGAAGCCAAAGTGCCGCGCCAGAATGATTTCCAGGGAACCGAAGGCCAGCAGACTGGGACTAAAATCTTTCTTTAGTTTATCGGCCGCTTTACGCGAGGATTTGATGCGGGAGATCAGGGGACTACGGTACTGAATCGGAACTTCAAAAGATTTCATGGAAGGACAAAGGTCGTTCCTGCTCGGAAATGAACCTATTCAGGCGGATAAAATTTGTAAGTGCCTTAAAGCTTGCAGAAACCATTTCAGAAACGAATCGCCCATTACTCTTCTTCATCCTCCCCAAAACTGGTCTTGACAATATCCGCCTGAATATTCCGGGTTTCCCGGAGGTAGCGGGCCAATGTTGCCGAAAAACCATGGGTCGCATAAACGGTCTCAGCGCCGGTGCCGTCTATAGCCTGTAGAAGACCGTTCCAATCGGCATGATCACTGAGTGCAAATCCTGCATCCGCATTCCTGCGTCGCTGTGCACCCCGAACCTGCATCCAGCCGCTGCAAATGCCGAGAGCATAGGGGGTCCAGCGTTTCATCCAGGGACTATCGGTTGCAGAACCCGGGCAGATGATCACGCCTTTCCGGACTTCTTCCAGGGGGATATCCTTGGAGAGATATTGGATATCCGGTATTTCAGGGCGTTTTTTCCGATAAGCCTGGTGCATGTTATAGGTGGCTCCATGTCCGAAAATGGAATATCCATAATCCGATAAACTATGGATCAATCGCTGACTTTTCCCCAGGGAATAGGCGACCAGCACAGAGTTTCGGCCCTTTGCCTGGTTCACCTGGATCCATTGATGGATGGATTCCATGATAACGGCTTGTGGCTTCCATTGATAGATGGGCAGTCCAAACGTGCTTTCCGTAATAAATGTGTGGCAGGGGACCGGTTCAAAACAACCACTGATCCCGTCATGCTCTGTTTTGTAATCGCCACTCACCACCCAAACTTCTCCCCGGTATTCAACGCGCACCTGGGCAGAGCCAATAATATGTCCGGCAGGGTGTAGGGAAACGATTACATCACCAATCGTACGGGGAACTCCGAAGGGCATCGTTTCCAGGTCGATCTCTTCGCCCAGCCGGGCTTTCATGAAATAATAGCTATCCTCATGAGCCAGGTAATGCTTCATTCCGAATTTGGAATGATCACTGTGGGCATGGGTAATAACGGCCCGGTCCACCGGTTTCCAGGGATCAATATAAAAATTGCCGGCGGCACAATAGAGGCCTTCTGGTGTTAAGGAGATCAGTCCCATTCAGATCATGCAGAAAAATATCAGGCCGGGAAAAAAGGATCAGAATTCGTAGCCAATATCCCTGCGATAGGTCTTGCCTTCAAAATTAATGTGGATGGCATTCTGATAGCTTTGATGAAGAGCCGATTTCAGATTGGAGGCTAAGGACGTAATAGCAATTACCCTTCCGCCATTGCTAAGTAGGGTAGACTCCTCCAGCCTTGTTCCTGCCTGAAAGATAATGCTGTCCTGCACCTGGTTCAGGCCCTGGATCATTTTTCCTTTCTCATAATCACCCGGATACCCGTGGCTGACGAGCATCAAAGTAGCCGCGGCTTCTTCGGAATGTTTACAGCCTCGTTGACCTAAAGTGCCGCTATTCATATCCAGGATCAGCTGCACCAGGTCCTCATCAAGCCGGGGCATGACCACTTCAGTTTCGGGATCTCCCATCCGGCAATTGTATTCGATCACATAAGGGCGGTCATCCACCTTGATCAATCCAAAGAAAATAAAGCCCTGGTAGGTGATATTCTCAGCAGCAAGCCCGCTGATGGTGGGATCGATGATGTGGGTACGAACCTCCTCCATGAAGGACTCCGATGCAAAGGGTACCGGAGAAATAGCTCCCATTCCGCCGGTATTGGGGCCGGTATCGCCTTCCCCGATGCGTTTGTAATCCTTTGCCTCCGGCAGCAGCACATAGCCCTTGCCATCACTCATCGCAAAGACAGAAAGCTCAATACCCGTCAGGAATTCCTCGATGACTACTACTTGTCCGGCTGCGCCAAATTGATGGTCCAGGATCATATTGTTAAAGGCCTGGATGGATTCTTCATGAGTATAGGCAATGATCACCCCTTTGCCGGCAGCCAGTCCATCCGCCTTGATCACAACAGGCAGGCTATGGTTCTGCAGGTAGGAAATGCCTTCCTGGTAGTTCTCCTGATTGAATTCCTGATAAGCAGCGGTTGGGATATTGTGCCGCTGCATGAATTTTTTGGAGAATGCCTTGCTGCCTTCAAGCTGGGCGCCATTTTGGGAAGGGCCGACCACAATGATATGTTGGAGTAGGGGATCTGATTTAAAGAAATCATAGATGCCGGCAACTAAGGAATCTTCACCGCCGGGGAAGAGGATATCGATGTGTTGATCGAGGCAGTGCTGTCGGATCTTTTCAAAATCCGTGATTGCGGTGGGTAGGTTTTCCCCATAGGCAGCCGTACCCGGATTACCCGGCGCGATAAAGAGTTTGGTGCATAAAGGACTTTGGGAAAGTTTCCAGGCAATTGCACTTTCGCGACCACCGGATCCGAGAAGAAGAATGTTCATAAGGGGAGATTCAGGGGCAAAAAAACGGAAAAGCTGCGGGAGCTTTAATTAAAAGATGTATTTTGGCTCACTTCATTATTAAACCAACGAATGTCGCAAACTAACAATCACTTTGATCAGGAGACCGGCGCAGGTGCCGAACAACCAAGTATGGTTCCCTCGGAAATCAATACCACGGGGCATCCTAAAGGACTTTACCTGCTGTTTTTTACAGAAATGTGGGAACGTTTTTCCTATTATGGAATGCGGGCCATATTTATCCTGTTTATGACCAAGATGCTACTTATGTCCAATAAGGATGCGTCAAATATATATGGTAGTTATACAGGATTAGTGTATCTGACACCTTTACTGGGTGGTTATCTGAGCGATCGTTACCTCGGAAATCGTCGCAGCATTATCACCGGAGGTATATTAATGGCCATTGGTCAGTTCATGATGTTCTTTAGTGCTAGCACAACGGGAGCTTCAGCCATTAGCATGATGTGGGCCGCCCTGACCTGCCTGATTGTTGGTAATGGATTTTTCAAACCCAATATCTCCACGATGGTGGGGCAATTGTATCCACAAGGAGATCGTAGAGTGGACGGTGCCTTTACCATATTTTACATGGGCATCAATTTAGGTGCCTTCTTTTCTCCGCTTATTTGCGGTTCACTTGCTGAAAAAGTGGATTATAAATGGGGCTTTTTTGCAGCCGGTATCGGAATGGTAATCGGTTTACTCACCTTTTTGGCTTCGAAGAATAAACTCTTAAAAGGCCCAACAGGTGATTCTATTGGTATGCCGGTGAAGAAACTGGATGCAACTGCTATTGGAATGATCGTTGGATCGATTGCCTTAATCTTCTTCCTTTTGAATTTTAAAGGACTTTTTCATCTGGATGCGGATCCTATTGGCTGGCTGATTTATGGGGCCATGATTATAATGCCAATTATTATCTTAAGTGATAAAAGCCTTACCAAAGAAGAAAAGAGCCGGATCTGGGTAATATTTATCCTGGCATTTTTCGTAATCTTTTTTTGGAGCGCGTTTGAGCAGGCGGGTGCCTCACTGACGATTTTTGCTGATCAGCAAACCAATCGGAATCTGGGTTCTTATACCATGCCGGCATCTTATTTCCAATCCGTAAATCCACTTGCTATTATCATTCTGGCCCCTTTATTTTCTGTTATTTGGGGATGGTTAGGCAAGCGAAACCTGGAGCCCGCTTCCCCACGGAAAATGGCATATGGACTTTTGTTGCTCTGTATTGGCTACCTGGTTATTGCCTTTGCCGTTCATGGGGTCGATAGTTCTGTGAAGATTTCTATGTGGTGGTTAATTGCGCTGTATTTGCTGCATACAATGGGCGAATTGTGTTTATCACCTATTGGTCTTTCCATGGTGTCTAAATTAGCACCACTTCGCTTTGGTTCTTTGCTCATGGGTACCTGGTTCCTGGCAAATGCCGCCGCCAATAAACTAGCTGGTACACTTAGCGCATTGATTCCTCCGGGAGCAGGAGAAGCTGTTAAGGCAGGTCCGGTCGTATATCCTTCCGTTCTGGGATATCATATTACCAACCTCTATGAATTTTTCATGGTCTTTATCATTATGACCGGTGTAGCATCCGCTATTCTTTTCGTTCTTAGCGGTACCCTCCTAAAAATGATGCGTGGTATTCGTTAAGTAATCTCTTTTTACAATCTAACTAAAGGTGACATCTTTCCAAGGTGTCACCTTTCAATTTAACGTATGAGTTTTGATCTGACATCCGGTGAAGAGCCAGTAGGCAATGAGCGAACCCTCAGTGGTGATATTTCTGAAAATGTACTTTCTAACGATCCGGCTCTGGCTGCGATACAGAATTTTCATGGTAAGTATCCGAAGCAATTATGGTCCCTCTTCTTCAGTGAAATGTGGGAGCGGTTCTGCTTCTATGGCATGCGGGGTATGCTCACCTTTTTCATGATCAGCCACCTGATGATGACAGAGAAAGTGGCCAACCTGCAATATGGTGCTACGCAGGCCTTCGTTTATGCCTTCACATTCATTGGAGGGCTGTTTGCTGATAAGATTCTTGGTTTCCGTAAATCCCTTTTCTGGGGTGGATTATTGATGATCACTGGTAGCTGTATCCTCGCTTACGACCCCGTTCGGTTCTTCTTTTTAGGTATCAGCTTTAATATTATCGGTACGGGTTTCTTTAAACCAAATATCAGCACCATGGTGGGCAAACTCTATAAGGAAGGTGATGCCCGGACGGATGCGGGTTTCTCCCTATTCTATGCCGGTATTAACCTGGGTGCCTTATTGGGGGGCTACTTCTGCATTGCTATAGGAAAGGGGGATTTTATGGGTGCTACGATTCCGGAACATCTCCGTTGGAACATCGCCTTCGGACTTGCCGCAATTGTAATGACGATCAGCCTGGTCACCTTTGTATTTACCAAAAAACAATTAGGTCCTATCGGGCTTGCTCCACAACACGGTGTCGGAAAAGAAAAACAACGCAGCCTGTTAACCTATGCTGTTTATGCAGGATCACTCCTGGTGATCCCGCTGATCATGATCATGGTCTCCAAAACCGAATACACCGACTACTTTATGTACACGGTTGGTCCATTGGTCATGATCTACATTTTCTATGAAATGTACCGGTGTACCCCAATAGAACGATCTAAATTATGGGCAGCCCTGGTCTTTATTGCCTTCTCCATTGTGTTCTGGGCTTTTTACGAGCAAAGCGGTGGTTCCCTGAGCATTTTTGCGGCAAAGCATCTCGATCATAAAGTCCTGGGACTTACATTGGATCCGAATGGAGTCAATAACTCGGCTAATTCCGTTTTTGTTATCATTCTTGCAACGGTGGTAGGCCTAGGATGGATCTGGCTGAATCAACGGAAGCTGGAACCGAATACCCTGGTCAAATTTGGACTCGGCTTTATATTCCTTTCCGGAGGCTTTTTCATCTTCTATTACACCCGTTTTCTGGCAAATGCACAAGGAATTACTTCGCTGAATGTGTTTACCCTGGCCTGGTTTGTGATCACCTTTGGTGAATTATGCCTTTCCCCAATCGGACTTTCTATCATGACCAAATTATCGCCACAACGTCTTAGTGGTGTTATGATGGGCATGTGGTTCCTGGCTAGTGCTTATGGCCAATATGCCGCTGGTATTTTAGGCGCCGGAATGGCACCGGTTGATGACCATAGTAGCTCTATTAGCCAATTGATATCCTATACCAGCGGGTATCGTCAATTAGCTATTTATGCTCTGATCGCAGGAGTGGTTTTGATTCTGATCTCACCTTTAGTCCGTAAGCTAATGCATGAAGTAAAATGATCGCGTGAGCCCGGCGCTCCCGCTTTTTTTAGCGCATGTAATAAATCATCGTTTGATAACAGAACCGGATTAATTCTCCGAATGGAAGTGGTATTTTTACGAATCAATCTATTTTCCTGATCCGCTTTTCATGTCCTTAGCCTCGAACCATCCGGCCTATGCGGTAATAGTTGCCGGTGGCAGCGGTCAGCGGATGCAATCGGGAATTCCAAAGCAATTCATGGAACTCCGGTCCAGGCCCGTCCTTTATTACAGCATCCAGGCCTTTCTCCATGCCCTACCCGATATTCACCTGATCCTGGTGCTCTCCCAGGAGATGATGGGGCGGGGTGAGGAACTGGTTCGACATTATTTCCCGGAGTCGGGAATTAAGTTGGTGGTCGGGGGCAAGACCCGATTTGAATCGGTGGCTGCTGGTCTTCGCTTAGTCAACATTCCTTCCATTTGCCTGGTTCATGATGGTGCGCGACCTTTGGTTACGCCCGACCTCATCCGCAACTGTTATGAATCCGCCCGAAATCAAGGGAATGGCATTCCGGTAATCCCGGTAACGGATAGCATCCGACAGGTTTCCGGCTTCACCAGCCGCTCCATTTCCCGAGACGACCTCCGGATCATCCAGACCCCACAGGCTTTTCAGAGCACGGAATTGATTGCTGCATTCCGGCAACCCTATATGCCAACATTCACTGATGAAGCCAGTGTTGTGGAATGGGCCGGTGGTACAATCCACCTCGTAGAAGGCGCTAAAAGCAATATTAAGATCACAACGCCGGAAGACCTTGTGATCGCCGCTGCTTTATTGCAGGTTATGGAGGCCTGAACCAACTCTGGATATTTTCAATAAGCTTCAAATTTTCAGTGAAATAGGCCTTTAGCGCTCAAAATGGTAAGTGCTCAAGAGTTTCTGTCATTTTGGATGCGAGCACAACAATGCCGTTATTCTTTCCGAAACATCGCAACGCGTAACAGGCGCTAAAGGGCTGAAGCCCTGCGCTTTCCCGGGATGATGCCTTTACCCCCGGCCTAAAGGCCGGGGCAACTAACCCGCTGCACCCTGCATTTGCAACTATTGTCCATCATGCAATCAGCTCAAATGGGTCTCTTCAAATCTGTCATTAATAGCATATCCTCCACCAAATAGTTCGATATCTCCCCGTGTGCTCCCAGCAAAGCGTGAAAATCGAACTCAAGATTGGTCGTCCATATATTTATTTGGAATTTCGATTCCCGCTACTAAATCTGCAGGTTTTGGAGCTACGCATGATGCCGCTACACATCCAGGTACTGCACAGCGGGTTAGTTGCCCCGGCCTTCAGGCCGGGGGTAAGCAGGTACTACAGATAAGCGGAGACCTTTTGCGCTGGTACTCTATTGAATGTAAATGGGAAGATTATAATTTAAATTTATCTCTTATTAATCAATAAAAAGGGCTAAAGCCCCTTCACATTTTCTGGGGCATTTTCAACCCCGGCCCTCCTTCGCTGTATAGCTTCGGCGGGGAACCCTAAAGGCACGGGGCAACTATATTGGATCATTAAATCGATAAAAAGGGCTAAAGCCCCTTCACATTTTCTGGGGCATTTTCAACCCCGGTCCTCCTTCGCTGTATAGCTTCGGCGGGGAACCCTAAAGGCACGGGGCAACTAACCCGCTGCACCGTGCATTTGCAACTATTGTCCATCATGCAATCAGCTCAAATGGGTCCCTTCAAATCTGCCATTAATAGCATATCCTGCACCAAATAGTTCGATATCTCCCCGCTTGCTCCCACATCGCCCGCCGTAGCTTTAGCGAAGGAGGGCCGCCCGCCATAGCTTTAGCGAAGGTGGCCGCCCGGCAGAACGTTAAACATGTCGGCAAACAAAAATCCTATTATTAGCAATTGTCAAAGGATTTTTTGTTTCAGGGAACTATCTATTCCAATTTCCTAATCTGCAAAATTTCACAAACCCTTCAAAGACCTTTATTTTTTCAAGAAGAAAACGTCAAGGAAATTCTTCCAGCGTGTTCGCCATCTGCAAATTCGATTCACAAACTTTCAAATTTCACTTTGAATACTTGCTGATACTTTTGGCTAAATTTGTTTAATCGCTATTATTACTGATTAGAATTATTCATTGCCAGAATTGTTTAACCTTAATTGAAGAATCGTGTTGACCATTCACCCAAATTTCATTACAGACAATGCAGGAAATAAAATTTCTGCTGTTCTTCCTATTAAGGAGTTTAATTCCATTATCGACCAGTTAGAAGAATTGGAAGATATCCGTCTTTATGATGAAAGCAAAAACGATAATTCTCCCGCAGTATCCAGAAGTAAAGCATTACAATTGATTGAGGAAGAAAGGAGAAAATTGAATAAATAATGTACTCGCTTCAATTCAAGAGAAAAGCGATCAAAGCTCTGGCAAGAATTAATGAACCTTACTATTCGGCAATTCTGAATGCAATAGACGCACTTACTGAAAATCCCCGCCCTCAGGGAAGCAAGAAATTGACAGGAAGGGAGGGGTATAGAATTCGAATCGGAACCTACCGCGTTATCTACGATATTATTGACGAGACCCTTATAATTGAGATTGTCAACCTTGGCAGTAGGGGTGATGTTTATGATTCATGATTATGTATCTCACATAGAGATCTGCTATTTCAATTCTGCGATTGCTTGTATATCCAGAACGTAAAAGTTCGATATTTCCCCGTGTGCTCCCGGCAAAGCGGGAAAATCGAACTCAAGATTGGTCGTCCATATATTTATTCGAAATTTCGATTCCCGCTACTAAATCTGCAGGTTTTGGAGCTACGCATTATGCCGCTACACATCCAGGTACTGCACAGCGGGTTAGTTGCCCCGGCCTTCAGGCCGGGGGTAAGCAGGTACTACAGATAAGCGGAGGCCTTTTGCGCTGGTACTCTATTGAATGTAAATGGGAAGATTATAATTTAAATTTATCTCTCATTAATCAATAAAAAGGGCTAAAGCCCCTTCACATTTTCTGGGGCATTTTCATCCCCGGCCCTCCTTCGCTGTATAGCTTCGGCGGGGAACCCTAAAGGCACGGGGCAACTATATTGGATCATTAAAT